>OHAU01000899.1_pt1 | contig 38191 bp, 22 predicted proteins | sample 1577181 | NCBI WGS metagenome assembly OHAU01 (sample SAMEA3541472, study PRJEB24748) | human gut metagenome | biome: human gut; feature: human-associated habitat; material: faeces | place: China | collected 2012 | reverse complement strand
CATTGCAAAACAGCCGCTTTCGCAATGTGAAACCGAAATTGCTGTTTTTCATCAGAATTATCTTTACAAAATTGAAGAGCTTTTTAAGCATCTCCCTTGAATAATAAAAGGAAAAGCAGTTCTGCATAAAATCTCTGCCAAACTCGTTTAACGGCAGTGCAAATAAAAAACAAATGCACCGATGAAGCTATTTACATGTTTCATCGGTGCATTGCGTTTTAATCGATTAAGGAATTATAAATACATCTTTTACAATACAATGCCATATCCTATTGTTAAGACCCAATTGCGGTTGCAGATATTTTCCTCTATGTAGTTATAGACTTTCGTTAGTCCGATATTGTATCTAAGGTCTAAAGAGAACTTGTTATATTCGTAGGAAAAGCCAATAGGTACAGAGAAGTTGGTGCGTTTGTAGACCTCTGTGGTGGTGCCACTTGACTTCCCAGAGCCTTCGTTGTCTGGCACCCAAGTGTTTCCATTCTTATTATAAACTTCTGTTGTATTTTTATTTTTTCCTTTTAATAAATATCCTATTTGAATACCGAAATCAAAGGAAATAGAAGCGTTTTGCCATTTTATTATATCAATCGTTGCCATAATTGGTAACTGCAAGTAATGAAGTTGAGAAGAAAAATCTTTTATATCCCATTTTTTTGCTTCGCTCTCAATAGTATAGTCAGCGAGCTTGCTGCCCTCTGTGGAATATAGAAGTCCAATGCTTGCTCCTGTCTTTTCGGTAATTTGCTTGTGCAACTCAGCCCCAATTGTATATCCAGACTTAAATTTACTTTTTGTCAGTTTCGATGGCTCATATTTTGGTTGAACTGGTATTTGCTTGCTGTATTTGCTGATATTATAGCCTAAGCGTGGATACAGTGTTATATCTCCCTTACTGCGTTGAGCTGTTATGGTTATACAGGAAATGCTAAAAAGCAACAATAGTGCCCATTTTCTCATAGAATGTTTATTTTAAGAATTAATTCTCTTTTCTTATTAAAACGTTCTTTTCTCGTTCGTTATTATTTTTATCAATACATATTCTTAGTCTTTCTTCTTGGAAGTAAACCATCTGAACACTTCGCCAAGCAGCAGAACTCCCGATGAAGCTACGATGATGATTTCCCAATCGGTAAGACTTAATGGCGTTACGCTGAACATCTGACCGCCTAACTCGACGATGAGGATTTGTCCGATGAGTATCATAAGGACGATAAAGCTAAAGCCTCGACAGCCTTTAAAATGGAAAGCACTTCGGTTTGTTGCAAAGGCACGTGCGTTGAACATATTCCAGAATTGCAGCATTACGAACATTGTGAAGAACAGACTTAGTTCATAGGGGGTGAGTTCTTTATGGTTGCCGAAGTTGAATTGCAGCAAGTCGGTCATTTGTCTTATATCCGAATGTTCCAATACATAGAGGAAAGCCAAGAGCGTGAGGAAGAAAATACCGCCAAGCGTGCCGATGCGTACCCACATGTCGCGCGTAATGATGAATGCGTGGCGGTTGCGTGGCTGGTCGTCCATCACTTTTTGCGATGGTGGCAACGAGGCCAGTGCCATTGCTGCAAAAGTATCCATAATGAGATTTACCCACAACATCTGTGTAACCGTGAGCGGACTCTGTGTTCCCATGAAAGCACCTGCCAGGACAATGAGGCACGCCACAACGTTTACGGTAAGTTGGAAAAGAATGAAACGCTGTATGTTCTGATACAGACTGCGCCCCCACATGACGGCACGGCCGATGGAAAGGAACGAATTGTCGATGATTGTAATGTCGGAAGCCTCTTTGGCAACACTCGTTCCGTCGCCCATAGACAGTCCTACGTGTGCTGCTTTCAGCGCAGGGGCGTCGTTTGTGCCGTCGCCCGTAACGGCTACTACTTGGTTGAGCGACTGCAAGCTCTCCACCAAACGCTTTTTGTCCATTGGCTTTGCGCGTGCTATAATCTTTAAGTCGAGCACACGTTGCTTCAGTTCTTCGTCGGTAAGAGCTGCAAATTCAGGACCTGTAATGATGCTGCGGTCGGTGTCTTCCTCCGTCCATAAGCCCACCTGTCTGCCTATCTCCTTTGCTGTTCCAGGTGTGTCGCCCGTTACAATCTTCACACTGATGCCTGCGTCGATACATTCTTTTACCGCAGCGGGCACCTCCTTGCGCACAGGGTCGGCAATGGCAACGGTGCCCAAGAAGCAGAAATCAGCGGTAATGTCGGTTTCGCCATTCATTATTTTGGCAATAATGCCTGTGCCCAAATCGGCTGCAGCCGCTTCGGGCAGTTCGAGATAGGCAAAGCCCAAGGTACGCATAGCCTTGTTCTGCCACGTTTGCAGCTGTGCGAATATCTCGTCCCACGACGTGTTGTTTGCCAAAGAGGTGCAGAATTGTTGGATAATGTCGGTTGCACCTTTCACGTAAAGTATGGTTTTGTTGGGCAGCAAAGCCGACCGCACCAATGTAGCCATATACTTTCGTTCGGTAGAGAAGGGGAGTTCGTCTACGATTTCAACATTGTTGCGCATTTGTTGGTAGTCAGCCCCTTGCTCGCGTAGCCATAAAAGCAACGCTCCCTCGGTAGGATTGCCCAAGGCAACAGGCTTTTCGGGGTTGGAAAGGTCGAGCGAAGCCGTCGAGTTTACGGCAATTCCTTCTTTCAGCAGTGCTTCGTGCGTAGTGTCTTCCCTGTTGGTTTGCATGGCGTAAACGCGCATTTGGTTTTGCGTGAGCGTGCCTGTCTTGTCGGTACAAATCACGGTTGTCGCACCCATTGTTTCGCAAGCGTGCATCTTTCTTACGAGGTTGTTGGTTTGAAGCATTCTGCGCATCGAGTACGCCAAGCTCAGTGTAACTGCCATTGGAAGTCCTTCGGGTACGGCGACAACGATAAGGGTAACACAAATCATAATGGTGTCTAAGAAATACTGAACGAAATGCACCCAGTCGAAGGTGTTTTCGTTGAAGTACATCAACAGGCGCCCTACCAATATCAACGTTCCCAAGACGTAACTTGCCCACGTTATAAGTTTGCCAAGCCTGTTCAGCTGTTCTGTGAGTGGCGTTTTCACACTGTTGTCTATCTGTGCAGCCGTGAAAACCTTTCCATTTTCGGTTGCATCGCCTACACGTGTAACACGGAAAACACCGTGCCCCTCCATTACTTTCGTGCCACGCAGAACGTGGTTGGTGGGGAAGGTGGCATCGTTGTCGAACTCTTCTGGCTTTATACTCTTCTTGCAAATGGGTTCGCCCGTAAGTGTAGACTCGTCCACACTCAGCGATACGGCGTTGAGAAGCTCGCCGTCGGCTGGTATGTTTGCGCCTGTGTTGAGCAGGACAATGTCGCCTACAACGACTTCGCACTTGGGAATGTTCGTCGTGTTTCCGTTTCTTATCACTTCTACAAGTTCCTCATCGTCTACTTGGTTTAATATGGAGAAGGCTTTGTTGGCTTTTTCCTCGAAGAAGAAAGCCAAACCCGTTGCAAGCAAAATGGCTATGAAGATGCCCACAGGCTCGAAGAACACCTGCGTTCCTTCGTTGAGTCCAAAATGCTCGTAAAACGATATGCCGATAGAAAATACACCTGCTACAAGAAGAATGACGATGAGAGGGTCGTTGAACTTTGCAATAAATCTTTTCCAAAGTGGGGTTTGTGCAGGGGGAGTAAGAATGTTTTCTCCGAACTTTAATCTACTTTCGTCGACTTCCAGTTCATTAAGTCCTACATAATGTTGTTTGTGTTCCATAAAAAACAATGAATAAAGTGCAAAGATAATCAATCTATTAGAAATAGCAACTTATTTTCTGCAGGAATAAAGCCATATAGAAAGAAAAAGTATAAAACATTTGGTAGACTGCGGATTTATTGCTAACTTTGCATCGTTCAGTGGAATGAGGAGCTTTTAGGAGTTCCTCATTTTTCATATTTTAATGTGGGATTGGTAATGATTTTAAATTAAAAACTGTCCCACGGTAAAATTGTAAAAGTTCGGTGGTAATAATCAGAATCCACCTAAAACAGTATATGATAGATAAAAACGTTGTTAAAAAACTTGTTGATGAATGGTTGGAAGGTAAAGAATACTTCCTTGTTGATATTCAGATAAGTGCCGATGCCAAAATCGTAGTTGAGATAGACCACGCCGACGGTGTGTGGATTGAAGATTGCGTGGAGTTGAGTAAGTTTATTGAAGAACGCCTCTCTCGCGACGAAGAAGATTACGAACTCGAGGTAGGGTCGGCTGGTTTAGGGCAGCCATTCAAAGTTCCACAACAGTACATCAACTTCATTGGAAAGGAAGTGGAGGTATTAGACCAAGACAGACGCAAGATAAGAGGAATCTTGAAAAGCGTTGAAGGCGAAAAGTTTGTGGTTTCGGTCAATGAAAAAGTACAGGTGGAAGGAAAGAAACGCCCTGTAAAGATGGATGTAGACCACGAGTACGATATGAATGAAGTAAAATATACAAAATATATAATTAGTTTCAAGTAAAACTATGGCAGCAAGAAAAGAAGAAGAACGTCCGAATATGGTCGAAACCTTCAAGGAGTTTAAGGATATGAAGAGTATCGACCGCACAACATTGGTAAGCGTTTTGGAAGAGAGCTTCCGCAACGTTATTGCCAAGATATACGGTTCGGACGAAAACTTTGATGTTATTGTAAACCCAGACAAGGGCGACTTTGAGATATATCGCAACCGTGTTGTTGTTGCAGACGGCGAGGTGCAAGACGAGAATAAGGAAATCAGTTTGACCGACGCACAGAAGATTGAACCTGACTATGAGGTGGGGGAAGATGTTTCGGAACCCGTAGACTTTGCCAAGTTCGGTCGCCGTGCCATTCTTAATCTTCGTCAGACGTTGGCTTCAAAGGTGCTGGAATTGGAACACGATTCGTTGTATAATAAGTACAAAGACCGTGTGGGACAAATTATTTCTGGCGAAGTTTACCAAGTCTGGAAGCGCGAAGTGTTGCTCGTAGACGAAGATAATAACGAGCTGATTCTGCCTAAAGGCGAACAAATACCACGCGACCAATATCGTAAGGGTGAAACTGTGCGTGCCGTAATTCTGCGTGTAGACAACGAAAACAATAATCCGAAGATTATTCTTTCGCGTACTGCACCGACATTCTTGGAACGATTGCTTGAAGCTGAAGTTCCTGAAATAGAAGACGGACTTATCAGCATTAAGGGCATTGCCCGTATGCCGGGCGAACGTGCAAAGATTGCGGTTGAAAGTTACGACGATCGTATCGACCCTGTTGGAGCTGTTGTTGGTGTACGTGGTAGCCGTGTTCACGGTATCGTGCGCGAGCTTTGCAACGAGAATATAGACGTTATTAACTGGACAGCAAATACAAAGTTGTTTATACAACGTGCTTTGTCGCCAGCTAAGGTGAGCAGCCTTACCATCGATGAAGAGAATAAAAAGGCAGAAGTATATTTGCAACCAGAAGAGGTTAGCTTGGCTATCGGTCGTAGCGGTATGAATATTAAGTTGGCAAGTATGCTGACAGGCTATACCATCGACGTGTTCCGTGAACTTGATGAGCAAGCTGCTGAAGAGGATATCTACTTGGACGAGTTCTCTGACGAAATAGATAAGTGGGTTATCGACGCCATCAAGTCTATAGGCCTCGATACTGCTCGTCAGGTATTGAACGCTCCTCGTGAAATGCTGATAGAGAAGGCAGACCTTGAAGAGGAAACCGTTGATAACGTATTGAATATATTAAGAGCAGAATTTGAAAGTTAGGTGTTGTAAGGTAGATGCTTCGCATAGAAGCAATATCACACGAAGAAGGGCGTAGCATCTATCTTTAAAGTTTGAGAACAAAAACATAACACCACATTCAAAAAGAAAGAAAATATTAATGAGCATCAGATTAAACAAAGCAATTCGAGAACTGAATATAGGACTCCAAACGGCAGTGGAGTTCTTGGAGAAACGACAGGAACTGGGCGAAGTGAAGGGAGATCCGAACTTCAAGCTCAGCGATGACCAATTTAAGGCACTTGAAAGGGAATTTAAAACCGATCAGGCAGTAAAGAACGACGCTGCTAAAATCTTCCAAAAGAAGCAAAAGGATAAAGTGCGCACAAAAAAGACGACCGAGCAAAAGGCGGAAACAATTACTAAGCAAGAATTTCCAAAGTTCAAACCGCTTGGTAAAATCGACCTCGAACAGGTTAATAAGCCTGTGGCTAAAACATCTGCTGCTCCTGAGGAAAAGAAAGAAGACAAGAAAGAAGTGGGCGTTGCCGAAAGCCCAAAGAAAGACGTAAAGGTGGAAACCGCTCCGTCAAAGGCTGAAAAGCCAGTAGAGGCAGAAGCTGCAAAGCAAGAAAAGCCACAAGAGAAGCAGGTTGCAACCGATACAAAGGAAAGTCCGAAGAAGACTGAGGAAGTTCAAAAGACCGAGACTCCTAAGGCGGGAACCTCAAAGAAGGAACCTATGGTTGAAACAGAACAAGAAGATAAGAAGAGCGAAAAAGAAATGGAAGCTGAAGACAATGGCATTTTCCAAACGTCAAACGAGAAGAAAATGCTGAACCAGCCAAAGGTGAATATCTTAGGTAAAATAGACCTTAGTAGCATTAACCAAAGTACGCGTCCAAAGAAAAAGACAAAGGAAGAGCGCAGAAAGGAACGTGAAGATAAGTCTGCGCAAAATGCGCAAGGAAAGAAAAAGCGTGTTCGTATAAATAAGGAACGCGTAGATATAAATGCTGCTGCAAACCAACAACAAGGCGGTAAGCGCAGTGGAAAGAAGAATAACAATGACAACAATGCTAAGAATGCTGTTGGCGGAAAGAAAAACCGCAACCGCAATCAGAAGCCATTGGAAGTTGATGACGAAGCAGTAGCACGTCAGGTAAAAGAAACGCTTGCACGCCTTACAAGTAAAAGTCAAAACAAGAAAGGTGCTAAGTATCGTAAGGAAAAGCGTGAAGCTGTTCAAGAACGATTGAGTGCTGAGGCTAAGGCAGAGCGCAAGGAAAGCAAAACACTGAAGCTGACAGAGTTTGTTACCGTTTCAGAGTTGGCTACAATGATGAATTTGCCAGTAACGCAAGTTATTTCAACTTTGATGTCGGTTGGCATAATGGTGTCAATCAACCAGCGTCTCGATGCGGAAACCATTAACTTGGTGGCTGACGAATTTGGTTTTAAGACTGAATACGTGAGTGCAGAAGTTCAAGAAGCTATCAGCGAAGAGGCGGACGAAGAAACCGATCTTGTAAGTCGCGCACCTATCGTAACGGTAATGGGACACGTAGACCACGGTAAGACATCGTTGCTCGACCATATCCGCAATACTAACGTGATTGCTGGTGAAGCAGGTGGTATTACACAGCACATTGGTGCTTACAGTGTAACTCTGAAGAGTGGACGTAAGGTAACATTCCTCGATACTCCAGGACACGAAGCGTTTACCGCTATGCGTGCTCGTGGTACACAGGTAACCGATATTGCCATCATCATTATTGCTGCCGACGACTCTGTCATGCCTACTACGAAAGAGGCAATAGCGCACGCTCAGGCAGCAGGCGTACCAATGGTATTTGCCATTAATAAGATTGATAAACCTGGAGCTAATCCTGATAAGATACGTGAAGACTTGTCGCAAATGAATCTGCTTGTAGAAGAGTGGGGCGGTAAGTACCAATGTCAGGAGATTAGTGCAAAGAAAGGTTTGGGCGTTGCCGACTTGCTTGACAAGGTTTTACTCGAAGCCGATATGCTCGATTTGAAAGCTAATCCTAATCGCAATGCAACGGGTACGGTCATAGAATCTTCATTGGACAAAGGACGTGGCTATGTAAGTACGGTGCTCGTTTCTAACGGCACATTGAAGGTTGGCGACAATATGATTGCAGGAACGTCGTGGGGACGTATCAAGGCGATGTTCAACGAACGTAACCAACGTGTAGAGAAGGCTGGTCCTTCTGAACCTGTTATAATTCTTGGATTGAACGGTGCACCGACAGCGGGTGATACATTCCACGTTATGGAAACCGAACAAGAGGCGCGCGACATTGCCAACAAACGTGAACAGTTGCAGCGCGAACAAGGCTTGCGTACACAAACACGTTTGACATTGTCGGATATTTCTCATCGTATTGCCCGTGGCGAGTTCCACGAAATGAACATCATCGTGAAGGGTGATACCGACGGTTCTATCGAAGCACTTGCAGATTCATTCATCAAGCTTTCTACTGAAAAGGTGAATGTGAACGTAATCAGCAAGGCGGTTGGACAGATTTCCGAAAACGACGTGATGCTCGCTGCGGCTTCAGATGCTGTCATTGTCGGCTTCCAAGTGCGTCCTTCTGCCGATGCCCGTAAGTTGGCAGACCGCGACGGGGTAGAAATCAACACCTATTCAGTTATCTACGATGCGATTGACGACGTAACGTCAGCGATGGTCGGAATGCTTGACAAGGTGAAGAAGGAAATCGTTACTGGTCAGGTGGAGGTGCAACAAGTATTCAAAATATCAAAGGTTGGTACTGTTGCAGGTTGTATTGTTACCGAAGGAAAGGTACACAGCAAAGACAAAGGCCGTGTTATTCGCGATGGTATCGTAATCCATACGGCACCAATCAGTGCGTTGAAGCGTTACAAAGACGATGTGAAGGAAGTTGTAACAGGATTGGAATGCGGTATTTCACTTGTTAATTACAACGACCTGCAAACGGGTGATATGATTGAGACATTCACCGAAATAGAGGTAGAACAAAAACTCTAAGATATGTGCCAAACCGCCTCTCATTTCCATAGGAAAAGCGAGGCGGTTTGTATTTTGGTAACAAATGTTACGGAAAAGAATATCGGCACAATCTTTGTCTGCATATAATATATTATGTATAAGGTGGTGCAAGAAGAATGAAAGGCAGATGTTGGAATTTGCTTTTCATTGGTTCAACCGCCTAATAAAAAGGTAAAAAGTAAATGTCAGAAAATAATAGCAATGAGTATGTAAGGAAAGTGGCCGAACAGAAATATGAGTTTGGGTTCACCACCGATGTGCATACGGATATTATCCCGAAGGGCTTAAACGAAGATGTCGTTAGGCTTATTTCGGAGAAGAAAGGGGAACCTGAATGGCTCCTCGATTTTCGTTTAAAGGCGTTTCGCCATTGGCAAACTATGGAGATGCCAAAGTGGCCGCATCTGAACTTGCCTGAAATAGACTATCAGGCGATTTCCTACTATGCGGACCCATTGGCGAAGAAGCCTAAGAACAAGGAAATAGACCCCGAATTGGAAAAAACCTTCGACAAACTTGGTATTCCGCTTGAGGAACGGTTAGCATTGAGTGGTGTGGCAGTAGATGCCATTATGGACTCGGTGTCGGTGAAGACTACCTTCAAGAAGCAGTTGGCTGAGAAAGGAATTATCTTTTGTTCGATTGGTGAAGCCGTGAAGGAGCACCCCGAATTGGTTCGCCAATATTTAGGAACGGTTGTTCCCTACAAAGATAACTTTACGGCGGCACTCAACTCGGCAGTATTCAGCGATGGCTCGTTTGTGTATATTCCGAAAGGCGTTCGCTGTCCGATGGAGTTGAGTTCGTACTTCCGCATCAATGCAATGAATACGGGGCAGTTTGAACGCACATTGATTATTGCCGACGACGATTCGTATGTGAGTTATCTTGAAGGTTGCACGGCTCCTATGCGCGACGAAAACCAACTTCATGCAGCCATTGTCGAAATCGTCGTACTGGCGAATGCGGAAGTTAAGTATTCAACGGTTCAGAACTGGTATCCTGGCGATGAAAACGGCAAAGGTGGCGTGTTGAACCTTGTAACCAAGCGTGGCGACCTGCGTGGCAAGAACTCCAAACTCTCGTGGACACAGGTAGAAACGGGCTCGGCTATTACGTGGAAATATCCGTCTTGCATCTTGCGTGGCGACAACTCGCAGGCGGAGTTTTATTCCGTAGCCGTTACCAACAACTATCAAGAAGCCGACACAGGTACGAAGATGATACATTTGGGCAAGAACACAAAGAGTACCATCATCTCAAAAGGTATTTCGGCGGGCAAGAGTCAGAATTCCTATCGCGGATTGGTGCGTGTTACGCCCAATGCAGACAATGCGCGAAACTACAGTTCTTGCGACTCGTTGCTTTTGGGTTCAACCTGTGGCGCGCACACTTTCCCTTATATGGACGTGCATAACGATTCGGCAATCATCGAACACGAAGCCACAACATCGAAAATCAGCGAAGACCAACTGTTCTATTGCAATCAGCGAGGAATTCCTATGGAAGATGCTATCGGGTTGATAGTCAATGGTTATGCGAAAGATGTGCTGAACAAACTTCCGATGGAATTTGCTGTTGAGGCGCAAAAACTTCTCTCCGTTACCTTGGAAGGTACGGTGGGCTAAAACGAAAGATACCGAACAGACTCCAAAAAGATACCGAGCGAACTCCAAAAAGATACCGAGCGAACTCCAAAAAGATATCGAGCAATCTTCAAAAAGATACCGAGCGATTTTAAGAAGACCCTCGAACTGCTTTTTCAAAGTAGAAAAGAAATAATAAGAAAGGTATGGAATACCCACTGAAAAGGAACAAACAGATGAAAAGAAAAATGCTGACGGCAGGACTGTTCTTAACTGTTTCTGTTTTGAATGCTCAAGATTGGCAACCCAAAACGTGGCAGAAATATGTCATAGAACAAAAAGTAAAGAGCGACACGCTCTGCCCTTCGCAAACGATTATGACTTATCGCAGAGCCGACGACGTGAAGATTGCACCGCAGGCTTTTCGCTGTGGACCGTTCTATGTTCCCGACCCTCCAAGTCTGTTTGCAGAGCAGGAAGAAGCTCTTGAAAGAGCACGTTGGGAAGATAGAGACTATACTTTCGGACAAGCAATGGGAGAAGTCTTCTTAGAATTCGTAGGAAATATCTTTGTAGGAGCATTAGATAATTTATTATTCAAGAAACGATAATACAAAAACAATATGTTAGAAGTAAGAAATCTGCACGCTACTATTGCAGATAAAGAAATATTGAAAGGCATCGACCTTACCGTTAAAGATGGCGAAATACACGCCATTATGGGACCGAATGGTTCAGGAAAATCAACTCTTAGTGCAGTGCTCACGGGCAATCCGCTGTACACTGTAACCGATGGTTCGGCAGTGTTCAATGGTAAAGACCTCTTGGAAATGGGCGCAGACGAACGTGCCAACGAAGGCATCTTCCTTTCGTTCCAGTATCCAGTGGAAATTCCAGGCGTAAGTATGACCAACTTCATGAAAGCTGCCGTGAATGCAAAGCGCAAGTATCAAGGCTTGGAACCTTTGAAAGCAGCCGACTTTATGAAGCTGATGCGCGAGAAACGCGACCTCGTGGGTTTGGATTCAAAGCTTTCGCATCGCTCCGTAAACGAAGGTTTTTCGGGTGGTGAAAAGAAACGCAACGAAATTTTCCAGATGGCAATGTTGCAGCCAAAGCTCAGCATCTTGGACGAAACCGACTCAGGTCTAGACGTCGATGCTATGCGCATTGTTGCTGATGGTGTGAACAAGATGCACACTTCGGAAACTTCAACCATCGTCATTACCCACTACGACCGACTTTTGGATATGATAAAACCAAGCGTAGTACACATTCTGTACAACGGCCGCATCGTAAAGACAGGCGGTCCTGAACTTGCACGCGAAATAGAAAAGCGTGGCTACGATTGGATAAAAGCGGAAGCAGATAAATAGAAAGGCTGAACATGCAAAGCGAAAAACAATATATAGACTTATATAACGAGACGCAAGGAATGATAAAGCAACATTCCTGCGACGTCTTGAACAAGGTGCGCGACAAGGCTTTCGAGGATTTCAAGGCACAGGGCTTTCCCACGAAAAAGGTGGAACGCTACAAATATACCGATATTCCAAAGCTGTTCGCACCCGACTATGGATTGAACTTGCAGCGTTTGAAAATGCCTATCAATCCTTACGAAGACTTTAAGTGCGACGTTCCAAACCTAAGCACTTCGGTCTATTTCGTTGTGAACGACCAGTTCTACAACGACCAGTTGCCCAAAGCGCAGCTCAACGACGGCATAGTTGTCGATAGCTTCTCAAACGCCATTAAGACGCATGGCGAAATCATAACCAACCATTATGCCAAGCTTGCTGATACTGCCAAAGATGCCTTGACGGCTTTCAACACAATGTTGGCGCAGGACGGCTTGTTCGTTTATGTGCCGAAAGGTGTAAAATCCGACCGCACCATACAGGTTATCAACATTCTTCGTTCCGATGTAGACCTTATGCTGAACCGTCGCATACTCATCGTACTTGAGGAAGGAGCGGAGCTCTCAATGCTCTTTTGCGACGACTCTGCCGACGACCGCAAGTTCCTTGCCACACAGGTAATTGAGGCATACGTTGGCGACAATGCAAAGTTGGAACTGAACTGCTTGGAGGAAACCCATCTGAAGAACGTGCGCGTTTCAAATGTTTACATCGAACAGCAAAGCAACAGCCGTGTGTCGCACAACATTATCACGCTTCATAATGGAGTAACCCGCAACAAGCTCGATTTGACTTTCAGCGGCGAAGGTAGCGAATGTTTCCTGAACGGTTGTGTAGTTGCCGACAAGCATCAGCATGTTGATAACAATACCGTAATCAACCACGCAGTGGGCAATTGTACAAGCAATCAGCTCTACAAGTATGTGCTCGACGACCACGCCGTGGGTGCTTTCGCAGGTCTTATCTATGTGGCAAAGGACGCACAGAAGACACTCTCGCACGAAGTGAACCAGAATCTGTGTGCCGCTTCTACTGCCCACATGTACACCCAGCCTATGCTCGAAATCTATGCAGACGACGTTCAGTGCAACCACGGCTCAACGGTTGGCCAGCTTAACGATGCCGCCCTCTTCTATATGCAGCAGCGTGGCATCGACAAGCGCGAGGCAAAGCTCCTTCTTGAGTTTGCTTTTGTGAACGAAGTAATCGATAAAATGGAACTTGTTCCGCTCCGCGACCGTCTACACCACTTGGTGGAAAAACGTTTCCGTGGCGAGCTCGACAAGTGTGGCGGCTGCAAGCTGTGCCAATAAAAGAAGTAAAGATGATGTACGATATATCTAAGGTGCGTGCCGATTTCCCAATCCTTTCACGCACGGTCTACGGAAAACCGTTGGTTTATCTCGACAATGCAGCAACCACGCAGAAACCTCTCTGCGTGTTGGACGCCATGCGCGACGAGTATCTCAACGTAAATGCAAATGTGCATCGTGGCATTCATTGGCTTTCCCAACAAGCTACCGACTTGCACGAGGCTGCGCGCGAAACGGTGCGGAAGTTCATCAACGCCCGTTCCACTGCCGAAATAGTGTTCACGCGTGGCACCACCGAGAGCCTTAACCTTGTGGCTTCTTCTTTCTGCGAAGGTTTTATGCAGGAAGGCGACGAGGTTATTGTTTCCAACGTAGAGCATCATTCCAACATCGTGCCTTGGCAAATCCTTGCCCAGCGTCGTGGCATAGTTCTGAAGGTAATCCCTATCGACGACGAAGGTGTGTTCGATATGGAGGCTTTCCAACAGCTTATTACCGAGAAGACAAAACTCGTCAGTGTAGCCCACGTCAGCAACGTAATGGGTACGATTAACCCAGTTCGTGAAATCGTTCGCATCGCCCACGCTCACGATATTCCCGTAATGCTCGACGGCGCACAGAGTGTTCCTCACTTTGCGGTCGATGTTCAGGAGTTGGATTGCGAGTTCTTCGCTTTCAGCGGGCACAAGGTTTATGGTCCTACGGGTATTGGCGTGCTTTACGGAAAGGAAGAATGGTTGGACAAGTTGCCACCTTATCAGGGTGGTGGCGAGATGATAGAGCGTGTCAGTTTCAGCGGTACAACCTTCGAGCGTCCTCCTTTGAAGTTCGAAGCGGGTACCCCCGACTATGTAGCCACCCACGGTTTGGCAACTGCCCTTGACTATGTTGCTGGGCTTGGAATGGAGAACATACACCAGCACGAGCAAATGCTTACTGCCTATGCCATAGAGCAGATGCGTAGTATTCCCGATATTCGTTTCTTCGGTGTGCCCAGCGATGCTACTGCTGCGGTATCTAATCACGATGCTGCCATAAGTTTCCTCGTTGGCGATATACACCCAATGGACTTGGGAACACTTCTCGACCAACTCGGAATAGCAGTCCGCACAGGTCATCATTGCGCCCAGCCGCTTATGGAACGTTTCAATATTGCAGGAACTGTCCGTGCTTCCTTCGCACTCTACAATACAAAAGAAGAGATAGACACCCTTGTTGCAGGTATTGAACGAGTGGTCAAGATGTTTTAACAGATAGTTCTTGAACATTTAGATTTTGACGATTGTCATTCGTCGAAATTACTCTTGTTTTGTAAAGGATATTTCCTTAAAAAGTGATAACTGCGCTTTGACATTGCAAAAGCGTAGGTTTTACAATGCAAAAGAGCCGCTTTTACCCTGTAAAAGCGGCTCTTTTGGAATGCGAAAACGTATGTTTTGTAATGCGCTGATTGATAGTAGGTTAAGTGATAGATATGTTTGTGAAAAATATTTACACTTTTCTTGTCTGTTTTCTTCTTAATTATAAAAGGTGTGTAGGGGTGATTTTGTTCATTTCTTTAGCTTCCACACGCACACCAATAGCCACGCCACGAACCCTGCTTTCAGTAAAAAGCTGTTGGTTGTAGCAAATACTGATAGAAACAAAGCTATCTGTGCCTGTGTCAGTAGCGAAGCCTGATGGCTGCTGACTTCTTCTTCCAGCATTGCACTGTAGTATTTCCGCAACCATTCTGCAGGGGCTGTTGCCCACGCTTTGATGTTACGAACCATTTCCAAACTTTCGCTGTTGCTGTTGGCAGTTGCCATACTTATTTCTCTTTTCATACTTATTTCTTTTTGGTTTTTCTTTTTCTGTTGGCAAAAATACGCTACCTTTGTGCAATAGATGTTCAATCCCATAAAAAGTTTAGTTATATAAAGTTAATATGCTGAAGAATGCTTACTATATAAATAAGGTGGAAGCAGGTTGCGATGAGGCAGGGCGTGGCTGTTTGGCAGGCAGCGTCTTTGCTGCAGCCGTAATTCTTCCGCCCGATTACGAGAATGAATTGCTGAACGATTCTAAACAACTTTCGGAGAAAAAACGCTACTTGCTGCGTTCTATGATAGAGAAAGATGCCCTTGCTTGGGCGGTTGGAGTGGTTACGGCAGAGGAGATTGACAAGATAAACATTCTCAATGCCAGTTTTCTTGCCATGCACCGAGCGTTAGATGCGCTCAGTGTTCGCCCCGAAGCCATTATTGTAGACGGCAACCGCTTTAAGCCTTACCACGACGTGTCGCATACAACCATCGTGAAGGGCGACGGCAAATATCTTTCCATTGCTGCAGCTTCAATCCTCGCAAAAACCTATCGCGACGATTATATGAAAGCGATTGCCGAAGAGTTTCCGCAATACGATTGGCAGTCGAACAAAGGTTATCCCACCAAGAAACACCGTGCAGCCATTAAGGAGTATGGCATTTCGCCCTATCATCGTAAATCCTTCACCCTGCTTCCGCCCGAAGAATTGAGTATTGATTTTGAAATGTAGTTTCTCAATTTTGGTTCTATGCGCTATTCCAAACTTCAAAACGAACTTCAGCTTATTCTGCTGCTTGCCGATTCTGTAGGCTATTCTGCCGTTGAATTGAGCAAAAAGATGAATATCTCTCGTCGGCAAATCTATTATTTGCTCGATTTTATAAAGTCGGCAGGGTTTATCCTTTTCAAGCAAGGCGACAAGTATCACATCGACCGTCGTTCGCCTTTCTTCACCAATCTGTCGCAAACCCTTCAGTTCACCGATGCCGAAGTGCGTACTATATATAATGTGTTGCTTATGACGGGCAACAGCAGCGATATGGTAAACCAGCTGCGTGCAAAGCTCGACCGTGCCTACAACTTTTCGCATAGTGTAAGCACGGCAAAGCAACAGGCATATATTAATAATGTGAAAATCATTACGCATGCCATCGAAAATAAGAAGATGCTTCGTCTTGTAGGTTATTCCAGTCCGCATAGCCATTCTGTTTCCGACCGTATTGTCGAACCTTTCTTTCTGATGAATAACAACCAAGATGTGCGTTGCCACGAGATTAAGTCGAAGATGAATAAGACCTTCCGCCTTAACCGTATGCAGCGCATCGAGGAAATAGATGCTCCGTGGATATACGAGCATTGCCATCGACAGGTATTTACCGACATTTTTATGTTCAGTGGCGAAGAACATTATAACGTAAAGCTTTGTTTGGGGCAACTCGCCCACAATCTTTTCTTGGAAGAATACCCACATGGGGCAAAGTATCTCTCCGTTATCGACGAGAAACATTGGCTGCTTGATATTGAAGTTTGCGACTTCCGTGGGCTTGGTCGCTTTGTTCTCGGTCTGTATTCAGATATTGAAGTTCTCGAGAACGATGCTTTTAAGGAATACATACGGCAGACACTTGCGGCTTATTTGGCAAAAGAGTGAAACGTTCACTCTGTATGCTTACATTATTATAAAAGTATCTGTCAAAACCTTTAAGGCACACATCACATAGTTTGTTATATTTACATCTTTTTCCATTCTTTCTAATCACAATTACGTTTTTGCGCTCTTATCCATAGACAAACGATGCCTTAACGCCTTGCAAACTAACATTACAAAGCGGTTTCAGCAGCCTTTCATTAAGGTTTAATCCCTTTCTTGTTAATAAAAGTAAAAAAAGAGGCCATTTCATTAAATTTATTTGTTCCGTTACGTACGAAATACTATCTTTGCAATTACGTTAAAAGATGAAAACACTTTCGTTTTTAACTAAGCTATGAGAAATTGGGACAAAATCCCAAGCAAAAATGAAACAATAACTGTTAATAATTAAATTTTAAAGTGAGAGATTTTATGAAAAAAAGACTAACAATGTTTCTCGCCTGCCTTTTCCTAAGTTTAGGAGTGGCTATGGCACAGACACATGTTACGGGTGTTGTTATCTCGGCAGAGGACAATCAACCTGTAATTGGAGCTTTTGTTAAGGTGCTCGGTACTACTGACGGTGCTCAGACCGACCTTGATGGTAAGTTCGAGTTGAAGGTACCTGCTGGTGCAATGCTCGAGTTTTCATATGTAGGTATGACTCCTAAGAAGCTAAAGGCTGCTCCCAACATGCGTGTTGTTCTCGAATCAGACAGCAAGACTATGGAAGAAGTTGTGGTGGTAGCTTATGGTACACAGAAGAAATCAGCATTTACTGGTTCGGCTGCTGTTGTAAAATCTGGTGATATTACAAAGGTACAAGTAACAAGTGCTGTTGATGCTTTGAAGAATAAAGTATCTGGTGTGCAGATGACACAAAGCTCTGGTGACCCAGGTTCTTCATCAGGTATCCTTATTCGTGGTATTGGTTCTATCAATGCTGGTGGTTCTCCTTTGTATGTTGTAGACGGTTCACCATTCGACGGTGATATTAAGTCCATCAACCCACAAGATATCGAAAGCATGACTGTCCTCAAGGACGCTGCTTCTGCTGCACTTTATGGTGCTCGTGGTGCTAATGGTGTAATTATTATTACAACAAAGGCTGGTCGTGCTGACCGTGGTACCATCACTGTTGATGCTAAGTGGGGTTCAAAGTCTCGTGCAATTCCTGACTATGATTATATCACTGACCCTGCTGCTTATTATGAAATGTATTACAAGGGTCTTTACAACTATGCTACAGACGCAAAAGACGGTAAGGGTATGACACCTGAAAAAGCATACATTTGGGCAAATAAGAACCTTACAAACTCTAGTAGCTATGGCTTGGGCTATAATGTCTACACATATCCAAGCAGTGAAAGACTTATTGGTACTGATGGTAAGTTGAATCCTAATGCAACTCTTGGTCGTATGGTAACTGGTAAGGATGGTCAGCAATATTGGCTCCAACCAGACAATTGGCTTGATGCTATTTACAGCAACGCTCTTCGTCAGGAATACTCTGCAACTGCAGTAGGCAATACTGATAAATCTACATTCTATGGTTCTGTAAACTATTTGAAGGACGATGGTATTACAGTTGCTTCTGACTATCGCCGTTTCACTGGTCGTTTGAAGGCTGATTACCAAATCAACGATTGGTTGCGCATTGGTGGTAACATGAACTATTCTCACTACTCTACACATGCTGCAAATGGTGGTAATGGTAAATCTAATGACTCGGGAAATATGTTTGCCTTTACTCGTATTGCTCCTATCTATCCTTTATATCTTCGTGATGGAAATAAGAAAATTATGCGCCATGATGCATCTGGTCTTGACGCTTATGATTATGGAGACAACAAGAGTGGTCTGGGCTTGGAACGTCCGTTCTTAGGTGGTTCTAATGCATTGTCTGATAACCGCGTAAACCTCGATTTCGCAGATGGCAATACTTTCAATGGTGTGGCTACTATTGATGTTCGCTTCTTGAAAGATTTAACTTTCAGAAGTGTTAATAGCGTTTACTTGAAAGAGACACGTTCTAAGGGCACACAAAACCCTTGGTTTGGACTTTATGCAACCGATAATGGCTCTGTAACGATAGCTCATGGTCGTACGTGGTCATACAACTATCAACAGGTTTTGAATTGGAAACCTGTATTTGGATCACACGACTTCGACTTTATGATTGGTCATGAGTACTATCGCTTGACCTCTACAGCTTTGAGCGGTAACAAGAGTAATATGTTCGATTTGAACTATTCTGAACTTTCTGGTGCTGTTGTAACAAAAAGCACAGGTTCTGGTAGCAGTCTTTATAATACAGAAGGTTGGTTTGGTCGTATAAATTACAGCTATGGCAATAAGTATTTCGGAGAAGTATCTTATCGTCGTGATGCCTCTTCTATGTTCCACCCAAATCATCGTTGGGGTAACTTCTGGTCATTAGGTGGTGCATGGCTTATTTCTAAAGAGTCTTGGTTCAACGCTCCTTGGGTAGACGAATTGAAGTTCAAGGCTTCTTATGGTGCACAGGGTAATGACAACATTGATCCATTCCTTTACACAAATACATACTCTATCGTTTCGTCTGACAATGCTGTGGCTACAGTTAAGAGATCTCGTGGTAATGAAAATATTTCTTGGGAAAAGCAAGGAATGTTTAACGTTGGTTTCGACTTCTCATTCTTCCGTCAACGTTTGACTGGTAGCATCGTTTACTTCGACCGTTCTACAAAAGATATGCTTGCATTCTTCTCATTGCCAGTTTCTTTTGGTTGGTCAGGCTACTATGATAATGTTGGTGATATGAGTAACCGTGGTCTTGAAGTTGAGTTGTTCGGTGATATTATCCGCACACGCGACTTTAAATGGGGTGCACACTTGAACTTTACAACTTATAAGAATAAGATCACTCGCATTGCAGATGCAAATAAGACAGCGTGGATTGATGGCGTTCAAGGATACCAAAATGGTCAATACTTCTATGGTGAGGGTAAGTCAATGTACACATACTATTTGAAGAAATATGCAGGTGTAGATCCTGAGACTGGTAAGGCTCTTTTTTGGCAAGACAAATACAAGAAGAATGCTGCTGGTGAATATGAGTTGGATAAGAATGGTCAACCAATCGTAGAAGAGAGAGTTAAGGTGGAAAATGCAGAAAATGCTACTTACCATCTCTGTGGAACATCTCTGCCTGATGCTTATGGTGGCTTCGGTACAAACTTTGCTTGGAAGGGTTTCGATTTCTCTATTGACTTCGGATACCAACTTGGTGGTCAAGTATCTGATGACAACTACGCTGCAGCAATGAATCATAACCGTGGTGGTGCTATGCACGTTGACTTGTACAAGGCATGGTCTCCTGAAAATAAGGGGTCTAATATCCCACGTGTACAAAGCCAAGACCAATATACAACAGCAAGTTCTGACCGTTGGTTGACATCAGCTTCTTATCTCAGTCTGCAAAATATAAACCTTGGATATACTTTGCCTGCAAAGTTAACACGTAAGTACGGTGTTGCTAAGGTTCGTATTTATGCTGTTGGAGACAATTTGTGGCTATGGTCTAAGCGCAAGGGTCTTGATCCACGCCAGTCTATTAATGGTGAAGTTTCAAACGTACTCTACTCTAATATTAGAACAATTTCTGGTGGTATTACAGTAACATTCTAAAAATATACGAAAGAATATGAAAAAAATAAATAAATCAATATATGGTGTCCTTTTAGCTGGTCTTACCTTATCTGCAATGACCAGTTGTATTGATGAGGCTGAACCACGTAGTGGTGGTGTTGTTACTCAAGAGATGCTTGGACATTCCTCAACTGCGACAGCTTCTGTTGTAAATGGATTGCCAGCATATGGTAAATCTATTTGGAGAACTTCTCGCCATTGGTCGTATGGAACTTCAGCGCTTATGCGTATTCGCGATGTTATGGCTGACGACTATGTTGTAAAAGACCACGACTATAATCAGTTTAGAATTTGGGCTGAAACCGCACTTCTTGGTCCTTCTTATGTATTCAGTCAGTTTGTATATACATACTCTTATAGCTATGTTCTTGCTTCAAATTTGGTAATTGCTGCTGTTAATCCTGAAAAGGCATCAAATGAGCAGTTAGGTTACCTCGGCTTGGGATATGCTTATCGTGCTGCAAACTATCTTGATATGGCACGTATGTATGAGTGCTTGCCAACGGATGTAAATCCTACATGTACAAATGAGCAAGGATACAGTGTCAAGAATCTCACTTGTCCTATTGTTACTGATACTTTGAGCGAAAAAGCTTCACGTAATAACCCTCGTGCTACACATGAAGAAATGTTTAAGTTTATCGAATCAGACTTGAACAATGCTGAAAAGTATATTGTAAATTTAGCATCAAATAACAATAATACGCTTCCTAATTTGGCTGTTGTTTATGGTTTGAAGGCTCGTCTTTATATGTGGAATGAAGACTATGCACAAGCTAAGAACTATGCTCGTAAGGCTATTGATACTTATGGAAAAGCTCCTATTACTGAGGAAGAAGCTACTGACGTTAAGAAAGGTTTCAATGATATTTCTAAATGGATGTGGGGTGCTAAGTACACATCAGAAGATGGTGCAGTGAAGACAGGTATTCTAAACTTTACTTCTTTTGCTTCTAACGAAACAATATTCGGTTATGCTGGAAATGGTCCTATGAATATGATAGGTAAATCATTCTACGATAGAATTAGTGACACGGACTGGCGTAAAACGATGTGGAAGGCTCCTGATGGCTCACCATTAGAAGCAAAGAATAAGTATATAGATGGTTCGAAGCATCAGATTGATTTTAAGAAGAGAATTCCTACATACGGTTCATTAAAGTTCCGTCCTAATGAAGGTAATTATTTTGAATCATCAATTGCTGTAGTTTCTGCTTATCCTTTGATGCGTGTTGAAGAAATGTATTTCATCGAAGCTGAAGCTGCTGAACGTGTAGCTGCAGGTACTGGTATTGCTCTTCTTCAGAACTTCATGAAGAAATACCGTGATCCAAACTATACTTATACAGGCACAGATGCTATTGATGAAATCATCTTCCAAAAACGTATTGAACTCTGGGGTGAAGGTCAATCATTCTTCGATGTTAAGCGTGCTAACTTGTCTGTAACACGTGGTTATCCAGGTACAAACTTCTTCGATGAATGGAGATTTAACACAAATGGTCGTCCTGCATGGATGAACTTCTGTATCGTTAGCTGGGAAGAAACCGAAAACCCTGCTGTCAAAGGTAAGAATAACCCTGACCCTACTAGGGCTTATAAACCTTGGAAAGAGTAAGAGTTGCTATAATTAAGTTTATTATGATTTTATAGACAAAAAATAAAGTAACTTTTATATAAAAGCGAGGGTGTGTAAAAATGGCGCACCCTCGTTTTCATATTGAGAATAGTAAAGTATAAAAAGATTTTTTACGCATTTATTAAACTTAAAAACAAAATTCATTATGACGCAATTTAAAACTACTGCACGGAAAGTTGTGTGGATTTGGTTGCTGATTGCATTGTTTGGTGTAACAAGTAATTTGCATGCACAGGTGCAGGAACTTGATTTCAGTAAACTGGACGATGCCCAACCATTACAAACTTTATCACAAACCGAGAAGTACAAGGAAGCTATTGGAAATACTTGGTTTAGTGTATCCAACGTTAAAACAGGTGTTTCTTGGAATGCGCCTTATTCCAATCAAGAATTTAGTATTAATATATCTATCCCAACTATAAAGAAGCTAACAGAGAGTTTTAAGTCTTATTTGGTTTCTCCTGCATTGAGCTTGAAGGATATTGCTGGTAAGCAATTGAATTTGGAATGGAAGACAGGAACTGTTAAAGGCGATGCTAAACTTTCAGTTATTCTTATTAATAAGAAAGGTGAATTAATCGACAAGATTGGCGATGTGGTTCCTACATCATCTAATTCGGCGTATGAACACTATTCTGCTGAAATCCCTGAAACTGTAAAGGATAAGGGCGTAGGCTTTGTTGCTTTTTATATGGAAGGCAATAAAGATAATTATGTATTCTTCAAACTTAAGAATATTGAGACAGGAGAGAAGTCTGACCCTATTGATATTACTGCGGAACCTGCTGAACTCGATTTCGGTTCAGTTGGTATAAACCAAGTATCTGAAGAGAAGTTTACTACCATTACTGTTGCTAATTTTAAGGGCGAAAAGATAATACCTGTGTTAGAAGGACAGGACAAAGATGACTTTATTGTCAGAACAGAGACAGGTGATGCACTATCTGCAACAGGTGGAAAGTTGTTTGTAAAGTTCCAACCAAAAGCAGTTGGCAATAAAACTGCAACGATAACAATAACTGTTGGCAACAAGGTTGTAGCTATAACATTGAAGGGTAAAGGTACAGACGAAGCTAAACCTGACAAACCTGAAAAGGAGTTATTGGAAAATCAGTTCTTCTGGGACTTCGATTCTAACAATATGCCTAAGAACTGGGAAGTTAAAGGTGAGCAAATCTTTAAGCGTGAAAAGCGTGACAGCTACCATTCAGACACAGGCTTTGGTGTAGGAATTAAGACAGGAAACGATAAAGGTTTCTTGAAACAGGTGATTGATTTGCAGAAGAACGATGTTACTCTTGGCGATGAAATAGAATGCCAAATTCACTATACCACCATTTCAAGTGCTAAGAAGGAAGGACCTTTGCGCCTTGCACTTCGTTGGCTCAACGATAATAACGAAGTAGTGAAGTGTGGCGAAGATGCTTTTATCAACAATCCTAAAGTGTTCTTTGGTAAGATGAAGTCGTGGGGAACATTGACTTTCCGCACCATTTGCCCTGAGAATGCAACGAAGTTAGAGTTTGCTGTTGAAGTACAGGAAAACAGCGAAGTAAGTTTAGACGACTTCAGTGCCAACCGTATGCCTGCTTCTGAAGCTAAGGCTACGCCACTTATCGCCATACTCCCACAGGTACGTACAATCTATGGTGAAGTAGGAGAGACCGAAACATACGACATTGCTATCCAAACGATGCACTTGAGCCAAGCACAGAAACCAAACTTCAGCGGTGGCGATAAATATACTTTGGCAAGCAATATGATGAAGCTCGATATTGAAGAAATAGGAAAGAATCAATCTGTAAGCGCACAACTTATCGTTACTCCAACAAAGAAAGGTGCTTTCAAAGATGCTGATTCATTTAAGTTAAGCCTTACTGGTGCTGACGAAACGCATAACAGCAACTTGGTGCTTATAGCTTACTTTATGGAGAAAGGTAAGAAACCATCTGTCAAGTTGTCTGAAAAGACTCCTATTACCGAAATGAAAGCTGAACCCGGAAAGACGGTTACACAAAACTTGGAGTTTGATGTAAAAGATATAATCACCGATGTAAAGCTTGCCATTGAACATACATCAGAGGTAAATTGCTTCAAGAGCAACACCAACATCTTTATGTATAACAAGAGCAAGGGCACGCTTTACGGCGAACCTAAGCTCCGCATCGACTTCCGTCCGCTTGCTGTAGGCACATACGAAGCAACACTTGTGGTTTCAACTATCTTGGGCGACACCGTTCGCTACAACTTGAAGGGTATCTGCGAAGAAGCCACAGCAGGTGCAAAGGTTGAGAAGTTCACAACCAACACCATTGAAGAGCGTTTTGCAAAAGAGCCCGAATGGAAGAACTTCGGCAAGTACGACCTTGGCTATTGGAAGATAGAAGGCAAATGGAACAGCGCAAGCAATATTACGCTGAACAAGGGTGGTATACTCTATTTTGACGATGTTTTGATAAACGGCTTGAACAAGGTGAAGATTACTCCAGCCACTGCTGCCACTTCTTTCCGTGCCGAATATTCTATCGATGGTGGTGGACACTGGCTGCCTATGAACAACGAGGGAAAGGCAAGTGCTACCGGCGAGTTCACGCTCGACAACCATCGTCCTACACTCGTTCGCTTCGTAAACACTGCCGAAGCTGATGTAAATGTAAATACTGTGCTTTTCTATCATAACGATAGCGAACAGCGCACTGCCTTCAAAGATATTACCAAGGCTATGATGGCAAATGCCGATGTTACACCATTGACGCTGCTCAACGAGCGATTCGACGGTATGCGCCACAGACAAATCCTAAGCATACAAGGCTGGCAAAACCTGATTATGCGTGGCGACCGTCCATTCTGGGTGTGGAAGCAAAGAGAAAACAACCTTGTCGATGGTAAGATACAGCACGAAGGAGCATACATTACATTCTGGAAGACGGGCGTTGTAGACCACAACCCATACGAGTCTTGGCTTATTTCTCCAACGCTGTCTTATAAGCAAGCTGCAAGCAAGTATCTCACTTTCAGCCTTCGTTTCAACGGTTTGAGCAAGGACGAACAACGTGAAGAATATTTCCAAGCCTACATTATTACCGAGAAAGATGGTGTTATAAAAGAACAAGAACTTGACATTGATAAGTATAAGCCAACTGGTATTGAAATTGACAACGAAACTTGGTTGAACTATCGTATCGATCTTTCAAAATTAACCGACATCAATATTGACGACAATTTCCATCTTGCATTCTCTTTCTACAGCAAGGAAGGTGGCAACTACTCTGCTTTGAACTGGATGATTGACAACGTTTCGTTCGGTCGTACCGACTTGCCAGAAATCACTGTCGATAAGGAGTTCCTCTACGTTCCATACAAGATGAAGCAGAAGACAGACCCTGTTGTGTTCAAGGTAACAACCAAGAACAACCCAACCGATAAGGTAAGCATTACCTTGTCGCCTTCAAAGATGAAGAAGAACTTCCAGTTGCTTACTCCTGAACTGAACCCAGAAGGTGGCGATGCGTCGTTCATTTTCTACAGCGACAACAGTAAGAAGTATGCTGCTGCATTCATTGTTCAGGTGTCTGGTGCCGAACCTGTAATCGTAAAAGCACTTGCTGATATTTATACAGGTATCGACAATGTAGGTGGTGCTGACGGCGCAACTGCTCCAACCGTTACTGATGGAAACATTCAGATAGGTGGCGCATACAAGAACTACCGCATCTATTCTGCAGCAGGTCAGTTGTTGAAGCAAGGAGGGTACGAGCCAAGTATCAACATTGCCGATCTACAGCAAGGCATTATTATCTTGAAGGTTGCTACCGACAACGAAGTAAAGACTTACAAACTTCGCAACAAGTAACACATATCTTTGTCTAAGACATTAGGCAGAATATACGAAGAAAGCGTGTTTGCCCATTGGGTAAACACGCTTTTTTGCTTTCTATATTATTGCTTTCAGCTAAAAGCTAAAGTATAAATACACCTTATTATATTAACAGGGAAAACAGAAGCGAGATGTAAATATTTTTCGCAAGCGTATCTGTTGTTTAACCATTTCATTGCCAACCTTTTCTTTTAACAATGTATATTTGCTAAGTTTCAAGGTTTTTTCGATATTCTGTATCCAATAGTCAGCATAACATAGCTTGGAATGTTGTTGTAAAACGTTTCTTCTCTTCCTTGTCCATTCACAATGTATGTGTGGTTCGAGATATTCTGTAGAATGTCGTAGCCTGTAATGCTGATGTTTAGCCTATCGTGCATAAATGTTTTTACGAGCGATGCATTCCAGACAAGACAGTTGTTGTTGGAAGATTGGTCGCTGTATCTTCTCCTGCCATACATTTTCAGGTCGGTGGCAAACTGTATATCGTAAGGAAGCGTATAGTTGCCAGCCAAACCGTAGTAAAAGTCGCAAACACTGAACGTCTTAAAATAGCTGTTCAAACTTTTCGAGTTATGAATATCTATATTTCCTATGAAAGCTATGCGCAAACTATTTTTCTGTACAGTGAGTTTTATACCATCGGTAAAATAGAAGTTACGCACTTTGCTTATGCCGTAACTCTGAATGGAGTTTAGGGTAACGAAGTCTACATTGTTGTTGAGTTTTAAACTCATATTGTTTTCTAAAGTCCATATCCTTCTCTTATCTAAGCAGACTGAAAAGCCATTATTAAATTCAGCAGTCCAATTACCATTTATATTGCGTGGCTGATAAGTGTAAATTCCTGTTGTTGTGTTATACGACATTGCATTGCCCACAGCCTGATGAAACAATTTAAAGTCGGCACTTAAATAATACTGTCCTTTTAGTTTCTGTATAATGTTGCCACAACTTGCCGAGAAACTGTGCGTCGTAGTATTCTGCAAATCACCATTCCCCATATAAACCGACAACGGCTTCGATGTATCGGTTACTCTTATTGTTTGTTTCAAATCGGGCGTTGTAACTTCCATGTTGTATGCCAGTTGCCAATTTTTTCCATTTGCACCTCTGAAACTATACGAAATTGTAGGCGTAAAAAGCCAGTCGCGCCGAGAAACCAATGTGTCAATATCACTGCGCAGATAATTCATACAATTATACTTATAAGCCAATGGTAATAAAAAATCTATCCGCGTAGTACCTTTTCTACCTTCTTTATCATAGAAAATCCGCATTGTTCCACTATGCACGTGAAATCTATTCCATGTTTGGTAGCTGTTGTTTAAGTCCATAGCCAACAATAGTGAATCTCTTGTAGAAGGCAAATCCGTGAGCCGATGTCTGCTATTTGTCCACCCCGAAAGCTTATCTAACCGGTACCTGTTAAAACTGTCGTATTGATAATTTTGCTGATAACCGTAACTTGCATTAAAGTTCCAATTATTTAGCAGATGAATGTTATATGCCAACTTGGCTGCAATATTATAGTGGTGCGAAGGCTCATTCACATATTGGTGTTCCGTTTCATTTGTATTTGTTTGCATAAACTGAAGCTGGTAACCATTAAAATTTTTTTTGCGTTCCTTTACGTACGATGCTTCTGCTTCTAAACTAATATTGTCTCCCCATGGAAGTTTTTTCGAAACCTCAAGTGTCTGCCATATTCCATAACGATAAAATCGGTTGTCGCTGTCTTGTTTATTGCTATTTACAAGCTGTTTCTTTATAGTGGAATCGTTTTTATTAAAGACGTCATTCAGCAAATCTTCTGTATTCTTAACGCTGTTGAAAGGATTAGCTTGGAAAGTTGCCAATTTCGAATTCAGTGTACCCGATGTTTTCCAATATTCAAAGAATGTAGATGCATATAGATAGAACGATTTAGAGACAATAAAATCGTTTTGCGCTGTAATCGAAGTTTCTTTCCCATTTGTATGCAGAGTAGACGCAGTATAATTGTTATATGTAGGCAAGAAAGTCGTGGTAATAGTTTTAGCATCGTAATTACCATCGCGCCAAAGTGTCTTTACATAAAATTCGTTGGACACCGACTTATCTGTATTTTTTAGAAACCAGTCTAAACCTGCAATCTTGAAACTTAAAACTCCGTCTCCTGCTTTATAAGCGTCCCATTCTCCATCAGAACCCGGACGCAAATCTTGGTTAATATTATTAGCACTACTAAAAAACGACAAGCGCGAAAGTGGAGTATATCTTAGTCCGAATAGTTTTGTATTGTAACGTTTGTGTGTAGCAAGACCAGCCTCGGCATTTACAATATAGCCTGTAGCATATTCTTTTTTTAATTGCACGTCCATTACAAACTCTTTCTTCTCGTTGTTGTAACCTAAATATTGGTTCTTCTCATTCGTTCGGTTATAAAATTTTATATTCTTTACCGTGTAAGCCGGGAGATTTCTCAACAATATCTTTTGGTTCTTCTCTCCCTTCATAAATTTTTCTCCTTGCAGCAAAAGATTATCAACCTTCTTTCCATCTTTGAATATCTCTCCTGCCGAATTAAGTGTTACCGAAGGCATTTGCCTGATAAGTTCGTCGAGCATAGAACCATTGGGCAAATTAAAAGCGTCTGCATTATAAACAACTGTGTCGCCTTTAAAAACTATCTTTACTTTAGTAGCTTTTACCACAACTTCGTCTAATTCGTTCACCTGTTGTAGTTTCGATTTTCGTTTCATATATATTGTTGGAACTTGGAACGACTGGTTTCTTGCAATATACTTCACATTATAATTAGAAAAAGCCGATTCGTATCCAGATTGTTCCGCTTTAACAATATACTTTTTAGGAGAGGCAGGAATATTGAAACTGTAATAAGATTCCATATAAGTTTTATCCTCATCAATGTATTTCACGGTTTGTTTATCTATAATGGTACTGTCTTCATCCATCAAAATCACAGACACATTTTTTATGCCTCCGTTTGTAAATGCATCTCTCACATATCCCTGCAGCAAAATGGTTCGTTCTTGTGCTTTTGCCCCTATACATATAAAGAGCAGAAGCAATAATAGTTGTTGTGGTTTGATAAGCATAGGTATATTGTTCTTAGTTTTTATTATTATTTGTGAAGAAGTTATTTTCTTACGGATAGATAAAATAATTTTATCTTGTTGTTTATTCGTAAAGGCAAGAATTACATACTCCCCTTTCATTTCATTGTTGGTCCAATTATTTGGGCAGATCGTAATAATATGCTTTTTCCTAATATTCTCTACGTGCAAATTTATAAATATTATTCCAAAAAGTTATCTCTTTTCTTTGTTTTTCTAATAAATATTAATTATTAACCGTCGTGTTTTTATACTTACTTTATTACTAAAGTATATTTAGACTCCCATTCTAAAACTTTATTTAACTGTGCTTATTCTTTTATTAGCTCACCATTTGTAGCGTCTATTTGTATAGAGAAAATAGCTAAAAATGGAGTTTGCAAATTGTTAGTTGTCAGATAATTATATGGAGGGTGGAATTTATAATAAGAAATTATTTTTTTTATATTGTAAAATTATCGTTTTTATATTACAAAAAAATAATTTTCCATATAAAATTAGGCACATATAACCAATGGTTTTGGACAACTCTTTTTGAATATTGCCGACTGTACAATAATTCAAGTGGAAAGCATAATTGTGTTCCTCCTATTTGGCTTTTTTAATTTGTAGATAAAGACACAGAAAAAACGCTTATAGCTATGAGTATCGGTAGAAATGGTGGTGCGCTAAAAGCTAAAGTATAAATACACCTTATTATATTAACAGGAAAAGATGAATATAGTGTAAATATTTTTCGCAAGCCCATATATTGTTTAACCCTTTCATTACCAATGGTTTACAAAACCTATTGTTTTGCATTCTAAAAGCGTAGGTTTTGCAAGGTAAAAGCGGCTCTTTTAGCGTGCAAAAGTTACGCTTTCGCAACGCCAAAGCGCAGTTATCGCTTTTTAACAGAATTATCTTTACAAAGTTAGAAGAAAAATCTCACCAACTACTTTCGTTAATCAAACGTACCTCGATGCCCTTTTTGTAAAATTAAAAGTTTTATAGGTGCGGCAATTGTGTTGAATTGATAGATATGTTTGCCTGTATTGGTGCAAGTTTGGTTATTGTTAACAGCATCTTGGTGTATCTATAAACAAAAAGCAACTCCTTTTAGCTCCTTTCTTATCAATGTGTTATTACTTGTCGTTACTTCCTTTATGATATGGTAGGTTTTAAATTGTTACAAATCATTCTTTATATATTATTTTTGAAATAAAATCTTCGTAAAAGCTAATAAAATAGAAGAAAAGTTTTGTTGGTATGTATTTTATACCTATCTTTGCACGCATAGACGCATATAACCAATACTTAGCGAAGTATTCAATATATAAGGTAGGCTTTATTATGTGAATAATTAGATATGGGCGTACCAAACTATTGTGAAGCAAAAATTAGAATTAGATAATAATAAAAACTTAAAAATGTATGAAAAAAGTCTACTATTTTCTTTTCTTGGCGGTCATGGCTCTAATGTCAATGGACGCAATGGCTGACATTCCTATTAAGTTAGACATAGATGATGCCAGTAGAGTTACGGTAAAAGTCAATTATGCACCCGTTGCGAATATAGTCAATGGTGTGAATAATGTGACGGTTCCGCAGTATGGTTCTGTTCAGATAGAAGCCAAAGAAGGCTTTTATTTAAAGCGAGTTTATAAGCCGAACAAAGACGGCGAGGCTCTTGAACAAACTATTTCAAACCTTACTAATTGCAATATTTATCTGTCTGATGCCGACAAGGACTTGACTTTTACGGTGAAGTCGGGTGTGTTTGCCGATGCTCGTACTGCATCTTGCACCGTTAAGGTTGATAATGCAGCTAAGGTAAGAATGGAACGTTACGAATCGCACACGATTGTAAACCTGCAAGATGGTGATAATATTGTGAAGTGGATTCCTAACGTAGAGAAGACTTTGATAGTTGGTAATGCCAACTATGGAGACATACCTATTTATAAAGTAACGCTCGATGGCGTGGAAGTAGAAAGTTCTGGCAATCAGTTCTTTGTTACACCTAAAGAGGGTAGCGTGGTTGTTGTTATGGCAAACTATCCTGATGTGGACTGCCCTGTGAAGTTCAACTTCTCAAGCGACGACATAAAGCCTATTCTTACCAAGGTTACAGCCGATGGTAAAGAAATAACCAATTATACTGATGCTAATTTTACGGTAAAGGCTGGAACAAAGCTGGCACTTACTTTCGATAAAACGAACTACGCTTTGGAATCGTTCAAGGTCAACGATGTTGCAACAAGTGTTTATGGAACCTTTGAATATCTTGTGAAAGCTGCAACCACTTTCGACATCAAGGCACACAAATATGCTACAATAAAGGCAACGCTGAATGTTGATAAGGCTGAAAACATCACGGTTTATGAAGGCAGCAGCTATAATAATAAGGTGATAGCCATTAAAGATGGCGACAATACCATCGAGCTGAACGAAGCCAACAGTATGATTCAGATAAAGCCGAACAGCGGTTGCAAAATAGAAACGCTTAAGGTAGACGGTAACGCAATGAGTGCTGGTGGCGATGGTTCTTACGAGATTAGGCTAACCGATGGTATGAAGATAGAGATAACAACTTCTGCCATTGTACGCGACCAAAAGGCAATTGTTTATATTGATGACATAAGTCTTGCTAACTATGGCTTCCAGTTCTATCGTTCTGACCGTTCAGCAGTTACAATGCAGAGTGGAGAAAACACGTTGATGTTCTCTGCCGAAGATAATCCTTTTATGTTTGGTGCCTATGGCAACGACCTCAGCAAGATGCTTGTAAAGTTGAATGGAGAGAAGATTAAGCCTTCTTATGAAGGCGGAACCAGCTTTGAAGTAACATTGAAGAACGGCGACCGTTTGGATATTCTGCTAAGTGGTCCTACTGGAATTGATGGAGTTCAACAGCAGGTTGGTAATGGAAAGACAGTGGTTTATCGCCTTGACGGCACTCGTGTAGCGGGCGCAAACCTTCCATCTGGTTTGTATATAATTAATGGTAAAAAAGTTATAATTAAGAAGTAATGAGAAAATTAGGGTTTATTATTTTATGCTTGTGTACGGCTTTGACTGCTTTCGGCCAGTCTAAGCTCGACTTGCAGAGTCAGATGATGCTATTGCAGATACGGAATACAGCGATTCCTACATACAATAGCCGCACACGTTCTTTTGAGCGTCCGAGAGAAGTTCAGCAGAATGTTATGGCGATGGTGGAGTTTAAGGGACAGAATGCCCTTGATGAGCTTGACGCACAAGGTGCCAAGGTACTCAGAGTGCGTGGTGATATTGCCATCGTCATGGTGCCTACTGCCGACGTTGAACGCATTGCAGAGTTGAAGTGCGTACGCCGATTGGAGCTGTCGCGTCCTGTTTTTCAGAAGATGGACGTTGTTCGTAAGACGATAGGTATTGATAAAATCCATCAAGGAATCGACCTTCCACAGGCTTATACTGGCAAGGGCGTTGTAACAGGTATTGTTGATGGCGGCATTGACCCTAATCACATCAACTTCCTGAAGCCTGACGGCACTACGCGTTTCGGCTATATCAGTAAGATAACAGCTACTACAACAACCCAGCAGGGCTATCTCTATCAGAACTATTATCCTCGTGCGGTACTCGATACAATGAAGCAGCAGGACAATACGTATGCCATTGAGGACTTTGCTACCGATAGCTATACAAACTTCCATGGTACACACACATCGGGTATTATGGCTGGTGGCTACAAAGGAAATATCTTGGCAGCAAAGACCGATGACCAGAATCTGTCTTACAATGTTACAGTGCCTAACCTTTATTATGGTGGTGCTACTGAGTCAGAGATTGTGGCTTCATGCGGTGATTTGCGCGACCAGTTTATTGCTTTTGGCGTTGATGACATTATCAACTATTCTAAACTGTCGGGTCCTAAGCGCAAGCCTTGTGTCATAAACCTTTCGTTAGGAAGCAACCTTGGCGCACACGACCCTAACAGTGTTATGAATCGTTTCCTTTCTTTGTGCGGCGAGGATGCTATCATCTGTGTGGCTGCTGGTAACGAGGCTGACAACACCGTAGCTTTGACGGCAAAGTTTGATAAGGCAGACTCTACGGTTCAGACTTTTATGCGCCCAATGATTGAAGGGGAATATAAGACACCAAATAAGACTTACTATAACCTCCGCAACGGTCAGATTTGTGCTTATAGCAATGATGCTGACGAGTTTGAATTGCAGATTGTTGTTACCAATAGCGCACGTAAGAATAAAGTTGCAGTTCGTATCCCCGTAGTTGGAAACACGAATGGACAGCCAGTTATTTACTCTTCTGGTGGCGATTATGCCATAAACGGAGCTGTTGTGAACTCTACTTTCGCCAAGGCGTTCGATGGATACGTTAGCGCTGCGTCTATTAAAGATCCAGAAACAGGACGCTATTATGTACTTGCCCAGTTCTTGACAAGCGATAATCAGACGACCAATAAAGATGGTAACTACAAGTTAGGATTGCTCATTAAGAGTAAGAAAGCGGGACAGCGTGTCGATGTTTATGGCGATGCTCAGTTCGTTTACTTCGACGATTATGCTCAAGAAGGCTGGACAAAAGGCTCACGCAATGGTTCTATCAGCGATATGGCATGTGCAAACAACGTTATTAGCGTTGGCAGTTATAATGTTCGTAACCACTGGCCTTCGTTGGACGGCTATGTCTATGGCTACAATAAACAAAGCGAAGCTAACGACTTCCCAATAGGCGAAGCATCACGTTTCTCTTCATTCGGTACGCTGGCTGATGGCAGGAATCTGCCAGATATCTGTGCTCCTGGTGCATCAGTTATCTCTTCTGTCAATACATATTGTGTAACTAATCCGAATATGGGTTATACTTCTGCAGCGTTGCAAGCCAAGTTGGAGAAAGGCGGAAAGGCTTATTATTGGCATCAATCACTCGGTACTTCAATGGCAACACCTGTTGTAGCTGGTGCTATTGCGCTTTGGTTGGAGGCTGACCCTACATTGACTTACAAAGATGTAGTGCGTATTATCAGACAAACAGCAGTGAAAGACGATTATGTAAAGAACACTGGCGACCCTGTGCAATGGGGTGCGGGTAAGTTCGATGCTTATGCAGGCTTGAAGCAAGTGCTGCTTGAGAAGAATGCAAATGGCATTCAAGGTGTGAAGACAGAGCAAAGGGAAATGCCTGTTCTCACAATGACGGGTAGTCGTTCGTTTACAGCTTTCCTTGCAAAGGCTAAGCAAATGAATGTACGCGCCTATACTCTCTCGGGTCAGTTGGTGCACTCGCAGGTGGCTCAAGGTAATGAAATCAATATCAATGCTTCTTCATGGGAGAAGGGAGTCTACCTTATCCAAGTGAACGGAAGCCCAGCACAACGAATTATTATTTACTAAGTATATGAAGAATAAGTTAAATTTGCTATCATCAGTTTTTCTGATTTTGATGGCGATGATTTTGAATCCTCTCGGTGCGCATGCACAAAATGAGGAGCTTATCATAAGTTTTCATACGAATATCTATGAGAAAGCGCAAGGTAGTGGCATTACGCCAAGTGTTTCATTTGTTCTTGGAGCAGCAGAGAAAAAGCAGGTTGTCAGCATCGATTGTGGTGCCGGCGAAGAAGAGTTTGAAGTTGATGTCGCTCAATTGAAGGAAGACCAGTCTATCAAAGGTTCCCTTTACACAGGTCAGGTATCAAAGGAAGGCTGGGTGAAAATTTACGGCGACCCAACCCAAATTTACTATTTCAATGCTGCAGGTAACGAGATTGACGAGATTAAGTTCCACAGCAATTTGAAGGTTCAGGTACTTAATTTGGAGCACAATGTCTTGAATGCTCTTAATATAGACGATTTGAAGAATCTGCAAATTCTCTATTTGCAGGATAATCCGTTCACGAAAGCAACACCGCTGATGATAGGTTCCTTGCCGAAGTTGTTGGTATTGGAGATTCCACAGTGTGGTCATATCTCTCCAAACTTCACGCTCCGTAACTTCCCTGCGTTGCGTTCATTCGATGCTTATCACTCTTTGACTCTGACAAATGTAGACCCAACGGCTTGTCCTAAGCTGCAACGTTTGAGTCTTGATATGACCAATGTTTCTTCTGTAGACCTCTCTAAGAACCCTGAATTGCAGGTGTTGAATGTAAGCGACTCACGTATTAAGACACTCGACCTCATCCATAATCCAAAGATAAGGGAACTTTATATCTCTCATAGCTCTGGTTCAGTGAATACTGATGTGAAGTTTGATGAAATTGATGTTTCACATTGCCCTGAACTTTATTACTTCTTCTGTGGCGGTAACAACTTCAAGACGCTCGATGTAAGCAAGAATCCAAAGCTCTTTACTTTCTCTTGCGACAACAACCTCCTACGTTCTCTCGATGTAACCAATAACCCAGACCTTTACAGTGTCAATGTTCGCTACAACTACATGGACTTTGCAACATTGCCTTGGCCTGGTAACTGGTTCGAGTATTACCATGCACAGCGCGAAATGGAGTTGAACGACACCTATAAGGTGGGTGATGTCATTGACCTCACCAAGCGCGTGTTGCGTCAAGGAACAACAACCAATGGAAAGCTTTATAGAGTTCCGAAAGCCGACCCGACACAGCCTGTTGAGTTAGATGATACATATTATAAATACGAGAATGGTAAGATTACGTTGTTGAAGGCACTTTCCGACCAAGTGTTCCTACAGTTTACCAACACCGTATTAAAGGATTATCCTATCCGTACCGAGAATTTTACTATCAGAACTGCTGAAGACTTTGGCAAGGATATAAAGGCTGTTGAAATTTCAAGTCTTGGTTCAGCAGGTGCTCCAATAAAGATGTCTGTCGGTATTATGGGTGCTACCAACGCTACTCCTGTTACTGTAAAGGTTGATTTGGGCGATGGTAATCTTACTCCAATAGCAATTAAGTCAGACCGTCCAACAACACCAAACATCGATACTCAGCGCAAAGGTTCAGGCAATATTATTGTCTATGTACCGCAAGACCATTATGTAACTGCATTGGAAACCAACAATTTGAGCATCGATAATATCGACTTGACCGCATTACCCCAATTGCGCGTGCTTTCTTTGAGGAATGCAGGCTTGAGAAATATTGACCTCGGCTATAACAATAAACTTGAGAAGCTTGACCTTGCAGGCAACTTGCTTACCCGACTCACGTTGAAAGGCCCATCATCTTATTTCTATAAGAGTTTGTTGACTGACATTAATTTAAGTAACAACCAGTTGGAAAACTACGAGTTTGATGACTTCTACGCTGTTCGCAACTTCGATATAAGCAACAACAAGATGACCAAGTTAGATGTATCTGATGCTGATAACTTACGTTCGCTCAATATCTCTAATAATGGTTTCACTCGCTTGTTGCTCAATCACAGTGAACTCTTAGAGCGTTTGGACGCTTCGAACAACGAACTTACGGAAATCAAGATACCTCCTGTTGCACCTATGGCTTATCTGAATGTGAGTGGCAACAACTTCACATTGGCTAATATGCCTAAGGACTTTGGATTGGAGAACGACCAATTCGTCTATGCACCACAGCACGTACTTGAAATCTCTGCTTCTTCTCCTGGTATAGACCTTTCTGAGCAGTTCATTACAAAGAACGGTGCCACAACACAATATGTATGGAAGAAAGAGAACGGTGAGAAGCTGAAAGAAGGCACAGATTACACCATAAAAGATGGTGCCTCTAAGTTCCTTAACCTCAGTGTGGGCAAGATTTACTGCGAGATGACGCATGCTGCTTATCCTGCTTTCAAGGGCGAAAATGTGTTCAAGACAACTCTTGTGCAGCCCATCGATATGCCTAAATACGAATTGGCATCTTTCACAACACTAAATGCAACGGATAGTGTCGATCTTTCTTTGGCAAGTCCTGTTAAGGGAACCTCTGTTTACTTCGAGTGGAATGCTGATGGAAACGTTACTCAGTACACATTGGACACTACTTACAAACTCTTCAGAGCGAAGGCAAAGGCAAACACCAAGGTACGAGTTCTTGTTGCCAACGAGCAAGATAAGCTGTCTGTATTCAGTGTATCACGCGTTAAGATTGGAGCGTCTGACTTCTCTGGCTTGAAAGATGCTCGTTCAATTACAGTTGCTGATGCAGGACTTACATCAGTAAAGATTCCTGCTTCTACTGCCCTTACGCAGTTGAACCTCAGTGGAAATGAACTGACGGAACTCGATTTGTCGAAGTATCCGAACCTTTATTTCATTGCCTTGAACGATAATAAGTTTACGACTTTCGACTTGTCGAAGGCTAAGAAGTTGGGTCTTGCACTCCTTGCAGGCAATAAGATGCAGGAGATTAAGATAGATAATCCTGACCTTTGGAACCTTGACCTAAGCAAGAATGCGTTTGAAAGCGTTTCGCTCGACAATGCGCCTGCTTTGGAGCAGCTTTGGTTGAACGACAACAAGCTTACCAAGGTTGATGTTTCTAAGAACTCTAAACTGAATGTCTTGAATCTTGTCAAGAACAAGTTGAGATTCTCAACAATGCCGATAGCTGTAGACCGTGATGGCAAGAGTATTTATGGTAAGTACTCTTATAACCTTCAGGAACCGCTTGACGTGAAGTGCATCAATGGTAAGGTAGACCTAAGTTCTGAGGCTATGATTGACGGTGAAGCAACGAACTACCGTTGGTTTGTTGGTCGTATCAATGTGGTTGATGGTGAACCGCAAGGCGAGGAGCTGGAAAGCGATGAGTTCTCTATTGAGAATGGTGTAACTACACTGAAATTGGCAGGGGTTGCTGATAATCTTGTTTGTTTGATGCGAAACAGCCGTTTGCCTAATCTCTACCAGATAACCAACTATATAAGCTTCGACCCGAACCCAACAGGTGTTGATGGTGTCGGCGCAGGCGAAGATGTAAAGGTACAGCTTGTAGATGGCGGTATAACTGTCGTTGGTTCAAAGAACAGCACGCTTGTTGTCTATACCATTGATGGCAAGTTGGCTTACCAAAGCAAGCTGGCTGATAACGAGACACGTGTATCTCTCGCTGCTGGCACTTACATTGTGCGTGTAGGCAACAAAGCCGCTAAGGTGAATGTTCGATAAGGGGGAGTAATCAACTCTCTGACAATATAAAAAGCGTGTTTGCCATTGGGTAAACACGCTTTTTGGTTTCTATATTATTGTTGTCAGCTAAAACTAAAGTATAAATACACCTTATTATATCGAGCTCACGTTGTAATCAGATATAAAACAACCTTAAATAAAAATATATCCAAATCATTTTTGATATAATAAAATTTGTATTACCTTTGTAATGGCATTATAGCCAAAGTTC
>OHAU01000896.1_pt1 | contig 38348 bp, 61 predicted proteins | sample 1577181 | NCBI WGS metagenome assembly OHAU01 (sample SAMEA3541472, study PRJEB24748) | human gut metagenome | biome: human gut; feature: human-associated habitat; material: faeces | place: China | collected 2012 | reverse complement strand
GTATGTCCTTTACGTCTAATTCTAATGGTGGCGAATATGTACATAGTTTAGAAATTGCTGAAATGCCAAAACACAATCATACCGAAGCTTTATATTTCTTGGGCAATGGAAGTACAAGAGAAATCGGTTCGTTTACAGACAAAAATGAAGGTGGATATAAAATACCAAATTTAACGTGGGGGCGCTCGTCTACAGTTCCACAACCAACCGGCTACGTTGGAAGTGGGAAATCGCATAATAATATACAACCATACATTACTGTATATTTTTGGAAACGTATTAGTTAATTCTTCTCCAGAAATAAACAACGATATAAGGTTGAATGTTGTTGTGGCTTCGGCTTCCTCCTTCATCTGAAGTGACAGAGTTTAACGGTACTCTAGCAGCATGATATGTTCCACTGTCACGATATTCTCCTTTTCCCCAATTAAACAACATTGAATAGGGAATAGGGGTAAAGCTATCCCATTCGCTATATCCTTCAATCATTGCATATTCGTTATGTGAGTGGTTTGGCATCTCGTAACAGTCCAATTTGTGATTGTACTCGCCACCTGCTCCAAAGGTTGTAAATGACATACCTATGCGATTCTACGCCAAAAGTATGTGACAACGTATGGAGGTACATTGTAGTGAGGCTCATTATTACCGACATATGAACCATATCTATCTTTGTCATAATCATAAGTGAAAGGATTAAATACTCCGGTTCGATCACTTAGATATGTCATGTTGTAATATCCGGTATTACCACCTTGAGCAGTGATGACATCCCAATCGTGAGGCTTATGGGCATGAGATGGTAATTCATCAATTGTCAGTTTATGCCGGTACTCACCTCCTACAGTGTAAGTATCAAAGGACATACTTGTACTACCATCATTTCCGGTCCCTTCACCAACCAAAGTTCGACCTTGCCCAAAGCGCTCCCAAGTGCCTCCTAAGAAGTTACCTGGATTGTTGTTGCCATATGTAATATAAACTGCACCAACTGGGAATATCTTATTCAAGAACACAGGAGCTACAATATCGCCTAATATAGTTAACGTGTCTTTTTGATTAGCATCTTGACCGAAGAAAGTTAATGATCGTCCGTCTTTTCCAAAGTTAATTAAAGTGTAAGTTGGAGTTACAGTAAATATATTCCATGAATAATCATTCATGAATTTATCCTTAACACCGAACGCAACCTCATAAGTAGCCGTTGTTGAAGTAAATAAATTACCTGCCTTGTAGTCTTGTTCAAGAGTATAGTTGTTATCCCATGAGTTTATTTTCGTCCACGAACTAGCACCACTTACTCGATATTGAATATAGAATGATGTAACATTCTTACCACTCAAACTTGTAAAGCCAACTTTGAAGTGTAACAACGCATATGTTCCACTTGCTTCATCAATCACATAACTAGAATTAGCACGTTTAGCACTGATGTTGGTCATGCTTGGACTAGAATACGGAACTACTGCAACCGAACCACTTTTAGAAGCAGTTCTACCACGTGAGTCTGTAACTGTTGTTGTATAGTTGATTGTTCCACTTGCATAGATTGTTGAAGTGGTAAAGTTGCTACCAATGTAATCTGCCGAATTGAACCGAGTTGATATAGACGAGATACTTGAACCTTGACTACCACTAGCACTAATTGCAAACTTTAATGCCGATTGACTCTGTACGATTTGTCCAATTCCTGCACAAATTGAATTTGTATCTGAAATTGAGATTGTACCAATACTAGGAACAACACCACTTCTAACTTTGATAGTCGCATTTACCGACTTAGAACCAACGGATGTTGAACCACTGAATGTTTCTAAAGTAAATGTTGCGATACCACTTGTTGAGTTTGGTAAGTTCTTTTCCCAATCTGTAGGAATGGTATAAGAAAAGCTAGGGGATGTTGTTCCACTAGCTATTGTTCCTAAATATGTCGTTGTTCCGTTCCATGTTACATAAACTTTATGCGAGAAGTTACTTGATGCACTTGTACCACTGATTGTGATTGTATTACCACAATCTAAACTTGGCTTATTTATTGATGGTGTTGTTGCTCTTGGTATAGTTGTTAAATTAACCGTTCCACTACAACTACCACTTCGAGGTGAGTAATATTGCGTGTTGCTACAACTAAATGATGCACTAACACTGATTGATTTAGAACCATCTGCATTATGTGTAACTGTTATGTAACCATCCTTTACACCTAAAGTTTGTCCTTTCCCACAAGTAAGTGTGAAGTCCTTGTCAAGAACTGTTGTTCCATTTACAACAACTTTGAAATGTTGCGGAACACTATTAAATGAATGATATTGTGTGTTAGAACGAATGCCAACCCACCAATAAACACGAGAAGTATTGTTTTCGATTGAGTAAGAATCTTCCCAACATTTTAGTATAAGAGAATATTTATTCTCATCACCTGCCGTGATTCGTATACTGCCACTAAATTCTGCCATTCAATCACCCTACTTTCTTGAAGTCCAATGAACCATTTGCTCTTGGCACGAATCCAAATGCACCAACTTTTAAAGACTGCGTAAATTGACCGTCTGTAATGTACATTGTTTGATCGTTTATATATGTTACCTTTGCACCATTCTTTTGAATCGACCATTCTTGGTTTGTAATCTTAGTTTTAAATGCACTGTCTGATTTACCTAAAGTTAATCCATCATTATTAAAGCTCATGTAATTATTTACGTTGTCTGTGGTTTGCTTCAAGCCATCTAATCTTCCATTTACACTATTAATCTGACCGTTTAATTCGTTCTTTGCATCTGAAACATTCTGACTGATTTCCCATTTGAACTCACTCTTCGTCTGAGTAAACTGACTTGATACAGTATTTTGATAATGCTCAAATGCCGAATTTGATACATAAGTTTCAGAAACCTTTGAAGTAATTTCATTTGCCTTAGTTTCAATTGCAGACTGTCGCTCAGTACGTTCAGTGTTTATTGCTTCATCTACATCTTCTGGAGCAGGAGTCCAGTCTGTTGCTTTGTTACCTTTTTCAAGTTTGAAATTACTCAAGATGATATTTGATGCAGTAGATGGCCGTCCTGTAAGATCATCAATAATAAACTCCGTCCCTGGCAATATATCATTATTCGGGGTTCCAGTAGCATAACATCGTCCATTCTTATTTATGTATAATTGCCATGTCGCATTTTGAACAGTTACTCCAAAAGACCAATTGCATCCACTCGGTACATTCGAAGCATCACATGATATAGTGTATATCTCTCCTTTAATTAGCTTTTGATATGCTTTCAAGTAGAAATATGTATCATCTACTCCTGTACCAACCTTTATTGATAAATCATCTATTTTGGTTATCTGGCCACCAGCTCGTATATATTGCATTAATAAATTACGCCCACCAATTTGTAAGTTATCAATCTTATTACTAGTTTCAGTAATCGAAGTAGCTTGTAATTTAATCGCATTTGCATTTTGTTCAATTTTAGTTGTATTTGAAGAAACTTTGTTTGTTAGTTCTGCGAGTTCTTTCTGAGCTTGTTCTGCTTTAGCTTTTGCATCATCCGCCACTCCTTGAGCTGTCTTTGCATTGCTGATTGCCGTAGTTGCGTTGCCTTGAGCCTTAGTTGCATCAGATTGAGCTTTCTCCACTGCAGTTTCTGCGTTTGTTAAACGAGTTTGAGCTTTTGTGATTTCGCTCTCAGTCGCATCAACTCTACCAGTCACTGATTCTAGATTAGCTTTTGCATCCGCTAATTCCTTGTTAGCATTGTCTAAATTTAATTGAGCACTGTCTGCCTTTTGTTTAGCTTCATCTGCTAATAACTGAGCACTCTGTGCATTTGTAATTGCTTGACTAGCAGTTGATTGTGCTTGCGTTGCCTTTTTTGTTGCTTCAGTAATATCTAACTGAGCTTGAGTTGTATCTGATTGCAATCTTTCAATTGAACTTGCTTGAGTTGATATTGTATCTGCAGTTTGTTGAAACTTCGTGTTCATACTTCCTTCAAGTGTTGTTAAATCACTCTTAGAAGCATAATTTTGAGAAACTGTAGTCGACAGTTCACCGACTTTCTCTTCGATTTCAGTTGTTACCTCTGCATGAATAGATTTTGATTCAGTAGTTAAATCAACTTTTGTAGCATACGTTTCTTTTACAGTAGCAATTTCTCCTGCATTGGCATTTGCCTTATCAACTGCATCTTGAATCTGTTGCTTTGAATCATTGATATCCCCTTTAATCGCATCAATCTGTTTCTGAGCGTTACCAGTACTAGTATTTGCTTCTTGTGCTAGTTGCTTAGCTTCACTTGATTGAGTGTTAGCAGTATTAGCTAATTCATTCGCTTTTGTTGCATCTGCCTGAGCTTGTGTTGCCTTATCAACTGCTTCTTTTGATTGAGTATTTGCTACTGATACTTGAGTGTGAATCTCACCAATCTTTGCATCAATTTCATTCCATGTGTTATCAAAAATAGCTTTCGTATATTTGATTTCACTCGGATTAGCATACGTACACTTCCAACGTTTCCATAGGAACTTATCACTTTGATAAACCACATTACCAACGAACCATTCACCACCGATTAATTCGGTTTGAGATGTAGAATAATAGAATTGTTCCTCGGCACTCACAAATGACTGATCATCTTCACCTTTGATTGCACTCCATCTGTACTTAGTTGGGTCTTCAGAACCATACTGCTTTGAATCAGAATACTGACCAATAAATTTACGATTTGAATCTGTCAAACTAAAATCAACTCGCCCATCTGAACTATTGGCATAGGCAATATGTACATATGCGCTTGTTCCATTCTGACCGTCTTGTAGTCGCATTACAGTGACTTCTGCAGTGGCTTTTAGTATTTCACCGCTCATCGCTTTAAATCGGTATACAGCCTTTTCTGTGAAGTCTGAAGCATTGACTGTGATTGTTTGGCTTGTTGATATTTGCTCATCATCCTTGAACCATGTAATTGAATACTTAGATGTAATATCAACCCCAGCATCCTTTACCAATGCAGTCAATTTAGTGCTATCTGAATCATTTTTAAAAAGAACCCCATTTGAAGATACAATCGAGCCTTCATAAACTTTCTTTAACTCAATCATCTTGTTCATTTCACTGATCAGAGCTGAACTTATCTGTGATTGCTTTTCTTCAAAGTTATCAAAGATTGTCTTGCACTTCTCGGAATCCGTAAAGCAAATCTCCTGTTCTGTAATTCGTGCTTCTAAATATAAAGTAGGACTATACTCCGCATCTTCGATTGTAAATGTATCACCGATATCTGCATCAATATATGCATCCACATCATATGTAACTTTAGGAACACAATTCTTTTTTAATTCTGCTAAAGCTTGTCCATATAATACCTCTACATTATCGGTGTCGTAACTCCATATCTTAGCAATATACATATCATTATTGTGATTTGTGATTAATGTACTAGGAAACCTATCTCTGGCTTGTGGAGCTAACAAATTGTTGCCGCCAACTTTGTACAGCACATTACCATTTGAGTCTTTAACCACTCGACCACTGATTGAATTTAACTGTAATCCGTTCCTACCGGTTGGCCTTATCGCAGTATACAATTCAGTAATATCACTTGTTTTAGTGATTCCGTAAATATTATTAGGATATCTTAAGATCGTACTGCGTTTATCTGTTCCCATTCCTTGAGCACTATCTGAATGAGCACGATAAACATTCAATACAACTCTTTTCAATGAATAATCATCATTCAATTGAGTTACAAACTCTAATTCTGCGTCAAATACATTTGCGATTGAATACAATCGAGCCAGAACTGTATCATCACCGGTCCATTCATGTGTGATTCGTTTATCTGATACTTCATTTTTTACCGATAACAAATGATTGTTCAAATCCAAACGCATTTACATATTCCGCAAATGACATAGCTCTAGGAGCTTTATATTCACCTACATATTCATTTGTCAATTCTAGGCAAAGACCATAGGCAGTGACTTTTGTTTCGTCACCGCCCTTTTCAACATTCATGATTGTTAAATAATATCCTTTGTTTTTTCTTATAAAGCTCAGTTTATTTCCTTCAACTAAAAAGGCTGCATCATTATGTGCAGTCAATGTAGTAAATTCAAATGTATACGATGAGCCTTTTAAATAAGTATGCAATGTTTCATCGAAGTAATGCATTGCGCTAGGCACAGTATTGTCTAGAAAAGCTAACACCTTATCGTAAGGAGTTAATACTGCTATTCTTATAAATTCCATTACAACCATGCCTCCCTAATTCTAGCTTTTATCGTTGGCTTTGATTCCGTCCAACTTGAACAAGTAAGCTTTACTTCCGTCTCACCTACTGGTGCTTTGAAATATTTAGTTCCCAACACCTCATCTTGAGGTCTAGACATTCCATTTACATAAACATGAGATGATTCACCATCAATTGTAATCTTAGTGCCACTTGGATATCTATTAGGAATATCTCTCCATTTTGTTACGTTATTTTTGAAGAAGTTGATAACATTGAAACCTAACATATTCAACATCTGGTTGCCACTACGATTACCCCATTGTTTAAATGCAACTTGAATCTTAGCACACTCCATATCAGCAATTTCCGGAATGTAATAATTGTAGTATTTACCATAGTAGAAGAATCTGATGTTTCCACCCTCTTTTAACACATCGCAGTGCCCCCAGTTCCAGTACCAAGGATTTTGGCTGTTCAAATGTGATGATGTATATTTCCATTGCTTTAAAGTTTTGCCATTTGCCCATATGTCATAATGAGCGCTGTTACCAACCGCATCCGTCTTATGCCAGTTACAACCACAGATTAATTTATTATCTGCAGTTAAAAAGTTAATACACATTTCACCGGTTTGACCCATAAGACTTGCCCAAAGCAACACATGAAAGTAGCAATAAAAGTTCTTTGCACCTTTTTTACCAGTTGAATCTGCAGGAAGAACAAATGTTCTTAATCCACCATTCGCATTTCCTTTTTTATTTCCAACAGTTCCAAAGCCAAGAAACTTTGTGTTAAACCATGTATGTTGAGCACAAGTACCATTAGCACCATACTGTGGATGCATATACTCAGTACCATTTACATCGTCCGGACAATTGAAAAAGTCATTAATGCTAGCTAGTTGTTCACTCTGTTGATATGTTTCAGAATCTAATTCTTCAATCTTTCCGTACTGCATAACTCCTTCAGTTGATACGATACCAATATATCCAGTTTCAGATGTTGTCTGAACTTCATAATCAATACTTACCGGTACAGTTCCCTCATTTACAATATTTAATACTCCATCAGTATCGGTAAATTCTTTTTCAGTTGTTGAATACTTGCGTGGGTCAGAACAATAGATTTCGATTTCACCGATCACGTTATTACTTCCGCCATCAACTTGTGTATTTGAAGTTTTTGTTCCAATAAAATACTTGTTACTTTCATCGTTAAAAATGACTTTTACTTGCTCACCACTCAACAATTTATTCATCTTATTGTAAGCTTCTCGAAATTCTCTGCTTCCTCTAGCTCTCAACTGGTACCTAACAGTAATTGTTCTTGCAGGAGTTGTTTTATATCTGTAATAAGAACCATCCATTCCATCAATTTCAGTATGTGTTACTTCTGATTCCATCAACTCACGTCCTGTTACAGAAAGTGTACGATATCCATCTATTTCATTTTCTAAATATACACCATTATATGACATGGCTTCTGTCGGTAGGTTAGTACCGACGATGCCACTATTTACAGTATTTACGAACGCATACATTATCTGTTACCTCGCAATCTCTCATTGAATTTTGAATGTTTGTTAATCTCATTCTGATTTGCTCTGTATGTTGCACGTGCGAACTCTCTGTCATTGATATAAAGTGGTGCTTCAACAGTTAATTGAGCGTTGCTAGTGTAATCGTATTCTGCATTCATATCACTCACAACACCTCCAAAAGCCATTTTAGGAGTGTTCATCATTGGAAGATATAATAATTCCTCCGCCGCTTTTTTTGCTTGAGGAACCATTCCTAGAATACCATTACAGAAGCCTTTTCCAATCCACATACCATCTTTTTTAGTAACTTTAGATGGAGAACCGATTTTAGCCTTTGCTTGGATTGCAGCATCTGCAGCTGCTGCTAAACTAGCGGCCGCTGCTCTAACAGAACCTTCACTAGCTCTTAAACCATTTGCCAATCCTTGACCAATCATACGACCACAGTATTCTGCTCGTGATTGACATGCATTGAATGCACTGATAATGCTATTGCATGAAGATCTTGCAACAGACACACCTTTTGAAAGTCCACCTTTTAAGCCACTCGTAAAGTTGGTTCCCATTGCAGTTCCTGAAGTAGTAGCTTTTGCCTCTGCATTTGTTAATGCACTTGTAATCATTGACATACTGCTCACAACAACACTAGATGCACTTGTAAATGCTCCGCTGATTAATGATGCTACTGTAACGAGTGCCGCCATACTTGCAGATGTTGCCATTACTGAACTTGCTACAGGTGCAATAGCTCCTGCAAATGCAGTCATAGCTCCACTTGCAACTGTTAATGGTTCTGAAATTCCGCTTAATGAGCTTAAAGCATCTGATAATAATGGAATCGTCGCAGATAACGATTCGATACCTGCTTGCGTTGCAACAATCATTGTTAGCGCAGTTGCCAATGTCATCATTTGAGCACCTACATCACCTAAACCGCTTGATGCGGTTGCAATGGCACCAACTCCTGTTGCTACTGCAGCTAAACTTGCACCTATATCAAATAAATTCAAACTAGTAATGATTTGGATTCCTTTTGCTAATTCCTTGAATCCTTTACCTGCATTCAATGCCGATTGACCAATCGAATCAATCACACCTGCTAATGAATCTAAAATACCACTTACTGCATCACCAAATGATGTAATCACATCTGAAATTCCATCGAACACTGTTTTAATAACATCGCCAAACGATTGCAATGTATTACAAATTCCTTCAAAGGTTGTCTGAATCACAGGTCCCAATGCAGTTACGACTGTGCCAACACCTTCAAGGATCGCTTGCATTCCTTCTCCTTGAGAAGCAACCAACGCCATAGCAACACCAACTGCTAGAATTGCAACCGATAATGCCAACCATGTAGTTGGCGGTACTAATGCAATTGCAGTTCCTAAACCTGTAAATGCAGTTGCCAATCCTTGTCCGATTCCTTGTGCTACTGTACTGATTGCAGTACCGAATGATTCAATGACTGTACCGACCCCTTCCAAAGCCGATTTAATGCCTTGCCCGATACCTTGAAATGCAGTACTAATAGCTTCTCCTAAACCTGTGATGATTCCCTTTACACCTTCACATACTGAAGAAATAACATTTGAAATCCCTTCAAATGCGGATTTTATAATCTGTGCTGCTTTAGATGTTTTATATGCGGTTTTCATTGTGGTATCACCAATACCATCACTTGGAGTTTGATTTTGTGGTAATTGTCCAGGTATTTCTTGAGTTGGTTCTTTTCCTAAACCTTTGATTTTATCAATGATTGATTTTAGTTTTGAATATCCGCCTTTCGCAGAGCCAACAACTCCACTAATTGTGCTAGAAACTTTGCTACCTACTTTGATACCAACAAATGCTCCTGCCAACAATTTAATTGCACCTGCAAACTTCTTAACATCTTCTGTTTTAAGATTTGCTATAAAATCTGCGATTTTTCCTGTTACTTCTGATACTTTAGATACAATATTTCCAATATCTTGACCTAACTGTTCAAAGACTTTACTGTCTTGCAACTTATCCATTACATTTCCAATAGCATCTTTGATTTTATCGAACATCGTGATTGCGTTTTGTACTGCATCTGTTTTCATGAATCCGTCATAGAATTGTTGGATCATAGCTTTAGCATTGTTTGCTCTGTCAGCCAACCAATCCATAGCCTTTGATACATTTTCCATGACTTCTGGTTTAAAGTCCCATGTCAAACCATCGTCCTTAGTTTCCATAATTGAATTTCTGAAATCATAGATTTTTGATTTAATCTTTTCTAGATTATCAACTAATCCACCCATAGCTTTCGATTTCATCATATTGTCCATAGCCGACATAAAGCCTTGTTCAAGGTTCTGTACCGCACTCTTGATGTTAGTCATGGATGTTTTAACACCTTTAGAAGCTTCTAATGCAGTTTCTGCAAATCCACCTGTTTCAGTATCACATTCAATCATTGCATCATTGAATTGGTCGAATGTAATCGTTCCATTCTTTAAGGCCTCATATAATTCATTTGCATCTCCGCTCGCAATACCTAGTTTCTTAGATACTTTAGTCAATGCAGGTGCCATTGTTTCCTGCAGTGTTCGCCATGATTGCATATCTACTGACCCTTTAGCGAGCATCTGTGAATACTGTTGTAAGCCACGTGATGCATCTTCGGAACTAGATCCACTTGCTAAAAACGCATGGTTCAATGCGATTGTAGTATCAGTTGCCTTATCAATATTACCTGTAACGGCAGCCAACGACTTAGATGTTGTTACTACATCCGCCAAACTCGTTGGTAAGCCTTGTACTGATTGATTTAATTTCGCAACACTCCTTTGAGATTGCTCAACTGAGAATCCCAAAGACTTCATTACTTTTGGATAGGATTGCATGGTATCAAATCTTGTGATAGCACCATCCATGGATGAGCTAAGAACGTTCATTGTTGCGCCAATAGCTTTTGTTATGCCGACACCTGCCACAATAGATTTAACTCTATCGCCAAATGATTCGCACGCTCCTAAAGCTTTTTTCATTGTAGACGTCATGTTTTTGTCGGTTGCCGACAATATAGCTTCAACGCTAAAACTTTCTGCCATAGTTATCCCTCCTTTTCTGATTTTTCATTTATGAAACGTGCCAGGTCACTGAATTTTCCTGTTGTTTTCTTATTAACACCTAAAACTTTGTTAACTTCTTTTTCATAATCAAAGAACTTATTAAATTTCGTATAAACCATCTTTTGTTTCTTACCAACTCGTTTTTTAGCTCGTGCTTTCATATTCAAATATGCTTGTAAGTGCAGATAATACTGGTCATCTACCATTTGTAGCTCTTTAGACTTCATTAAAAGACGATATTCATAAGGTGTAACATTATTAACTTGCTCAATGCTTTTGAAGCCTAGATAGCGAAAACAACTGATCACAACACGTTCATACATTTCATTGAATGTTTCTTCTATTTCTTCGTCTCTGTTACCTGCGTGCTCAATAGTGGTTTCACTTCTTTTTTGCATGCATTCGCTTGAGATAAAAAATTGATTACATCCTCAAAAACTTTGTCGATATCTTCAACATCTTCTAAATAGCTTTCTACCTGTGCTTTCTTTAATCTAGGTGATTGTCCGATATTCATATAGAAAATACAGTCTGCCAATGCATCAATATCGCCATCAATGATGCTTGCAACCATGTATTTCAATCCGACTTCTTTTTTTGTACCTGTATTCGGTACATCAATTGATAACTTTTTGTTTACTTCGTGTAAGAATCCAAACCCTGCTACTAGTTGGTAGATTTCTCCATTTACTTCAATTTCCATGTATTTGCTCATTCAAAATCCTCGCTTTCTAAATATGAAAATAAAAGGGGCTTTTCTGCCCCTGTTCTATACATTTCATTCTTCTTTTTTAACATCTTTATAAACATAAGATGCAACTTCCTGTTGTTCTTTAGTTACTGTTGCATATCCATCTGCACCATTTCCATTTGCACCGAATGTTAATTCGATTTCAACTGAGCCTTCCGCACCTGAGGAGATAGAGCATTCTGTCAAATATCCTTGGTAATATTTAGATTTGAACTTGCCGGCATTTGTTTCAGTTCCTTCTTCTGCTAGGTTTACTTCCCAACATTCAACTAATTTGTCTTCCAACATAGCTTTTTCTAATTTGCCGATAATTGCATCACCTTTTGACAAAATAGATGTTGATGTGATTTCAATTTCTGCCACTGATGGAGTACGAATACTTCCATCTTTTGTAGCAGTTGTATCTGCATCTTTAGAAATATTACGCTCGTTTTCTGTAGGGAAAGCAATTGCACTTGCATCTTCTTTTTTTGAATCTTCTGCGACTCTGAAAAGGTAAATTAATTGTTTACCTTGCACTGCTTCAACTACTGAATCTGCGAACATTTGTAAATCGAACTTATTCATTATTTCTTTCCTCCTGTAATTCTAAAATCCAACTCAAGAACTCCATGCATCAATGTTGTTCCTGTACTTGTATCTGACAATATCCGTTGGTTGATATTGCTAATCTGAAAAGCAAAATTGCTTGTTCTGTTAATCTGTCGAGCTACATTTTTCACTATCATCATGATTTCCGACAATTCTCCACGTTTCCTTGGGTTGTTGTGCCAAACATCCACAACTTGCGTGATATTGCCTAAAACCATTGTTTTGTTTCCGTAATCATCGACTAGTTGACTTGATCCTATGTATACAAACGGATAGGGTGTCCCTTCGTCCGGTAGACACGAGTCATAAACCTTAATTTTTTTGCTTTTCAATGTTTTTTCTAATTGCACTTTTAGCGCAATAAATAACTCCTGCTGTGAATCCATTGCATCACCTACTTACATAGCTTTTTCATATCGGATTTGAAGATTGGCACTTGTCGATGATATGCAGGGCCAACGAAAGGTTGCGCATCCATGAAACGTGTACCATGTTCAACATAAGGTGCATATTCTGTTGTCGGTCCTTCCGCATATTCAAAACCACCTTTGCGTATTTCACCTCTGATACTTCTTTTGGTTGTCCCTGTGGAATATCCTTTTGTGAATACTGCATTTTTACCTGTGTTCCTTTGCATTTCAGTGCCATTTTGTTTAATTACTGTTTTCACATCATTAAGTGTGCAGTTTTCCTTTAACTTCTTCTGAAGCTTTTCCAATCCCTTTATTTCGATTTTTGCCATTAGTACACCTCCGACAAAACAAAAGACTCCTTTGTTCGGAGTCTTCGTGAATAATCTGCTTTGTATTTTTTTGTACCGATTCTAATGAAATCAAAAGGCTTGTCATAGATGTTTTGAATATGGCAAGTCAAGCTACCTTGTCTAATTTGTCCGTATATTTGCATCATCGTTTGTGTTTGTGTATCCATTACAGATGCCATTACCATATCTTCTACAATCGAATCATCATCATAATTGCCTGTTTGCTCATTGTAAGAACCTTGTACCATTCTTTGAAAATAAATAGGCTTGTCATACCTCATAGAAATCTAACCCTTCCTTTATTTTGATTGGCTTGCTCATCTCTCCAGGATTGAATCTCAGAAGAGAAAGAAGAGAAGTCATCATCATTAAATGACATTGACTCCCCTTCTACTGAATGTGTTTGAACACCTTCAGAACCAATCCTATTAAAGCGTTTGATGGACACTTCAGTAATGATATATTCTAGTTCATCCGGTATGATTTTTACGCTTAGAAGCGCTTTAAGTCGACCTTCCGTAAGTCTTACAATGGTCTCTAGCTTTTCATCATCAGTTTGCAAGCCAAGAAGCAGTTTTACATCATTTAATACGGTTGTTGTCGACATCTTTAATCACCTATGCCTTTAAATCAACAACTACATCGCCTTTTGATACTGCTTTGTAGTTTCTGTCACATTCTACAACAGTGCAGTGATTAGATTCTGCTGCTTTGATATCTGCTCCTGCTTCGAAGTTCTTCCATGATTTAACATCTGTGCCATATGCCACTGTTTCTTCAGAAGCTCCTACCTTATATTTGAATTTGTTGTTCATAGATTGTAACTGTTCATCAACTGCTACCTTAGTAGTTCCTGTTTCTTCACCTTTAGAAGCTGTTAATGTTAAATTACGCAATGTCTGAGTGTCAGAACCACCTACTGCAAAGTGTGCAATTGCATCTTGGTATTCACACATTAAACGTAATCCCATGATAGCGAACATATCAGAAATAGCACGATCATAGTTTCCTTCTACATGGAATCCTAAGAAGCCAGTAGTACTGTCAGTAGTATATGAAAGTCCTGCTTTAACAAATTCAGAATCGCTTGGATCTACGTAATATGCAATGATGTTGTTCATTGGAGTGGCTACTACTGTTTTTTCTGCTACTCGGTCTGTTAAGAATACAATATCTGCTCCTAAGAAGCTCTTAATGTATGTTAAACCGAATGCAGTCTGCATAGATACATTAGCTTCTCCTAAATAGCGGTAAGCATCCAATGTGTTGACGAATACAGCAATACCAGTAGTATTTCGTTTCATCTTCTGGAATTTGTGTTTAACATTACCGATTGCCATCGCAATTGCCATTTGCCAAGTTGCTTCATGTCCTACTAAGCTACCTGAGTTCAACTGTTTATATAAGCGATCAGTGATGTTATCTTGCAAATCAATACGGAATTGTTCATCTGTATCAGATACTGCAGCTTCATATCCTTTCTCTGCAATTGCTTCAATTGGAACGGCTTTACGGAATTTCTCGATTTGAATTGTATCAAAAACTTCTTCTTCAACTTTATATTCGCTTAATGGAATTGATTCACCTTCTGCTACATGTCCATCTTTTAATGTTCCTGTTACTTTCTTTGTTTTTAAAACAGAACCATTTGCTTTACGGATTGGACGAATGATTCCTAATACATCCAATAAAGCCTGGATATTCTTTCCAAAACTAGTAACAAAATCAATTTCGTGTGCTCTAACTTGGATGTTGCCTGTTCCTGTTAATCCTTCAGGTGCTGCGAACATTTGCAAGTTCATACCTTTATAAATTTTTTTCATATGTTAGTTCTCCTTTTTCTATTACTGGAATAAATCCATATTCTCCGCAATCATGCGTTGTCTTTCCATTGGATCAGTGATATTCATGATTGATTCACGAGTTACCCCCTTGTTTGAACCACCACGTTTAGGACCGTTGCCTTTCAGTTTTTCTTTAACTGCTTTTTCTACTTCAGATTCAAACATCTTAACAAATGCATCAACCGCTTTCTTTGTTTTATCTGCATCTTTATTAACTAGAACAGATAAAAGACCATCTCCAACGTTAATATCATGCTCTGCGCACATTTTACGTGCTTCATTTGTCATTTCTGCGATTGCGTTTTTTGCTTTCAATTCATCTAGCTCTTTTTGCACCTTGTCACGTTCTGCTTCTGCTCGTTCTTGTGCATTCATTTCAGCTAAGCGCTCAGCTTCTTTTTTTCTTTTTCTTGATCGGCTTTCCAACGTGCAAATCTTTTGTCAAGAATCGCATTCAAATCTTTATCTGAATATTTCTTTTCAGATGATTTGTCTTTTTCTTGGTTGTCTTGTCCCTCAGTTGATTGAGTGTTTTCTGTTCCTGTACTCTCATTTTCACCGGAAGTTTCATCTGCAAAAAGTTGTAAGCAAAAAGGTAGTCTGTCATTGAATTTTTTCATATTTATATTTCCTCCTATTTTTCTGACTTTGCTTGTCAATTTCCCATATCTTTTTTAGGCTTAAATGCTTGGCCTATAACCCATACAGTTTAACGACGTAAATGCTTGGTCTTGTTTGGTAGTGTGGATATGTAGGCTTTATAAGTCTTGGCTTTTCCACAAAAAATGCACCGTTGATTACGTACTTCAACGATGCATTCTAGCCATTGATCAAAATAAACCTTTTCGACACGCTCCAAATATTTGTGATTACACATCTCTCAGTTCCACACATTCAGGATATGCTTCTTCTGTACTTTTGCATCCAATTCTGAAGAAATTAATTGCTAATTCTCCAGCAAGGTCCAAACCCGAGATATACAACGTCTTGCTATCTTTATCAGGTTCGTAATATCTACAAAGTGCGTCGGATGTTTCGTCGATTGAATTGGCCAATGTCAAAAATAGTACTGAGATAGCGCTGCAGACGATATCCTTTCCTATCGGAGCGTAACGAGCATGGCCATGTACTTCAATCAGGCAATCACTTTCTGTCTGTTTAATCTTAATTTTTATCACATAGTATCACTCCCTTGCATAATAAAAGGCCACTCGTTTGAGTGACCTAACTATTTAGAATCCTGGAATAATGTCTTTGACATCCTTTAGAGTATTCTTAACTTTTTGAAGCATAGAATTTTCAAATAAATATTCAATTCCCTTCGGAGTGATAATCATATTTGTTAAATCACCCCAAATAATGCCATCTTTTGTTCTTTGAGGATTTATACCTTCAATGTATCCATCCTTTAATAATCCAATAATTATATATTGCCAATAATTTTCCGGTATAGAATATTCATCATTTGTTAAAAATCTTCTATCTGGTTTTTCACCTTTTTTCAAGCAATCATATAAGTACTTAAGTACCTGATATACAATTACAAAATAATCATCTCTTGCCACAACTTCCTCCTAAAACATAGCTACTTATCTACGAAACCTTTTTTCGGTTTTTTTAATTCTTCTTGATGTTTCTCAAAAGCTTCTTTAATTTCCTGTGGAGTATCCGGCTTTAATACCTTTTTTTTAATTGTTGACTTTTCCCTGTCAATGTAAGGATACCAAATTGGCGCCCAATGCATGATTATATTTACCTCCTTAATTTAATTTCTACTAATCGTTTGATTTCTTTTGATATTTCATGAGCGTTATCACCATTTATAAAACAATCACTAAAAGCTTCTGCCATAGTTTCTGAATAACTTTCGGATGCATATCCTGAAATATCTTCAATCAATACATTTAATCTTTTCCCTTTAATTATACCTTTTGCTTGGAGATTATTAAAGGCTTCTAAGACTACTTTTCCAGATTCATTACAGTTGTTCCATGCATTTTCCTTTTGCAATGTATTTTTATAATTAATATTCCTATTCAAAAATACAAATTCTAAAACGTGTGCAGCTTCATGCACCATATCGCTTTCAATTGTTGTCCCCTTCATCCAATACCCTATATTTACCTGCTCTTTTATAAGGTTTCTATAGGCGTCGGGGTCTTTAAAAAGCTTAGGATTTAAGCTAATGTCATTTTTACTTGGTCTAAACACCATTGCTCCATTATCTGAAGTTGCTATACGCTTTACATATTTATTGATTTCCGGATATTGATTTAGCATGTTTCTTAAGCTTTTAAGTGATCTTGAAACACTTGAGTAATTAAGCTCTTTTACAGACTCGTCTATCTCAATATTAAAATCATTCTTCCATTCTGTGGATAAATCGGCATAACGCTTATCGTTTGATGCTTCCGTGAGTTTACTTTTTACCTTTGACATTAAAAAGCCTTTGCTTTTATCTGATTGCCTTTCTTTCCACTCATCAAACCTTAAACTATGTTCTCCATTTGCTAGGCCATCTAGCCATTTTTCATACTCCTTACAATCTGAATATGGTGCCGTTGCACAGTGACAATTTGGATGCATAGGTGGAGCGTTTTCTCCTATTTCCATGTCTTTAAGCTTGAATGTTTTGCCATCCATTTCTTTACATAATGGACACACGTCTTTTAATCCGCACGCAATATATTCATACTCATCTATTCCGTTTGATTCGTAAGATTCTGCCTGTGCTTGTGTTTGAACTCGCGCAATTTCTGTTCGCAACAATCTTTCTGCATTGCATCTTGATACATCGAATTTCTTTCGTATCTGAGGGATAAACTCTCTTGGATTCTTACCTTGAATCAATGCACTGGATAGAACACTGGATAAACTGTTTTTTAGCTGGTCTTGATTTACCCAAATTCGTTCTGAAAAGGTTGCGTTCTTAAAAGATGAATCTGCTACTGTTTTGGCCATCTTCGCATTGTCAATCACTGTATCACCTAAGATAGAAGCATTACGTTTGAGTTCTTCTAAATAGGCTCCTTCCAGTTTATCACCAGTATACGACTTCAATTCGTCATGGCCTGCCACAAGTTCTAATCCAATGTTTGCTTTTAAAAGCTCCAATCGGTTGACTTTCATTGCTAAGTTATAAAGTCTCATCTGTTCATTGGCTTCATCTGAAAAGTTCTTTTCCTTTACATACTTCTTAGCTTTTCTTTGATATGCTTGGATATCTATGTTAGAAACTCTCTTTTTGGCTTCTGCCATAGTGATGTTTTCTTTATTGGCATAGCGAGTAAAAAAGGATTCGATTTCCTTTTCAACCGAATCCATCATGTTTGCATATATTTCTTGTATCTCATCCGCATATTGCTTTTCATCTTTTAAGCGTTTCTTTTTCCATTCAAGCTCACGATCTCGCCAATATGTTTTACTGCTCATCGTTTTGTGAATCCTCATTATTTTGGAAGATTCGGTTTTCAGTTTCTACCATATCATTCTCATCTTCCTTTTTGATACGTTCCATTTCGGCATTCGTATCTTCAACTGCCGAGATAAACGACAATTGAGTTTCGTGAGACACGATTCCTGATAATTGTGCAGCAGTCTGTGCTTCTTCTAATAAGTTTGCAGGATAATTTTGTGTAAACTTGTATTCAACCTCAAGCCAGTCATTCTCAGAACGATGTGTGATCGCATTACTAAATAAGACTCGATATCTACGATTCATTCCAGATGTGAACTTACGCTCTTTCGCTTTTGCTAGGTTTGACATAGAAAGAAGTTTATATCTCAATGCAATACCTGAAGTCGTTCCAAAGTTCTCATCATTGATATTGGCCACCATTGAGTTTTGGAAGATTAAACGTTCTAATCTGTTAATTAGATTTTCCTGTGTTGCATCTGCATTAGGTTTTGACATGAAATCAACTACAATTCCATCACCACTTCCATCCATTGACTCAAAGTTAATTGTTCGATTATCTCGAATGTGTACCAAATCTGACTCTTCTAATTTAGGACCTAAGATTTTTAAATAGGCATCTGCAAAGTAATCAACATCATTTGCTTTTTCTGACATTGCCTTGTTATAGGCATTAATCAAACTGTATGTTGATTCAAAAATAGACATACGTTCTTCATTTTCAATAAATTCAGTGGCCGGAATATCATTGAATCCATGCTCTACGCCATTAAATACATGAAGACCGCCTTTATCATTGAACTCATACTTATATGTTTTGTCATAGATATACCCACGCATAACCTCGTCTACAATCTGATATGTTACGAAATATCTAGGTTTCTGCACTGTTGATTCATCATAAACCATGAAGCCTTCTCTTGGATCTAAATAAGTGATTCCTAAATTTCCATAATCATCATTGAAATACAATTCATATCCTTTTCCAAAAACACTACAAATCTTAGATAGTTCTGCATTGTTGTCGTCCTGATCATTGTATTTATCTAGCAAGTTGATATAATCATCAATTTCTTTGTTCTTAGAAGATACTTTGATTGGAACCCCAATAAAAAAACCGTTGAATGTGTCAACAATGTATTTCGCAAAGTTGACCACAACACGGTTATCGGGTTTATAGGTTTCTTTATTGGCTTGATGCAAGATTGGATAATCTCCAATATAGGCATCATAAAGCTTTTTATATCTGCTTGTTATTAATGTTTTATGACTTGTTATCAATCCATTCAACACTTCAATGTTAAGGATGTCTTTATCGTCAGATAGCTTAAATATCGTATCCGGTTTAATAATGTATGCGTTCATTAAATACCTCCTTTAAACGTCCTTACTTTAACTCGGCCAAATGCATATTTTTCTACTGCATATCGCATTGCATCCATCAAGTGGTTGAAATCATCAATTGGTCGATTTATTTTGTTTCCTAATCTATCTTCATCCCATGTATAGTTTCCTATTTCGGTTATGAAATTAACACATCTAGGATGAATGATAATTTCAAAATCTTGAATATATTGAATCCCATGCATAATGGAATCTTTTCCTTTTTGTGACTTTTCAACACGAAGGCCATACCCTCTAAGCTCATCAATCGACTTAGGCTCTGCACAGTCTGCCGTGTAAGACTTCTTTTGATAATGTGAGCTTTCGATCTCCTCATAAAGCCTTTTGTTGGAAAGGCCTTTTTTATACACCTCATCCCAAACATAAAGTTTTTTATGTTCTGTATCAATGAAACCTATAAAAACTGCAGCAGGGTCATTCGTATACCCAAAGTCAATACCATCTACAGAATCACAGTTAACGACTTGATCTAGTGTATATTCTTCCTCTTTCCAATTCTCATAAACCAATCCATCAACAATACCCCAATTTCCTAATCCGGCCACCTGATATCGTCTAGGATTGTTCTTCTTCATATTTTCGAACAACCTTAAATCGGCATCATCCAACCATTCATTACACTTATAATTGGTTGTGATAGCCAATATGTCAGGATCATTCTCTGCATCAAAGAATCTTTTTTTAAGCCAATGGTGTTCATTCCCATTTGTGTTCATGTAAGGTCGTTAATCTTACACCGCTTTCGCAGCTCATTGTTACCAATGAGATCAGACTATATCACCATCTTGAATTTTCAAGATACCCCCCATTTCCGCTCACTTGAGCGTACTCCATTAAAAAAACCGCATTAATTGCGGTTAGGATAGTCGTTAAACTTTTTTTATTTTCATTCCGTTAATAACACATTCGTTTGATTTAGATAATTTATTTATTAATTTAGTTGATAAATTATATCTCTTTTGTAATTGATATCCGCTTATAAATACTTCACCTGTTGTCTCGTTTATATACTTTCCAGTTAGTTCGATTTCTATAAGCTCTCCAGATTCAACCATTTTATAAACCTTATGCCTTGTAACACCTAAACAATCAGCAGCTTCTCTCATTGATGAAAAACATTGTTTTCCATCTGGTGTAGAAACAGGCTTTCTTATTGAATTGTTTAGATCTTCTTTTTGTTCACCAGTCCATACATTTGCTATGGTCTTTTTGTGCTTTTCTGTATAAGCGATTTCTTTATCTATTGCATCTTTTTTTGTGCTTGCAGTATCAACGATTGCTATTTCAACATCTTTGAACAATTCAAGATTGTTTGCAATCATGTATTTATGTATTGGCTGTTGACGTGTTTTATCTCTGAAGCCTCTTCTATGCTCATTGATACGAGCACCGATTGTCCGTGTGCTTCCTACATAAATAATCTTTTGTGTTTTAATTTCTCGAAATAGATATATGTAATAAAATGGTGTTTGTTTCATATCTATATTTTACCATTATATTTCATTCCAAGCAACAAACGAAAATAAAACTTAGCTTTTGATTGCCCTCTCTTTCGAGTAGGGTTTTCCAAAAATTAAAGGGGTTTTCATATAAAATCACTTTTATATGCCGCAAAATCTACGGGTTGAATGTAATCATCCACTGTTTCCAAAGATGTGGTGGTAACTCACCACGAATTGACTCATCTAGGGTATCAAAGTCTTTTTCACTTGTTATCTCATAGGCTTCTTCAAGCCATGCCCAACACAAATATCCATACTCAACAGTAATAGATGTTACTTTTAATGGATCGTCGAGTCCTCTAAAGAGAATCTTTTGCCCAGTTGGAAGATATGTTGCCTCCAAAGGCGAATATTTAAATTCCCATAAGTGTTCAACCTCTAGTCTCCTTGTTGCCCATTTTAAATCCGTGAAACACGAATCTTTAAGCGTTCGATAAGTCTTACGCACAACTAATGTATTCGATTTATCGTATTTCATCATGTTGTATATGATGCGTAATGCAGTTGTTTTTGACTTCTTAGAAGCACGAGAACCTTTGCATGCAGCATAACGTCCTCTGAAATTCCAATAGGATTTATATCCTTTCCCTACTATTTTAGGTAACTTAATAGTTTTAGTCTTCAAGATCATCCTCTCCTTCAAATTTAGGGACTACGATTTCTGCTTGAACTTTGTCTGTAAACAGTGAATATCTTTTTCCAAGTAATTCCGCAGCTTTATTTGCATCAGAAAGCTTTGCAGGAATCTCAACGATTTGAGGAACTTCTTCTTTGACCGTTTTCTTTCTTGGTTTTCCATCTCCTGTATCAACATACTCTGAATGTTCTTTTGTCACTGTGACAACAACAGATTCTTTCATTTCTCGTCGCATTACTTTTGTGAGGTATTCCATGACTTCTTGAACATCTGCTATCTTTCCGGAACTGACTTTTTCAAGTTGTTCATCAATATAATCTTTGACCTTAGCATTTCTTAGCAATTTAGCAGCACACACTGCAGCGGAACTATCCTTTTTAACATTTGGATATACTGCTTTATATGCCCTTGTTGCATTCAGATCAATCAAATACTCGTCAACAAATAGTTTCTGCTTTTCTGTCAGATTAGCCATAGAATTCCTCCTCTCTTGCGTAAAAAAAGCCAAGACATCTGTCTTGACATAATTTCTTATGATATTAGTTTACCACTTATTCAAGTACACAGTGTGCACCAATATAATAAAAGCCCATTTACCGGCCATATATATGGACTTATTCTTTATATATAATATTATTCTAATTAGATTGTATAGTTAATCTTGTTTGATTTCGGATCAACATAAAATCTAAAAGCTTTCTTACCGTAATCTTTTGCGTAATACGTTACGCCATCACGTGTAAAGTGAGTACAAAAAATAACTTTTTGTTGCTTCATATTACATTCCTCCTTTCACAATCTTGAAAGGAGCGTCGCAAAATGATACAATTCAATTGATCTATTGAAGAGTTTAGCCGCATTTTGTGTGCTCATCTCAAGATTTTAGAATCAAGTTGCAGCTTGATTCTTTTTTTATATTCAATGTTCAAAAAAAGCTGAACATTCAATATAGTCTATTTTTTAAAATTTTCAACTTGTATCTTTGCACATTGCCAAGATACTTTACAATTTTTCACGATATCATTTGCACTCATATTTTTTACTAAATCCATAGGAACTAAAAGCTCAGCTGCAAATGTATTTGCTTGCCATTCCGGGTTTATATAGAACGGAATTTCTTCGTTTACTCTTGCAAAACGAATGTGATTCGCCGTATGGAAAAGGTAATGAAACAATTCATGCGCTAACGTGAATCTAGATCTCCCGTCTCCATTAATTGCTTTTTCGTAAACGTCTGACCGCACTACCATCTCATGAGTATCAGGATATGTTATAGCGTAATGTCCAGGTGTGATTTCATCTGGCTCAACAATACTCAGAGAAAATTCTTCATCAATTGTTGGCAACACAACATCAAGAAACTTAACTATCGGAAAACAATATCCCTTAATATTGAAAATTTTTCTAAGTCTTTTAGCAATTAATCGAATCTCATTTCTTGACAAACCATCCGCCTGGCACATTGTACTCATAAGCAACTAATCCTCCTTTAATACTTTTTCAATAGCTTTGATTTGATTCTCTGTTAATGAATCAAACTTTCGAGCAAAAGCATTGGCTAAGCCCGCTAAATCAGCATCTTTCCCAATCAGATTTATATTCACGTTCTGTTTAGATAAATCCGCTGCTTTTTCCAGATTTTCTATCTCATTCTGTGAAAGACTGTATAAAGAAGTTAATGAACTAATAAAAGATTTTGGAATTGCTTTTTTTCCATGCTCAATCGCAGATAAATACGATGATTTCACACCTAAACTATCCGCCATTGTTTTTAATAGTTCTCCTCGATCTAAACGAATTTTTCTGACTTCCTTCCCAAACGCTGTAAGCATAAAGCAGTCCTCCTATCATTTCTCTAATGTCCATAGATATTATCTCATAAAAAATTAATATGTCAACTTTTTAAAGTTATCATTTTAACTTTGTATGGGTTAACTTTTTTTACACTAAACTGTGTATCTCATTTCTTATATGTTTCCATAACCCTTTTCTAGAATATCCATATTTATCGGCTACATCATATGTATTCATATTCCAGAAGTATAGATCAAACAAAATATTCTGGTCTTGCAAAGATAAAAGCTCGATTGCTCTGCATTCATTTAAACGTCTGCGATAATAATTTATTTCTTCCACTTTTAAAGTTTCTTCTTCCATCATTCCTAAAGGACTTGTATAAGAACCATGAAAGGTCGGCATAGGAGCACTGGATTTCTCCTGCTCCTTTGTCAACCTAATTGGATTATGGCTTAGTCCTAACATTTTATGATTCAGAACCTCAAGTTCCTCGTTTAATTCAATGATTCGATGGCAGCAATAGTTTGCCGACTTCAAATCATTCAACATTTGATTTACTTTTAATTTGTTCATTTTGTCCACCTACTTCTTCTTTGTGACAACTGACCCTCTATGCCAGGACTCTTCCCCACTACGATATCTTCTTTCGTTTGCTCTTTCCTGGTGTTTCTTATATTCTTTTAAACCTAAATTCTCACGTTCAAGCTTGACGATGTATTCGGTAATTTTTAAGACTGCTTTGTTTAGCTCGAAGAAATCTTTTTCTTGTAAAATTCTATATCTGATATGAGTATGTAATCTAATACACTCCTTTTGAATTAATTCATCGTGAATATCATATTCAGTTATGCTCATCACTTCGTCTCCTTAAGTCCTTTTTGTTTTGCTCCAATTCATTCATTAATACTTCATTCTAGTATTCCAGGTTGTTGATTCGTTCTCCTGCTATCGTTGAATACAGAATTAAACTGATTATATTTCCAATAAATAAGCCAATCGACAACCACATCATTCAATATATCCTCCTAAATAATTATCTGTATATTTATCAGACTCAAACTCTTCAATCATCATTGTGAATCTTTTTCTCCAAGGATCGCTAGCTTTCTTCAATAACGTTTCTTTCATTTTTTCTGCATTCGCTTTTGATGTGAATATTCCATATGCGTGTAATTCACATCCACACTCTTCTTCGTATGCATCTTCATACAGTAGATATAACTTCATTCTCAATCCTCCACAAATTCAATTTGTTCTCTTCCAACAATAAATCTAGCACCATCTTCAAATTCAATATCAAATAAAGTTTTAACAACTCCATTACGTATTAGTCTATGCTTCACATCTATAATGTTTCCGATTTTACCAACGTAATATCCAGAAGTCCAATCCGCTAAAAAAAGCACGTCATTATCGTTTAAATACAATAGTATAGCTTTACGCATTATTCAATCACCTCACAATTTGCTAGAATATCTGTAATTTTTTCACTCTTATTAACGTCTTTGAAATACCCTTTTTCTTTCATTACGACTAAAGGATTTATATCTTTAAACTTGTATCCGTTTGCATAGCTTTGTAACAAATCATATTCAAACTGATTTAATTGATATTTTCGCTTAAATGTCTTTAACATCCATTCCATTCTCTTTCTAGCACATGTAAAACGCTTATCGTTAAAATAACATTGATCACACAAACTATTTCGGCACGTTGTAGGTTTTCCATTTACTAGCGCAAACTCATAGCCTGCATATTTGATTTCGTCTTTATAATGTTCAAGATTTGTTTCTTGCTTTTCTTCTTCTAACCAACCTAATTCTTTGCATTGCTGGATGATTGCTTTTAGTTCTGAATCCGTGATAGTTACGGAGTCAATAACCCCTTTTGCTTTCACAAACCGCTTCTCTTTAACAAAAAACTCAAGTATAATATTCTTTTCATAGAGTCTATACGGAATAACTTTATCTTTTACATATGCAGCTTCATCGGCAAGTTTATATCCAAGCTCTTCAAACATTTCTCTAGCAGTCATATTCCCTTATCTCCCTTTTTTAATCGTCAATAGCCTGTTTAACTTGTTTCAAGTCTAAATCTACGTTAGAAACTAAATCTGCCATACGATTGTTAGAATAGCTCTGTAAAGCCGATTCTAGCGTTGTATGGTATGAGATAGGCTTTTGTACGTCTATCACATTTCCCTCTTTATCCTTGCCCTTTCCAAACATTACAAGGGCGAATGAACCACTGCTAGAAGTGATTGCATAATTGTTTTGTAATCTAATCATTTTCTACAACCTCTCCATTTTCAAAATGATATTTTTTTAAAATATCCTCAAATTTCAATTTTAAAGGTTCTGTCGATAATACAATGTAATTTTCGTTTAATTCCTGTCCATCAAACAAACCGACAATATATCCAAAACAATCACCGAAAATATACCATTCAGTTAAAGGTATCATTTGAAATTCATCTTCGTCTTTAATACCTCTTTCTTCCATAAAATCTTTCAGTTTTTTAACTTCTAACATTTTATTACTCATTCCTCTCACTTTTATAACTGCCTGTTAACAACAATAACAATAAAAACCAATAACTATAATTTGCACACATATAACAAGTAATTCCTATTATTGCTAGGTTGTATAACATACAAGCTATTTCAACCATTTTCTTTCTCTCCTATTTTTTGCATTCCAGTATGCCAGCAATAATAGTAATAATGATAAGTACAATTTCAATGATTCCTGGAAGTAATACCAACCACCAAGACCATGCAATTACATTAATTAATTTCAAAATTATAAAAACAATTGTCAGTATTTCTAAAAATCCCATTTTATTCCTCCTTTAATGATTCCAATTCACGAATAAAATAATCCATCATCGTAATACGTTTTTCTTTTTCATCAATTCGTTTGGCTAAATTGCTGTATTTATCTTCCATTCCAATAAACACATCTTGATTCAATATTCTTTTCATATCTTCAATTTCCATGTCTCTGAGATTAGTTTCTACTCTAATTCTGTCTCGATATACATGGATTAAATCATCAATTTTGCTCATTACTTTCTTTCTCACTTTCTTTAGTAAATCTATCGACTAATTCTTGCAATAACTCAAAATTCATTTCTTCTTCTTTTGACATTTTTGCTAAATCATCATTTTTGTAATCTTTCAGTTCTTCAACGAATGCTTTCTTAATCATCATCAATGCACGTTGGTATTTATATGCTTCTGGATATTTTTTCATGTATTCAAGCTCCTTTCGTAAATCGGCCATAGTCTCAGTATCTACTGATTTTACTTTGCTCATTCGCTCATCGTATTCTTCTTTCGTAACGATTAGCTTGAATGGTGGATTGTCTGCGTGCTCATACATACATTCTTGGCAAGTCTGACAAGTGATTTTCTTTGTGTAATGTTTGCAATATAAGCATCCCATTTGACCACGAATATCTGGACTTCCCCAAGTACCTGGATAACTTCTCCCACAAAACTTTTTCCTACCATGCCCCATCTTAATGATGTGCCTACATCCCTCACACTTTTCATCATAGAAATATGAATGTGTAGGCAAATCATTCCATCTTTCACATACTTCATATTCTTCAAGTTTGCCACGATCGTTAGGAATCTTGATTTTAATTTCTTTGAGCATTAATTAAAAATCATCCTCCTCATTTGAATCATCATTAATAATTGCGTTGTATAAGTATTCAATACGTTCTCTGTATTCCTCTTTTGTAATCTCTGATAAAGACTTTTTAAATCCTGTAGGCAACAATTTAAATCCAAATTCTTTTTCAAATTCATCTAAATCTTTTTCTGTCATATTTGCACCTCATCACTTTTCTTTTTGTTCTAACATGCGAAATTCTGAATAGTCGACTCTTTTCTTTACTGTTACCACTTCATCATCTGCAGGCATATAGAACGTTAATCCACACTGATTCGCAATAAGTTCTTCAATTCTATCTAGAACCTTCAACGCTTTTTCTTCTGTTGAATAAACGCCTAATCTATCAGTGACTCCTCCTGCACTCTCGCAATATATTACCCAACCATCTGATTCATTACACATGAACATTAAATTGATATCTGCTAACATATTTCTTTTTTGGCTTCTAATCCACATCTTAATAGCCTTCTTTCAATCTTTGATAATTCACTTTGTTTTTATCGCAGTAAGCTTCGTAAATTTGTTGGATGTTGAATCCAATGTATTCACTTATTGCGATTAATTGAAGAATTCTTCCTTTCGGACTCATTAATAAATTGCCTAATGCTAACGATAATCCATCCGATTCAATAAGCACGCGATATGTATTTAATATCCTGTTAATTTCATCTAATGTATAATGATCAAAATATCTAGTTCCTTTTAAATTCACATTTACATGAATCAATACAAAATGCCAAATATCAACTAATTCTTCTAGCACTTTTTTTCTATCAACAGGAGCTTGGCTTTTCTTCCACCAGCACCAGTCGCCTTTTAGTTCATGAGTGAATTCACCAATCTCATCAAGTGTGGCCAAGTCAATCTGTTCCTTTGAAATTGTAGTCAAGCCAAACTCTTTCATGATGGCCGAATTCAGCTCATCTTGTTTCTTTAGCATTGTCTCAATCATGCGTAGTTCTGAGTCTTTCATTACTTTTCCTCCTTGTTGTCTTTTGATGAAATCCATTCAAGCGTTTTGAATGTTTCCTCGTTTTGTTTTTTTGCTTTAAAACTTCGCCATTCTTCATCAGAAAGGCAAATCATCCGATGCAATCTCAAGAGCATCAACTTCGGCTTGTTGAGTCAAGCTTTGCGCATACTGCACATTCGATTGATTGTGATTCCTTGTCTGAGCTCCATACGATTGATTCTGAGCGTAACTTTGAGTGCCATAGGTATTTGTAACTCCTAGAGTGTTTTGCTCGTTAAAATCATTTCTAGGTGTCAAAAACTGCACGTTCTCTGCGATGACTTCTGTGACATAGACTTTTTGCCCTTGCTGGTTGTCGTATGAACGTGTATTGATTCGGCCTTCAATGCCCAGCTGATTCCCTTTCTTCTGGTACAGTTGGATGTTGTCGGCCAGTTTGTTCCAGGCTACGCAGTTGATGAAATCAGCCTCTTGTGTTCCGTCTTGATTCTGTCTTCGATTGACTGCCAAGGTAAACGAACACACGCTTGTTCCGCTCTGTGTCTTTCTGAGCTCTGGATCACGTGTCAATCGGCCAATCAGAACGACTCTGTTGATATCCTGCATAGGCTCACGCTTTCAATCCGCAATCATTCGCGATTGCCTGCATAGATTCGACCATCATCTGACGCATCTTTTTCGTATCTGCAGTAACCAAGTCGACCAGGTCGTTGAATTCCGCCATGTTGATTGTGCTCTTGAAAGCTTGATACTTCTCAACAAGTGTCGGTTCGACTTCTGGCTCTTCTTCCTGGATGGATTCAACCACCTGAGCTTCTTCTGGTTTTGATTCAGATGCTGCATTGACTACGACCTCCGTTTTTTCTTCGACTTGCTTTTTGACAGCGGGTCTTCCACGTCGCTTTGCGATTTTCTCGACGATATCCGATTCACGGATATTCATGCCGTTGATTCGGTATGGTGCTACGTTGTCTGTATCGTCAACGTATGCGATAAGTCCTTCTCTGTCCACTCCTGCACAGTGATAAACGACTTTATCACCAGGAGCGTATTTGAGTTCTTGTTTTTCGATTTGTTTTTTAGTTTTCATTTTCACAGTTCTCCATTTTTGATTTTTTCCTGCAGCTGCGCTAATTCGCTTTGCAGTTGCTCTTCTGACATCTGGACTGGTTTAGCATAGAACTTCTCATCCAGCTGGATTGCTTTGATTCCTGGGTTGTCTTCTTCACGTTCCGCTTTGCTCCATTTCTTCAAAAGTCCTTTCCAGTCCCTGATAGGGTCATTGCCTGTCTTCCATCCGGTGGATTCATAGTGTTTCCAAAACTTTTTGGCATCTACGTTCAAGTTGTGTTCCTGGATGTAGTCCACGATTTCTGAAATGGACGGTTTAACAAAACAGTCAGTCCAGTCAGTCTGCACATTTTCGTTTGTTGCACTTTTTGACGCAGCCACACTATCTAACTTCTGACTACTGACTGACTTATTTCTAGACTCTAGACTCTTATCTCTAGACTCTAATCTCTTATCGGACAATGTCCTTTTTTTGTCCGGGACAATGTCCTCCACTTTGTCCTTCGATTTTTTCTCTGTTTTTGAGCTCGTTTTTCGAGTGTTTTTTGAGCCTTTTTTAGGACTCTTTTCAGACGGATTTTTCTGTTTATTTTCACGATACAATCGCTTTTTTTGTGCCCATCCGGTCTCTGATCCAATCATCGATTCATAATTTGCAATCTTCATCACATTGTTCTCAGACACTACAATCAGTCTTAAATTCTGGAATAATTCAAGGGCCGCTCTGACTGTGTCTGCGGAAAAAAACTTTGTGTCACGTGCAATTTTATCGACAGTGTATGGAACTAATATATTGCCAATTTTTGTAGCTAAAACACCATTTGTGTTTGATGTCATGGTGCACAATTTAATGTATAGGGTTACGTATTTACATCCGTCTTCCTGGGATAAAAGAAAATCGATTGCGTCACTTTCGAAAAAATCAGTCTTCAACTTGATCCAATAATAAACTTTGCTATTATCCTTGATTTCCGACATATGCAATCCTTTCTATTCTTCTTCTGGTTCTATTTCATTTATAACTACCATTACGCATGGCTTTTGTGCATATCTCTTGAAGACATGCAGGTCTGATACTTGCTTATCATCTTCGAAAGCCACTTTATTTAAGGAGTCCAGTACAACTTTTGCAATGTTGTCGGAATCTGGCTTCTTTTGTGGTTGGATTTCATTTGCGAGCATCTTATTTAGTTTCACTTTTGATACATTCTTAGGTGGTGAGAAATACGCGAAAATCTTCACTTCCAGGGACCCTTCCAGCATGCTTGGAGTGCCACACTGTTCCATGAAGCTTAATCGTACTAGATTCTCATATTCAACTGTTTTAGGTGGTGTATGCACACTTACATACTTACCACGATTAGAGAATCGAGGTCTTCCTTTGGACCCCGGTTCTCCTGGTACTACAAACTGATAACGCATTATTCTTTGATTTCTCCGGTTACTGGATCTTCACCAGGTTGTTCCTGATATTCTGCATCAAAGAATTCATTTGGAACATCTGCCATATCTTCTTCAATCGTTGTCTTGATTGATTCATCTGTATTCATTTGCTTAACGAATTCAGTTTTCAAAGGAGCATATTTTAACAATTTCTTTAAAACTGTTTTCTTGGCCATTTCATCAAAGTTTGTTTTCCATGGGCCGCTGCTATATGACTTAGAATATTTTTTCGCATGATCAAGAACATCTTCATACGACATGACCTGGAATCCTTGGCCACCATTCACTAATTTGAACGTTGCATAATAATAGATTGGCTTGCCTCGATTTGTTCTTGCAGGTTTATGTTTAAGTACTGGATCCATTCCAAGCTCATACTCAAACTCATCATTTTCATAAACGACTTGAGCATCAATCATCTTGACTTCGCCTGAACGATATGCCAGGTCAATCAATCCCTTGTAGCCAATCTGGAACTGACAAGCTCCACCATACGGAATCAGATAGGCTTGTCCTAACGGAGTGTTTGGCTCCAATCCTAATTGTGCTGCATTCATCATTGCAGCCAAGAATGACTGTGGAGTACATGATGCTAGCTTGGCATTATTAGATACTGCAGATAATGCGATTCGTGTGAATCGTTCTGGAGTCATTACACTAGGCAATGCCTTTGCGATTTCTCCTGACATAACAGAAATGTAATCTTTAATTGTTTGTGGCTGCTTTTTGGCCACTTTATTCGACTGCGTCTTTGCAATCATTCCTTGTTGATTTGTTGTAGTCATATAATTTATCCTCCTATTGTTCTTTGACTAAAAATCTTCTCATTTTCTTCTGTGTTAAGTATTGATCATAAAGTTCAGGCTCATCTTTTCTGAATTCTTTAGTATCGAATGTGTTTGATACCGATGTTTTCCATGTAACTTTGAATTTGTCGGATGTTCCGATACCAGAATCGCCTAAGTAGTTCTTAACTTCATTCTCATGTTTTTTCTGAATGTCCTGAAGCTCCTTGATTTTATCTTTGACAAGCTTCAATGCATTCAGTTCCTGCTGCAATGGAGTTAGATCCACAATGTTGTCTTCATCATTTTCTGCCGGATGAAGTTCACTGATTGCTTGTGCAGTGGAATCAGAACCATCGATTGGCGGTTCAATGTCATTCTCCACACAGTTCCAGAATTCTTCTTCTGTCTTAATCAACGCATCGATTTCCTCATCGCTTCTTAAAACCTCGTAGCAGTACAAGTCAACTCCAGGAATATAAATTGCTATATACCACTTAGAAAGGCCAGTAACCGCCATATAATGCATACACTGTGCATAATACTGAGGTGGAATGTTTCCTTTCGAATATAAGTCTTTGTTGTATTCAGACGTGGTCTTTATTTCTAGACCTGCATTCTCTCCAACAACCAATCTGTCAACGTTGGCCAACATGAATGGATGATCTACAGATTGAAATGAAAATCCACTCTTTCTGCATTTCTTACCGGTTTCTTCTTCCCAACGTTTGGCCACATAGGCTTCTGCATCTCGACCAAATCGCATACGCTCATTGTCAATGTTCTTATGGATTCGGCCAGTTTTTTCACACCATAGTGCATAAGCCGATTTGTATTTGTTCATACCTAGAACGGAACCGGCATCCGATCCACCGATTCCCTTTAGACGATTGTCCAGCCACTCTTCATGAGTAGCTGGTAACTTATGTTTGATTACTTTATTCATCTTCATTTGATTCATCCTCTTTTTCTTCTTCTGGTTCACCTGGATCATCAATGTAACGATTGTCGTTCCATTCTCTCCAGTCATCGATGTCTTTAAAGAATGGCATTGCTAGTTCTCCTTGAATGGTGGATGCTCCGCTAGAAATCTGTCCATTTCATCATCGTAGCATTCTCTACAGACTGCAAATCCAAATCCATATGCAGTATGTACTTCTCTCGATGTGTACATCTCACCATATTTGTGTAATCTGCCACATTGTGCGCATGGCACCATCTTTTCCATGTCTTCTTCATACGTTCTACATTCATCAGGAAGAAGAACATCTTCATACTTATGCAGCTTCGTGTTGTATTTACCTGCTCTAACGGACATAACACTTGCCTCTTTTATTTGCGTTGTTGATATCGCAATAACTTCTGATTTTTTGTTCCATATTGATGTCTCCCCCTAATGAATCTGATGATCGACTTTGTTCATGTTGATTTGTCTTTCAAGTTCTTTGGAAAAAGCCTGCGTACACGCTTTGAAGCATTCAGCGATTAGATCAGGCTTCATATTTGTAGTAATCCCAAAGATTAAAGCACCGGCTTTGGAGGATTCACCAGTTACAACCGGACTATCGAATCCAGGAATTACTCTCAATTCAAATGCTGCTTCGCAATTCTTAACTAGATTCTGGAATTCTTCTATAATTGCGTCACCCTCTTCTTCCGATACATCACCTTGTAGCTTTTCATAAAGCTCATTAAGCTTGTCATTCATTGCATTATATTTTTTCGACTCATCATCGAATTCATTCCCACTTTTTTTCAATACAAATTGTTTCATTTTTGATTTTCTCCTTTTTACCTTTACTCAAACCCTGCAACCTGGATATCGCAATCTGCTGATAGCCTAAATTCGAACCATTGTTTTTGCTTTATCTTAGGAAGTTTTCAAACCAGTTAGTTACAATTATGGATTTTTTGACGTGCTTGCAATTATAACGTGTTTTTTTGAGTAGGATAGGAGTATTGAAATATCATCAATCCGTTAAAGAAATATATTTTTTTTAGCAGACCACGTCACTTACGGCAATACCCAGGTTGCAAGATTTGAGATATATGTATATAATTTAGTTGTTCATTTTTGATTGGCCACTTTCCTAATAAGTGGTCTTTTTTATGCTCTGCATGACTTACGCAGCTTGATCAGATTGTCCAAATATGGCTGCAAGCCAAGAACATTGATTACTTTAGTTGTTGGCCATCCAAAACAATTGGATTCAACACCAAGTTTATTGAGTTCGGTTTTTACAGTTGCACTACAACATCCAATAATCTCTGCCAAGTCTCCTTGCGTGATATATGCATACTTTGTAAGCTTCTGGATCTTGTCCTCAACTTCCGCATCATATTCCTGACGAGATACAGTTCTTATAGTTTTCATATGTGATTCACCTCCTTACCAAATTTGCTTTGCTAAGATAACGAAATTTAACAATGTGACCATGAATCCAAATGCGTACAGGATAAACAACGTTCCTTTTTCTTCACTGTCGATTCTGCCACCTTTTTCAAAGATTACCTGGACATTGACTTCCGGTTGTTCCTTGGTTGGTTGTCCAAAATTGAAATCAGGAATATCCAATTGATTCTCCATCACTTGATCCGCTTTCTTAACTGTTGCTTTGTTCGCTGATGCGTTTGCTCTTGGCATGTTTAAATCCTTCACTTTCTATTTTTTCGATTACTTCATCCAATTTAAATCTGAAATTGAACTCTTCAATATCCTGCATTCCCAGATAATATAGAAGGTCAATATCTTCATGATTGAATACGTAACAATGTTCTTTATCCATATAACCTTCTGGCCATGGACATCCTGCATAGTCGTAGAGCTTTTTTGTTTTTGGATTCGCTTGAAGTCTTCCGATAATCATCAACTTCTTTGTTCCTTCTTTAAGAACCACGACACTTCCAATAGGTAATAATTCTTGCATGTTCTACTCCTTTCTACTGCGTTCTACTATGTTTCTACTATGTTCTACTACGTTCTGGTGCAGCACTTGAGGTGCCACTTCACTGTATTGATACTCATAGACTTTGGAATTTGATTTTTTAATCGTTTCAGTTATTGGGGATATCTTTAACGATATTTTGTTAGTAGTTTTGGAGGCTGTACTCACCTCTTTAATAAAGTGTTATTGTTATGCTAGATTATAGTTTTTTCTATATGTACATTTTTATGATCAAACCACTAAGTCTAATATCTGTTTTTTGCGAAAAGAGGTATTTCTTTTTTGTATCAACAGTATTCTGCTAGAAAATTTAAGGGGTTTTATTTTGAAACAATCTACTCCTGAACAACTGCATGTGATAAGGTCTGTAGAGCACTGATCCAGGATTCGATTGGACTTGAACGAACAAACTAGCAGGTTTATGTATAAGAGCTTTTCTTAGGCTCTCGAAGCAACACCTCAAGTACTGACCAGAGTATTTCTGCATTTATGTGCACTTATTAAAATTCGATGATACTATGTATCCTGGAAGGAGGTGATTTATATGCGTAAATGCTTTTTTTGTTACACCTATTGGCGACAAAGGGTCAGAAGTTCGTATTCATTCTGATCAAGTGTTGAGGCACCTGTTGAAACCAGTATGTTCAGAACTAGATTTTGAACCTATTCGAGTAGATAAAATTGCTAAGACTTCAGTTTTAACAGATGACATATTCAACCACTTAAAAGATGATGACCTTGTAATCGTAGATATCACGGGTCACAATCCTAATGTTTTTCTTGAACTGGGCTACCGTATGGGCCTTGGTAGACCGTACATCATCATTCAGGACTGTGAATATAAAGCAAACTACCCTTTTGATATTTCAAATATTCGTATCATGTCTTATAGCCTGGACCTAGATGGTATTGAAACTTCAAAAAGTGAACTTAGTAGTTTTATCAAAAACACAGACTTTTCCAGTCTAAACACTATAAATGTTTTTCCAGATGTCCCAGGAGAATCAAATTTAGAAGTCATTCGTGAACCTGATGGCGGAATTAGCATCAATGTTAAGTAAGGGTTACACTAATCTTTACTTTCTTTAAAAGCTGGATTTCATTGTGAAGTTCAGCTTCTTTTTGTTCTGCCAAAGCCACACTAAAGCTTCCGTCTACGAACATTTCATGAAGCTCCTGGCTTAACTTTTCGATTCTTTGATAATTGTCGATTGTGATATCAATCTGTTTAGGTTCTACTTTTAAGCTCATGTTCATTCTCCTTTGTATGCTCGCAGCATACTTTTTCTGATTTTCTATGTGATACAATCTCCTTTTGGAAGGAGGTGTATATAAATGTCAAATCAGCACGTGACTAAACGTTCAGATGGTAACTGGCAAGTGCGTGGTGAAGGTAACTCCAGAGCTACAGTTGTGACTAAAACTCAAAGAGAAGCCATCAGCAAAGCAAGAGACATTGCTATCAACCAAAGAGCAGAAGTTGTCATTCATGGTGTGAATGGTAGAATCCGTAATAAGAACAGCTACGGAAACGACCCTTGCCCACCTAGAGACAAGAAGTAGGTTACTCTTTCGGAACCAATCTAACGTTTAAATCAGAACTAGTTATTTCAACACCGTCACTGTTGATAATGACTAGTTTTTCTTTTGTTTTTTCATCCTCAACAATAAGTTCTTTCCAATCATTGGATAGAATCTTTAATGATTCATCTTTTCTCATATAATTTCCTCCATCCTCAAGTACTGCACCAATCTTATGTTATTTAATTTCTGTGGTAGTCGTTGGTAGTATTCTTTGAAATAAGTTTAATATTCTTAAACTTTTTCTGTAAAAAAATAATATCCTACTTGGTCTTTCGGAATATTTAACATATCGCATATTTTAACGATATCATCTCGTGAAAATGGCGTTTTACTTTGCATTTTTCGAGACATTGTATTTTCAGATGTTCCAAACGCTTCTGCAAATTGGTTTTGACTCCCATATTTCTCGATCATTTTAGCTTTTAAAGCGTTAAAATCAAACTTCATTTTTAACACCTCCTCCATTTGACAACTAAAGTTTAACTTTATTAAACTCTTTTGTCAACACGTTTGTTTAATTTTATTGAACTTTATTGTTGATTTACTTAATTTTGTTCAATATAATTAAATCGTGAGGTATATAAATATGTCAGAAATTAAAGATAGAATTATTGAAGCATTAAAATACAATAGAATGAGTGCAAAAGAACTTAGTGATAAAACTGGTATTCCAAAATCGTCTATATCTCAATATATGAGCGGATATGCCAAACCAAAACATGACCGAATTTATCTAATTGCTAAAGCATTACACGTTGATGAAGCTTGGTTGATCGGCTATGATGTTCCGATGGTTAAAGAGACATTCACACAGAATCTCTCTCCTAACGAAAAAAATCTCTTGGATATATATCGTGTTTTGGACGACAAAGGCCAGCACACAGTGGATACAGTAACACAAATGGAATACGAAAGAGTTAAAGGTGGCAGTACTGCCATATTGAAGAAATAGGAGGTGTTTTAAATGGAAGAAATTAAACAAAAACTTGTGGATAAAAGTATTGAAGCGTTTATTATGGGGTTAGAAATTTATAATAAGCCAACTATTAAATATAGGATTGAAGGTTTTAGCTTCTTCATATGTAATGCTTGGGAACTCATGTTAAAAGCTGAGTTGTTAAATCGAAATGAAGATATTTATTACAGTGATAAATCAGGTAGGACGCTAAGTTTAGAACCAACAATTAAAAAAATATACTCTGATAAAAATACCAGAGTTAGGTTAAATCTAGAAAAAATCATTGAGTTGAGAAACATTAGCACTCATTTTATTACTGAGGACTATGAAGCAAAATACGCACCTTTATTTCAAGCTTGTGTTTTAAATTTTGTAAATGAAATAAAACGGTTTCACAACATAGATATTTCAAATTATATCTCTCAGAACTTTCTAACAATAACTGCAAACTATGAACCGCTATCGAATGAGCAAATTCGATTAAAATATCCACCTGAAATTGCAGAAAGATTTATTCAACAATCTAATCAAATTGATGTATTGACTCAAGAGTATGATTCAGATAAGTTTGCTATTCCAATTAAGCAAAATTTATATATAACAAAAAAGAAAGATGAGGCAGATTTTGTCATCGCTATGGCTAGTGAATCACCTAATAAAGTTGCTATTGTTAAGGAATTAAAAGATCCCGCAAATACACATAAATACGCTTTTAACAATGTAATTGCAGTTGTAAACAATAGACTTTCCAAGTCAAATATAAAACTTGGCTACAAAAACGGTTTTAATTCTTATGTTTTAAATCTATTTATAGAGTTTTACGATATCAAAAGCGATAATAAGTATTCATATAAACATTCATTAGGAAATTCTACATCATACACATACTCTGAAAGATTAATTGATTTTATCATAAACGAAATAAAAAAGAATCCTGATGGATTCGTTGAAAGTTTGAAAAAGTAAAAAAGAGATCAACCCCAGGCACATAGGAATGCTCAGTGATTACTCACCTACCCCGTTCTGGGACCCAGCGTTTATCCTTCGCAAGTTGATCTGTACTTATATTATACTTAAATACATATGAAAGTCAATTTTGACGATTTTCGATTGAGGTGTTAATATACATATAGAGATAAGACCTGAGATACGCAAGTCAATCTTAAGTGTAGTGTAATCTGCACTGCTACTTGGGCACTCTAACATGTATTCAATAAGCCTTAATCGTAACTCTCGTTATCTGAGATCAAGTTGTGATTAAGGCTTTTTCTTTTATAAGTTACATTTAATAAAATGGGATATAGACATCATTAATGTCAAATAGGCT
>OHAU01000893.1_pt1 | contig 38355 bp, 38 predicted proteins | sample 1577181 | NCBI WGS metagenome assembly OHAU01 (sample SAMEA3541472, study PRJEB24748) | human gut metagenome | biome: human gut; feature: human-associated habitat; material: faeces | place: China | collected 2012 | reverse complement strand
ATTAGTCATTGCCATATTTATATCCTCCAATTAAGCACCTTAATTATACCATTTTCAGGCGATAATTGACAGGAAACGAAAAAGGCCGTAAGGCCACAAATTTTGCTTAATTGGAGTGTGGACACTTACGACAGTAACTATATTATCATATACTCTTCAAATTTAAAAGAAAAGACTGTTAACATTTAGTTTGTCAACAGTCTGAAAGAAGGACTTAGTCCTTCTTCTCAGCCTTAGATTCACAATAATAACATCTATAGATACGTTTCTCTCTATTTGCTAGATAGAACACTTGATCTAAATCTCTTTCTACAGATGTAATACATCTTGGGTTCTTACACTTCGTAACATTGATGATTTTTTCTGGAAGTTGTAATTTCTTCTTTTCTACTGTTTCACCATTCTTAATAATAGAAACAGTGATATTAGGATCAATATAACCTAATACATCTAAATCAACATCAAAATCGTTATCAATCTTGATAATATCTTTTTTACCCATCTTATTAGAACGGCAATTCATAATGATTGCAACCTGACAATCTAACTTACCTAGATCAAGAGCATCATATACTTCTTTCGCCTTACCTGCTGCAATATGGTCAATCACAATACCATTTTTAATACTGTCTATTCTCATAATCTTTCCACCTCATTCTGTAAACCTAATAAGCTTAAGATCAACGCCATACGGATAAAACGTCCATTATTGGCCTGTCTGAAATAAGCAGCTCTTGGATCTGCATCGACTTCAGTCTTGATTTCATTGACACGTGGAAGTGGATGCATGACAATCATATCTTTCTTTGCAGTCTGCATTTTTTCTTCATCTAAGATATAAGTATCTCTTAAACGGATATAATCCTGCTCATTAAAGAAACGCTCCTGCTGTACTCTTGTCATATAAAGAATATCTAATTCTGGCATGACTTCTTCCATGCTACGTACTTCTTTATATTCAATACCCATTGGATCAAGAATGTCTTCTTTTAAGTATTCAGGAAGCTTTAATTCATCTGGAGAGATGAAAACAAACTTAGTACCTTCATAACGTGACATTGCTTTTAATAATGAATGAACTGTACGTCCAAACTTCAAGTCACCACAGAAACCTACTGTAAGGTTCTTTAAAGTGCCTTTTTCTCTTTGAATAGTTAATAAGTCAGTTAATGTCTGGGTAGGATGATTATGTCCTCCATCACCTGCATTAATTAAAGGTACAGTGCATGTTGATGAAGCCACAACTGGAGCACCTTCCTTTGGATGACGCATTGCAATAATATCACAATAACCGCTAACTACATGAATTGTATCTGATACTGTTTCTCCTTTAGAAGCACTAGACACATTTGCAGTTGGGAATCCTAATACATTTCCTCCAAGTGATAACATAGCACTCTCAAAAGAAAGTCTTGTACGTGTACTAGGTTCGAAGAACAGCGTTGCAAGAATCTTATGGGCACATACGTCCTGATAACGTGTACGGTCTTTGATGATATCATTTGCGAGTGCAATTAAATCATCAATTTCTTCAACAGATAGGTCCATTGGATCAATAATGAATTTTTTCATGGTGAGCTCCTTCTTTATAAACTTGTTTTAATTCCTATCTATTATATCACAGCCCCTCTATTTAAACAGTTTTTTCTTATAAAAACGTTTAATTGATATATCCGCTATACATTTATTATATAGAAAAAAGACAGGAAATCCTGTCTATGCGATAAAGAGCACAACACATGTATATACAATTAATGTGATGATCATTCCCAATGATAAGACAGCAGACTGGAAATCAGCATCTTCTTCTGTTTTATTCATTTTTTCTACAATCATAGGCATCGCAAAACCTGTAGGGGACATATAGTAAATAAGTACAGCCATGAGGTATGTCTTATCCTGCATAAGTGATGGGAAGAATACAAAGAATCCTGCAATAATACAAGAATAAACAATAAAACGAATTCCTAATAGTTTAATTAGAGAATTAATCATATCCTTCTTGATCTTCAAGTTATATCCGATAACAAAAAGAATCATACTGACTATTGGTGCTGTTGCCTGGGCAATAGTTTTTGTATATACAGTGCCAAAAGATGTTGTCATAAGATAGTTATAACATCCTGTAAAATTAAGAATAAGTCCTAATGCGACAGCAATCACAAAAGAATTAGAAAGAATCTTTTTAAGTAATACTTTTATATCTGCTGTTTCTGAGGTTATCTTTTCAATACATATAGGAATAATAATAAAAGCCATGATTGTCCCTGCAATATCAAAGATAACAGTATTTTTGGCATAAGCCATTCCTACAATAGATGTATAAAGAGGTAGTGCGACATTACCTCCCTCATTAGTAGTCATATAGAATGGTGAGAAATGCGCCCATTTCTTACCTGTAATATTTCTTACAAGAAAACCAACAATAAGAGCCATTGAAAATGCGGCAAGTACATATAAGACTATAGAAATAGCCTGTGCTTCTATATGTGATGTAAATAAGACATTGAAGATCATAATAGGGAATAATATCGTGAAGACAATTTTATTGGCGCCTTCCTTCTGTTCTGGTGTGATCCATCCTTTGATACGTGAAAGTAATCCTAAAAAAATCATAAAAAATACTGGAAAAATTGTTTCTATTGCTTTCATAATCTTCCTCCTTTATTTCATCCACTATTATACGAATAATTTTTATATTTAAAATTACTTAATAATTATGTATATTTATACGTTTCAGGCATATATAATACAATTAGGAGGCTATTATGGAAATACGTACACTGAATTACTTTTTAACTGTTGCAAGATTGCAGAGTTTTTCTAAAGCGGCACAGGAACTGCATATTACACAACCTACCTTATCTAGGCAGATTAAGGAACTAGAAGACCAGTATCATGTTACACTATTTAGACGTGATACCCGTCATGTAGAATTAACAAGTGAAGGCCGTTTATTAAAGAAACGTGCTGAAGAGATGATTCGTCTTAAAAGAGTAATAGAAGAAGAACTGTCAGACCCAGAAATCTTTTCTGGTGATATTCATATTGCCTGTCCAGAAAGTAATAGTATGGCTCTTATTGTAAAGACTATTAAGAAGATCAATGAGAAACAGCCCCATCTCCGTTTTCATCTTCATAGTGGAAATGCAGAGTTAGTAGAATGCATGATTGATGAGGATGAAGTGGAGTTTGGAATCGTCGTAGGACAGAACCACTTAGAAAAATATGACTTCATGCCTTTGTCTACTTATGAACAATGGGGCGTTTATCTTCCAGCAGACGATCCTCTTGCACTCAAAGATGTTATTACACCAATGGATTTAAAGGGACGTCCCTTGATTTTAAGTAATCAGGATATGATTCCTAGTAAGTTTCATGGATGGGCAAATTCCAATAAAGAGCCTTTAAATATTGTAGCAACCTATAATCTTATTAATAATGGATTATTATTGACTAAGAATCATATTGGGTATTGTATAGGACTCGATCATATGTCTTGTCTTCATGATGATTCTCTCTGTTTCAAACAGTTATCTCCACCTCTTATTGACCAATCCATGGTTATCTGGAAGAGATATCATTACTTTTCAAATATTGCCCAATACTTTCTTTCAGAATTAAAAGATGTAATGTATTATACATGTACGGAGGATTATCATGACAGAGAAACAGAAGATGACAAATCAGCAGCTTTATGATGCAAATAATGATTGCACTTTACTCAAAGAAAGAGCTTATGCGAAAGATCTATGCTTTGAATTTAATCAGCTCATGCCATCTGATACAGTAAATCAAAAAAAGATGCTCTATCAATTATTAGGACATATAGATGATTCTACTTGTATTATGGCACCGTTCTGGTGTGATTATGGCTACAACATCAAGGTAGGAAAGAATTTCTTTGCGAATCATAATACAGTAATACTAGGTGGTGCAGAAGTGACTTTTGGAGACAATGTCTTTATTGCGCCAAACTGTGGATTCTATACTGCAGGACATCCAATTGATACAAAACGTAGAAATCAAGGACTCGAATACGCTTATCCTATCACGATAGGAAACAATGTTTGGATAGGTGCAGGTGTTCATGTGATGCCTGGAGTCACTATTGGGGATAATGTTGTCGTTGGTGGAGGCAGTGTTGTTGTAAAGGATATTCCTAGTAATAGTGTTGCGGTAGGAAATCCTTGTAAAGTAATACGTCCTATTACTGAAGAAGACGAACAAACTAATTGGGATAGATAAAAAAGGGACAAAATAAATTTTGCCCTCAAGGGGCTGTAACGAATAGATGGTATTTACTACTACCTTGAGCGTTACAGCTCTTTTTCGTATATCCCAACCAAAAAAGGTTATTCACTATTAAACGAAGATACAACCTTCTATTACACAAGCATTAAAAAGGATGGTAAATAATATGAGTAAGGTGTTTAAACTTATTATTGATGATGGTAATGAACCAGTAATACTTGAGGAAGATGAAGTTTTAGAGGATATTCTTAATCATCTAGAGTCTATTTCTAACCGAATTGATGATATTCAGTTTTCTCTAATGAAAAAAGACGATAAGGATTCATCGTCGGATTTAGATATTCCTGAAATAGACTTCTAGAGCGTAAAAAAGTATGGGGTGAGTTTCACCCCATACTACGTGATAATTAAAATATAGGAAACCCCTAGTTATTTTAAATTACCCATTTTTTATCGCATTTTCTACAGGTGTTTATATTTCATTATTTAAAGAGTGTTGAGCTGTCCATTGCCATAAATATTCTCCATTATTTTCTGGCTCATTTTTAGCTGTGTGAATCCAAGAACTATGTCCGCCTGTTTCATATGTAGTTAATATAGCACCTTTATCTTTTAATAAAGTATAAACTCTTAATGCACTTTCTTCGTATTTAACTGTTGTATCATCTTTAGCTTGAATAACCCATGTTGGTATATTAATTGATTTTATCTCTTCATCTGTAATTATTCTACCTTCACCATATGTCTTTATGTTTTGTTGATCAATAGCTGGACATGTTGATACTACTGCAGCAAATAAATTTGGATTATGTACAACCATATCTAATGCCATATACCCTCCTGCTGAACATCCATAAGAATATATTCTATTTGAATCAATATTATTATTTTTTATAATATTATTAATCAATTTTGTTGCATCATCAATATTTTCTGACCATTCATGTGGAGTTTGAGGCGCTAATACATATGCTCCATTAAAAATATTTTGTGCTTCATCGCTTGCTAAAGCAACAGCTCCTCTATTTGCTTTTAATTGAGAAAGATTATTATAGTGCAATCCTCTAAATCCAGATTCTCCACCTCCATGAAACCATACTATAAGTGGGTGTTTATTCCCATCATTTGCATTATTAGGTGTATAGAATTGATATTTTAACCCATTTGATTCACCTGCACTAAATTTATCAATTTCTTCATTTATGATTTTTTCATTTTGTAAAAGTTGAATATCACTAAATTCACTTCCATCTTTTAATGGTAATCCCTCATTCAAAGCAATTGTATACTTTATATTCAATAAAGAACTACACCCTTTTAACGTTGTAAAATTTGCTGTAAAATCTAATGTGTTTTTTCCTTTTGTTTCTTCATCGGTCACTAAGTGTAAAATAATATTTCCGTTTTTTTCTTCTACACTTTCAACTTTTCTTTCTTCATCGTATAATCCACAATGTTGTAAACCAGATTGAGAATTAGGACCAAAAAATTCTTTTTCAAGTTGGCTAGAATATACTGTTGTTCCTGTTGCATGAACATTAAACATATCTTTTGTTATCTTACTATCATCAATTTCTAGATTAGATGTTTTCAAAACAACAGAATCTATAGCTTCTCCATCATCATAAACTACAGAATGTAAATCAAAAATTAACGTTTTATCCATCTGATGCCTAAACTGGAATAATTTCAAAAGAGAACAACAACATTATACTAAATAAATGAGTTGTAATTTTTGTCATTATACCCTTCCTTTCTATTTTTAAAATATATAGAAAATAATAGATAAATTATATTTATTTAGTGACTTTCTCGTCATTAATATGTGACTTTCTATATTGTCCTGGTGTCAATTTAAATATTTTTTTAAAAGAATTAATGTATTGTGTTTCGTTAGAAAATCCTGTATTAAACGCAATATCAGTAATTGTTTTATTATTCAATTCTAACTCAATTAGTGATTTATTTAATCTATATTGAGTTAAATAATCTTTAAATGGCATACCTATTTCTTTTTTAAAAAATCTCGAAAAATACTCTCTAGAATATCCAAAATGTTTTGCTACCTCATATACAAGCAATTCTTCATTATAGTGGTTATCAACATATTCTAATATATCTTTTGTCTTTTCTGTTTCAATCATTTTGCGTTCATTTTTACAATTTTCGTATAAAAAAATTAACATTTCCAGTGTCACCATTAATATGTTCATATATCTGGTAGATTGATTACTTATATAAAAGCTATAAATATCCATCATATATTTTGTTATTTTCTTATTTAAAAACGGCTCGTCAATATTGAAATATATATTCTTAATATCAGGTATCATTTTCTTTAAAAATCCGTAATTTATATGCATTGTATATCCCACAATTTTTTCATCAAATTCTTTATATTGAGGTATAGAATAATGAATTTCTCCACAATTTGATATATTCACTTCATTCTTATAACGAATTCTTTTCATCCCATCATTAAAAAAAATAACTTTTCCTTCAAACACTATTGATAATTCTAAAGACCTATGCCAATGTGCTGTATAAATTTGACATGGGATTTTTTTATGAGGATAAATACTTATAGGTAAATTATTCATTGTTTTTGTTATTTCATAATAAATTTTTTGCATTTTTCCTCCGACTTAAAATTCAATCAATTGAGTCATTATTTTTTAATAGCATTTTTATATGTCTTAAATTGAAAATTTTCTAAAACACTTATTACACGTCCTATATAAAAAGCTGAAAAAAACAGTTCCTATCCCAATACCATAAATAGGACTATGGCAAACAAGACAGATAATTATTGTTGCTAGAAGCATACTGATATCAAATATATTCTTACAGAGAGAATAAGGTTTATGGAAAACTTCTGAAATACTTAATACCATGCCATCTACAGGTGTCATAATTAAATCTCCTTTAATCATCAAATAAACTCCAATCGCACAACATGTATTTCCTATTAACAACACAAGTATTTGTGTATAAAGATTCAAATTGATTGTAGGTATTATGTATTGATATAAATCAACTAAAAAACCAAATATAAAAGAAAACGGAATTTCTAAAATAAATTTAATACTAATTTTTCTTTCAAGAATCATTTGAATACAAACGAAGATTAAATAAAAAACAATATTTGCTTGCCCAAATGTTAGAAACGTCAAAAAACTTACTGCATAAGGAAGTGTACTAAAAGCCCCTACTCCTAAATTAGATAATGTATTACATGTAATCCCTAAAACTAATACATTCATTCCTAATAAATAATATAAATATTTTTTCATATCGTCCCTCTTTTTATCCTTACTTTATAAATCTATTTAATAACTATCAACCGAAATTGATAATGTCTCAAAAATAATCAAACATTAGCACCACAACGGTGCTTTTGTTTTGCAGCATAATTCGCAAAGCTAACTTTTCTCCATGGATAATCCATTGGAGGAATATATTTTTTCTTTTCTTTCTTAGGTTCCTCCTTAGGAGCATCAAATTCCTTTGATACTAGTACGTGTTCAGCTACTTCTTTTATCAGATAAAGCTTATCAGCGATATTAGCCAGAAGCTGTCCATCAAATGTCTCTATGACCATGCAGTCAGTCTTTTACTGCGAAATATCTTCCGTCACCATTTTCAGTTACTGGAAAATAGTATTTATTGTCGAATCTAATGCAGTGGCCACTATCAATGGTTCTAGTTGAAAGTATTGCAAGAGTACGATTGATTTTCTCCATAGATGGTTGCTTCTCATATACCGATTTGGTACTATTAAGGCGTAGAGCGAACTGATTATTGTATTTTTTTATGTAGGAGTTTAAAAATACATTTGCGTCCTCTATATTGGTGATATGAGCGTGCCTTAGTTCGACTGGTAATCGTGACTGGAGCATCTGGTTGAGTCTTTCGACTCTTCCTTTTGCTTGTGGTACACTCGTAGTTTTTATTTCAATTCCCAGATTATGACAGGCATAAGAGAACTGAGTAAATATATCCTCAGCATCTGAAGATCTGTCTTTTCTTTTATATTCAAAGACAGTACGTCTATCTGTATAGAACATAGCGGGTATGCCGTGATTAATAAGAATCTGATAAAGCACTTCGTAATACCCCTTAAGTGTTTCCTGACGGTCAAAATAGGCTCCTACAACCTTTCCGTCTGCATCATTTCACCTGCATATTTTAATCTAAGACGTCTTGGATGTGCATCCTGTTCATCGAGTACATTGATTGATTTCTTTATCTCATTCTTCACCTTTTCAGATGTAGTGTCTTTCATTCTACCTTTAAGTTTTTTCTTCAAGGCTTTCTTTGGTTTTTTCTGGCTTTTGGAGAAAGCACATTCTCAGCTCTCATCCAGCTGTTGAGTGTTGTATCACTTATCTTTACACCAAAGTCACTTTACACAATCTCACAGAAATGAATGAAGTTTGCGTCAGAGAAATCATTAATATAAAGAGAGATGATCTTATTCTTTATATCTAAAGGAACTGCAGAAGCGGCAGGTATATCTTTTTCAAAAGAATTCAAAAGAAATTCAAAAGAAATATTAAAATCTAGTAGCGCATATGTCTGATATGTCGTATAATCTTGTTGGTATGTTTTCATGGTAGAATTAATGTACCATAAAAGGCGGACTTCGGTCCGCCTTTTTCTGTTTATGAAAATATAATGAGTTATTTACCCGTTACACCCTTTTTTAGTCATTTTGAGGCATAAAACCCGATAAGCTTTCAGCGAGTGTAGAAATAGGCATTGTCTGTACAATTACATGACCTGGTCCCTTGACTACCGTGTTAAAGAATCCTTCTCCTCCTAGGAACTTATTCTTTATACCTTTTACAGAAACAATATCAATATGACAAGATGAACTCATTGCCACAAGATTACCTGTATTCACAACCATCTCTTCACCAGGATTTAAGTCATATTCTATAGCTGTACCATCTATCTCAATAAATAGTAAACCTGAGCCAAAATATCTATTCATGATGAACCCTTCTCCACCAAAAAATCCTATTGTACCTTTTTTAGAAAAAGAGATTTCTCTTATTACTGTTTCTTCACTTGCAAGATAAGAAGACTTCTGAACAATAATATCTCCCTGGCTCACATCATACACAAGTATGTCACCAGGAAAAGAAGATCCTAAGGCAATCATGCTCGGCTCGGTTGCTGTATACTTATTCAAGAAAAGTGTTTCTCCTGAAAAAGCACGGCCAAATAGAGATTTCATACCACCTGATACAGTATCCATAGTTAGAGCTGGTTTCATCCATACCATTGCGCCACTATCTGTCAAAATAGATTCACCTTGATCTAGATGAAGGATTGCGACAGGAAGTGGTTTTCCTTTAATTTCATACTTCATACAATCATCTCCTACTGATCTAATTTTAATTCATAAATTGCATCTGCTAAACCATCAGCATCTGGGTCCTTGAAGAAACATGTTCCAATAGCTTTTAATTTATCTGGGGCATTTTCCGCAACGACACCAATTTCACATGTATCAATCATCTGAAAATCATTCATAGAATCTCCAAAACCGATTGTATCCTTCATATCTCCATGATAATAATCTACAACACGTTTCACACCATCTGCTTTTGTACAGTTCTTTAAGATGATTTCACCATTAATGAAATCATCTTCATATTTAGAGAATGTCACAATATTAAACATTGGTGCAATATACTTTACACAATCATAAAAAGCGATAGGATCAGGAGCAATAAAACCAATCTTAGTGACACCTGTCTTTTCTAAATCAAATTGAGAGACAGGAATACGGTTTTCTTCCTGACGTTTTAATTCAAAGAATCTCTGTAATTCTACATTATCTCCAAATTCCTTATTGTGTCTCTTGTCAAAGAATTCATTCACACCTGGTGTCTGATAAATCGCATGTTCAGTTTCTAGACAGAATAAGATACCATGATTCACAAAGAGTGTCATCATTTCTGAAAGAGTATATTGATCCATGTAGTTCTTAAAGATATACTTTCCATCTACCTGAACAAATCCTCCTGCACTTGCCACAATACCATCAATAGGTAATGCTTTAACATCACCTACAATAGAAGTAGGTGCTCTACCTGTACATAAGAATACTTTATTGCCTGCATTCTTTGCTGCAGCAATAGCTTCCTTTGTTTTTTCTGTTACATGTCTTGATTTTCCTACTAATGTACCATCAATATCAAAAAATAAAAATTTACTCATATACTACTCCATAATCTCATCAATCAATATAGGTTTTTCTACCTTTTCTTTACTAAAATGGAATGCACTTAATAATTCTTCTTTTCTTTCCTGTGTCCATTTACCATTATCATGAACAGTCACTAATGGTTCTCCCTGTTCTACATAATCACCAATCTTCTTATGTAGAATCAAACCAACGCTATGATCAATTTCATCTGTAACTGTTTCTCTACCACCACCTAGACGCATTGATACTAGTCCAAGAGTTAATGCCTCTAGATCTTCAATATATCCTGTTTTAGGTGCATAAACATCAAATATATGTTCAGCCATTGTAAACTTTTCAGGATAAAGAATATAATCGCTGTCTCCACCCTGTGCTTTTACCATTGCTTCTAAAGCATGTAATGCTTTCTTAGAAGAGATGGCTTCTTCTAGCATTTTTCTAGCTTCAGTCACTGTTTCTGCCTTTTTAGCCATCATCAGCATTGTGCTTCCTGCAGTTAAACATAATTCTAATAAATCTTCAGGACCATTGCCATTAAGTGTTGCAATCGCTTCTTTCACTTCTAATGAATTACCAATTGCATAGCCCAAAGGCTGAGACATATTAGAAATAGTGGCTCTTGTATCCTTATGAAGATGCTGACCAATTGTAATCATTGTACGAGCAAGCTTCTTTGCATCCTCTAAGTTCTTCATAAAAGCACCATCACCATATTTGACGTCAAGTAAAATTGCATCACTGCCTGCAGCTAACTTCTTACTCATAATAGAAGAAGCAATCAAAGGAATAGATTGAACAGTTCCAGTGACATCTCTTAATGCATACATCTTCTTATCTGCAGGATCAAGAGATGCTGTCTGACCAATAATAGCTAAATGAATGTCATTCACCTGTTTAATAAAATCTTCTTCATTGACATAAATATTAAGTCCTGGAATAGACTCCATCTTATCTAGAGTCCCACCTGTATGTCCAAGTCCCCTACCACTCATCTTAGCGACTGGTACACCACATGCAGCTACCATTGGACCTAATACTAAAGATGTCTTATCACCAACACCACCAGTAGAATGCTTATCTACTTTAATACCGTGAATACCACTTAAATCAATCACATCACCACTATGCATCATTTCTAAAGTCAGCTGGGCTGTTTCGTGATCTGTTAATCCATTAAAGACAACAGCCATCAAGAAAGCACTCATCTGATAATCAGGAATATCACCTTTCGTATATCCCTGGATTAATTCATGAATTTCTTCATCAGTTAATACTACATTATCTTTTTTCTTTTCAATAAGATCTACCATTCTCATAAATGCCACCTACTCAAACTGAGTTCCTACCTCGAATATATTCTTACCATTTAAATAATCCCTTACAGACATACGTTTCTTACCAGAAAGCTGTATTTCTGTAATCACAAATACACCATCTTCTACCTTTACACCGATTGCATCCTTAAAGATCTTAACGATAGTACCGTTCTTTTCATCTTTATGATGTTCCTTAGCATTAGGGCAGTTATGAATTTCACCCTTATAGATTTTTACAACCTGTCCATTATAAGTTGTAAATGTACCTGGATGAGGATATAAGCCTCTTACATGATTAAAGATTTCTCTTGCAGTCTTATTCCAGTCAAGTCTTTCATCTTCTCTCTTAATAATAGGTGCATAAACAACTTCATCAGGATTCTGTGGAATTCTATCATTTGTTTCATCAAAGATAGATGGTAATGTATCCTTTAATAATTCAGCACCAATATCAGTCAAACGATCATATACAATTTCTAAGTTATCATCATCGGTAATTGGTGTGGATTTTTGAGAGATAATATCACCTGCATCCATCTTTTCTGCCATATACATAATAGTCACACCTGTTTCTTTACGACCATCAATAATGGCACGATGCACCGGTGCACCACCACGATAAAGTGGTAATAAAGACGCATGCACATTCACACATCCTAGACGTGGTGCTTCTAATACAGCAGTTGGGACAATCTGTCCATAAGCTGCAGTAATAATTAAATCAGGCTTTAGATCTAAGACTGCCTGATAGTCATTTCTAATACGTTCTGGCTGTAATACAGGAATATCATGTTTTAATGCTTCCTGTTTCACATCACTCATAGTGAGTACTTTCTTTCTTCCTACATAACGATCTGGCTGAGTGACAACACCCACAACATCATATTTATTTTCTAGTAACATCTGCAGTACTTTTAATGAAAAAGATGCAGTTCCCATAAAAACTATTTTTTTACTCATAAAATTCCTCCTGTATTGTCTTTTTTATTATAACATACTCATTTTATAAGTGCTACCACACAGGAAAAACCAAAAAAACTATTGCAATCATCTAGCATTTTTGGTATTATAGTTCAGCAAACTATAGAACGAGGTGAGATTATTATGGCAAACATGAAACAGCAGATTAAACGTTATAAAAACGATAATGAAAAAAGATTAGCAAACAACGCAGTAAAGAGCGCTTTAAAGACTTCAATCAAGAAAGTATTAAACGCTGTAGAAGCTGGTGACAAAGAAGTTGCTGCTAAGGAATTTAGCGATTGCACAAGACAGTTAGATGCATCTGTAACTAAGCATATCCATCACAAGAACTATGCTAGCAGACAGAAAGCAAGACTTCAGAAGAAAATTAACTCAATCGGATAATTGATAGAGTTTTCTATATGAAACATAAACATCCAGCATTTTGCTGGATGTTTTCTTATGCCTTGCATTTAGGGTGTAAGTTTCTTAAAATATAAAGTGCGAGGTATAGAAATATGTTAAGAGAAGAAACAAGAAGTGTACAGGTAGGCAATTTAACTATCGGTGGTAATAATCATGTAGTGATTCAGTCTATGTGTAATACTAAGACTAAGAATGTAGAAGCAACTATTAAACAGATTAATGCGTTAGAACAAGCAGGTTGTGAACTTGTAAGAGTAGCTGTATTTGATAAAGAGGATGCTTATGCGATTAAAGAGATCAAGAAAGGGATTCATATTCCTTTAGTGGCTGATATTCATTTTGATTATAGGCTAGCTCTTATTGCTATAGAATCTGGTATTGATAAGGTACGTATTAATCCTGGTAATATTGGTTCTATTGAAAAGGTAAAAGCAGTTGTAGATGCATGTAAAGAAAAACATATCCCTATTAGAATTGGGGTTAATGGTGGTTCTTTAGAAAAAGAGATTCTAGAAAAATATGGAGAACCTACACCTGAAGGTATGATTGAATCTGCAATGAAACATGTAAAGATTCTAAAAGATTTAGATTTCCATGATATCGTTATTTCATTAAAGTCTTCTAATACAATGTTGACTATTAAAGCGTATGAATTAGCGTCTAAAACATTCCCTTACCCTTTACATGTAGGTGTCACTGAAGCAGGTACTGCCTTAGGAGGCACTATTAAGTCTGCTTTAGGTATTGGTACATTATTATATGAAGGTATTGGAAATACTATTAGAGTATCTTTAAGTGATGATCCTGTGGAAGAAATTAAGGTTGCTAAGATTCTATTAAAGGAATTAGGTTTATTAAAGGGTGTCCCTACTCTTGTATCATGTCCTACTTGTGGTCGTATTCAGTATGATTTGATTCCTATCGCTAAAGAGATGGAAGATTTCTTAAAGGATATTCATCTCGATATTACAGTCGCAATTATGGGTTGTGCAGTAAATGGTCCAGGAGAAGCACGTCATGCTGATATAGGTATTGCCGGTGGTGTTGGTGAAGGTCTTCTTATTAAGCATGGTGAGATTGTAAAACGTGTTAAACAGGAAGATATGGTGCAGACACTTAAAGATGAAATTTTAAAGATGGTTGAAGAAAAAAGCGAGTAATTAATAAAACTCGCTTTTTTTACGTTACGTTAGATTTTCTATTTTATTATATATTTTGTGGATCTACCTTTTCCTTGAATCAGTACAACTCCCTTTTTCTCTAGTATTTTTAATAGAGAAGAGACTTTTGATTTACCAAAAGGTGTACTTGGTACTATTTCACTAATAGATTTTAGGACTGTTTTACTTAACGCTTTTAAAACAAGATGCTCATCATCTGTTAAATCAGAAATATCTTCAAAAACAGGCAATTCAATCTTTCTAGTATTTTCTGATACTTCAAAACGAGGTTTCACAAAACTACTTTCATATAATTGTTTGATTCGTGTAATACCTGTTCCAAATATTTCTACAAATCCTAATCGATAGAATACATTCGCAAGATTTCTATTTCTTAAAACAGATGTTTTACCATTCAAATACTCTTCTTCAGAAATTCCTGTTGGTAGTCCACCCGGAGACACTATATCGATATGATTATCAAACATAGATATTCTAATATGAGAATTCACATCCCACATCCTATGAATAAGTCCATTCGCAATAGCTTCTCTAAAAGCTGCTTCTGGTATTTTTTCGACATTCTTTCTTTCAGATCCTTCTATCACTTCATATCTATAATAATCTCTAAATACCTCAAGCGATTTCTTATAGATTTCTAGAATAGACATATGATCAAATGTAATTCTTTTCTGAATAACACTGATATTTTCTCCAAATTTTATAATATCAACTCCAGGAAAATCATTAGTATCCGCTAATAAACCAGCTGCGTTATTATATCCATTATTATTGTCATAGAGATTAAGAGTTTTTAATGTATCGAGATTAAACGAACTGATTTGAATAGTTTTTTCTAATTGTTCTTCAAGAAAATGAAAAGTAAGATTCTGATCTTTGTATGGTAGTTCTTCAAAACTAATATTTTTCCCTTCCAATACAAGCCTTGAAAACTCTAATGTATCTACTTCTATAGTTGCAGAATCATTACGCTTATATGCTTTTGATTTATATAAGTATGGTTTCTGTAATCCACTTTTCACAATAAGTTTTATAGTCTTGTTTACTTCATTTGGTTCAAGTACATAATCTGGTTGCGGAGAAATAGTATCATTAATTTTGTTTTCAATATCTAAACACGCCTTGATTATATCTGACAACCCTTTAATATTGCCATCATCGTCAACTCCAAACAAGATTGTTCCACCATCATAGTTTGAAAAAGCACTAACTGTTTTCAAGAAAGTACTTGTGATTGTTTCTTTAAACTCTAGATTTCTTGTTTCACGCATATTACTATCTCCTTTCCTATTCTACTACTTTAAGTATAATTAAAAATGAGCGTAAATTCAATCGAAAACTTTTTCGTCCAAATTATTTCAATCGTAAATCAGAAAAAACACCCTTTTTGTATGATTTCCGAGCGAATAATACACTTAATTATAAGAATATCAATCTCAGAATACATTCAGTATCTCACAAACGCAATTAAAATAAACGTAATTTTAATCCATTCAATTTTCGTTCATACTTTATAATGAAATCAAAATTATAAACTATAGAACAGCGTTTTTTATAACGCAAAAAACTCATTAGATACATACATAGAGCTTATTCAAGCAAAAATACGCGTAAAAACAATCGAAGATTCAATCGAAAACTATTTCGTCCGCGCTATTTTCAATCGTAAATTTCAAAACACCCTCTTTGTTGGATTTTCGTCCAAATTAATAACTTGCTCGTTACATGACAGGGTAATAATATAGCTGAATAATTCAACAATACACATCAAAATCAATCATAAATTCAATTGAAAACTTTTTCAACCAAATTATTTCAATCAAAAACCAGAAAAATAGGCTATTTACGCACTTTTCGACCGAATCATGTATTGATTTTCACTTAATAGTGAACGTAAAAAAATAAGCAGCCATAGCTGCTTATTCAAACATTTCTTTTAAACCTGGGTTGAATTCATGCTTTTTCAACATTTCAATTTCTTCTTTATAAGGTGCATTCTTTTCAATATAAGGTGTTTCTAGAATCTTAGGAACATCTTTTAAGCGTTCATTAGATACAATAGAGTCCAATGTATCAAAACCGATTGTCCCAAAACCAATATTCTCATGTCTATCTTTATGAGAACCTTGTGGATTCTTAGAGTCATTGACATGAACAACTAATACTTTATCTAAACCGATCTTTTCATCGACTTCATCAAGAATTGCATCAAAATCAGAAATATCATAACCTGCGTCATTTAAATGACATGTATCTAAACATAAACCTAATAATTCAGGATAATCACAATGATCAATAATATAAGCTAACTGATCAAATGTTCTACCTAGTTCAGTGCCTTTACCTGCCATTGTTTCTAAGGCAATATGTACCTTCTGGTCTGGCTTCATTGCTTCATTTAAGCCTGATACAATCGCATCTAATCCTGCTTCGTCCCCTGCTTTAACATGAGCACCTGGATGAAGAACAAGTCTTGTAGCACCAATTTCGTCACATCTTTCAATTTCCTGACGTAAGAATGATACAGCAAGTTCTCTTGTTTCAGGCTTGATTGTATTTCCTAAATTAATAATATAAGGGGCATGAACAACAACCTTGTCCATGTCTATCCCCTTTTCTTTCATTAATTCTTTGGCTTCTTCTACACGTAATTCAGAAACAGGTTTACGTCTCGTATTCTGAGGTGCTCCTGTATAAAACATGAATGTATTGGCATTATAACTTAATGCTTCTTTTACACTTCCTAGAAGCATTTCCTTACCACCCATTGAGACATGTGAACCTATAATCACTGCATGTTCTCCCTTTCACGTTTTTCTCTCTGTGCCTGTTTCGCACGTTCTTTTTTCTGTCTCTGAATATCTTTACGAATAATATCTCTTTTCTTTTTCTGGTAAATAGCCTGAATTTCTCTTTTTCTCTTCTTATAACCAGGTTTAACTTTCTTAGGTCTCTTAATAATACGCTGAATTTCTTTTTCTAATTCAGACTGTGGCGCATTTCTATTCTTACGCTTATTACGTGCCTTGGCATCCGTTAATACACCATTACGGATTTCTTTTACTTCAAAGTGAATACCCTTCTTTTCAAGTGATTCAACCATCTGCTGATTAGATGAATCATACATAGAATAACATTCACCCTTATACTTACCACGACCACATCTACCAGATCTATGAATATAGAAGTCTCTTTCTGTTGGGAATTCCATATTAATAACATGAGATACACCATCAATATCAATACCTCTAGCCGCAATATCTGTAGCTACAATGTACTGATATTCATTATTGTTGATACGTCTCATCATCTGTTTACGTTCACGAGGTTCTAAGTCACCATGAATTTCACCGACACGATAACCATCACTTCTTAACTGATCAGATAGCTTAGTGGCCTCTGTTCTCTTATTACAGAAGATTAAGCAGATATATGGATCAATGATATCCATGATATTCTTTAATACTGTATAACGGTCATGATGCTTTGTATGAATTAAGTAATGTTTTGTATTGTCTGTTGTTTTCTTATGGGCATCAATCTGTACTAATTCTGGCGCATTCATATATTTTCTTAAGAATGGCCATAAATGTTCAGGAATAGTTGCTGAAAATACAAGCATCTGTAAATCTTCTCTCATCTTAGATAAGACTGCATCTAAATCTTCAAGATAACCATATTCTAAAGTCATATCTGCTTCATCCACTACAAATGTAGTAGCTGTAGTGATGATTAAAGCCTGTTCATTTAAAGATAAGTCTTTAATACGTCCTGGTGTACCAATAACGATATGTGGCTGTGTAGAAAGCTTATTAATAGCCTTCTGCTTATCAGAACCACCAATTACAAGTGAGATTCTTAAATCAGGGTTTTCTTTCTTGAATTCCTTTGCATTTTCATAGATCTGATGTGCAAGTTCTCTTGTAGGAGTTGTAATAACTGCCTGTACATAATCTGCATTTGTATCAATACGATCAATGATAGGAATTAAGAATGAATGAGTTTTACCAGTACCTGTCTGTGAGATACCAATAATATCTTTATTCTTATAAACAAGGGGGATCACCTTATCCTGGATAGGTGTTGGTGATGTGAAATGTATGTTGTTTAAAGTCTTTTTTACATAATCATTAAATTGAAATTTATCAAATAAATCCATTATAATTCGCCTCCTTTAGCATCTATTATCATACCATGATTTGAAAAAAAAACAAATCTAATCTCACTTATGTTAGAATTGTTTTTGAGGTGAAGAATATGAAAGTCACAGGAATTGTCCCTAGAGGATATTGCAAGGGTGTTATACGTGCTATTAATATAGTAAAAGAGACAATAGAACAGCCGGGTCCTATTACAGTACTTGGTATGATTGTCCATAATCAGTTTATTGTGGATGCATTAAAGAAGCGTGGTGCCATCACAATTGAGGATGCAAGTAAGACAAGAATGGAACTGCTTGATGAAATCAATGAAGGAACAGTGATTGTTACAGCACACGGTGCAGGAGATTGTGTCATTGAGAAGGCAAAGAGTAAAGGACTCAATGTAGTGGATGCAACATGTTTAGATGTTATTAAGACACATACACTTATTAAAGAACAGTTAAAGCGTGGGAAGGATGTTTTATATATAGGTAAAAAGAATCATCCTGAAGCTGAAGGTGCATTATTAATTGATCCTGAACATATTCATTTAATTACATCTAAGAACGATTTAGAAACACTTGATAAAGATAAACATTATGTGATGACTAACCAGACAACTATGTCCCTTTATGATGTTTATGATTTATGTGAGTATGCGAAAAAAATATTAGATGTAGAAATCATGAAGGAAACTTGTTCAGCTACACAAATTAGACAGGAAGCCATTGCGAAGATGGATGAAGATATTGATCTAGTCATTATTGTAGGTGATCCTCATTCTAATAATACAAAGAAGCTGGCTTCTATTAGTATGGAGAAAGCACATAAAGATACCAAGATGATTGGAAGTCTTGAAGAGTTAGACTTATCATGGCTTAAAGGAAAGAAACATGTAGGAGTAAGTTCTGGAGCTTCTACACCTACTGTATTGACTAATCAGATTATTGATTTCTTGAAGCAGTATGATGAAAACAATCCAGATAGTTTTATTAAACCTGAAATACCTTATGAAAAGATGTTATAGGAGAATATATGAGTAAGAAGATTATTTTTTTTGATGTAGATGGGACTTTAGTAGATGTGAGACCTGTAAAGGAATGTATTCCTGAATCAACTGTCCAGGCAGTGCACGAGACGCGTAAAAAAGGAAATTTATGTTACCTTTGTACAGGACGTTCTCTTGCAGAAATCTATCCTTATATTCTAGATGTAGGATTTGATGGCATCATTGGTGCTGGAGGTGGATTTGTACAGATGGGAGATAAAATGTTATATCATAAGAAGGTCAGCGATGAAGATGTTCATCGAGTTGTAGACTTCTTTGAAACAAATCATTATGACTATTATTTAGAATCTAATGGTGGTTTATTTGCCTCTAAGAACCTCATTAAAAGATTAGAAAGCATCATCTATGGTGATCTTAAAAATGATCCTGAAGCAAGAAGAAAAAAGGAAGAGGAACCAAGTCATTTTATTACTGCACTCATTGAAAATGAGAATATGTATAGAAACGATGTGAATAAGATTTGTTTCTTAGAACATGAAAGTATTCCATTTGATGAAATAAGAAAGCAGTTTTGTGATGCATTCCAAGTGATTGAATGTACTGTTCCTGCATTTGGTGATGCATCAGGTGAATTATCTGTAGCGGGTGTGAATAAGCATACTGCCATTGAAGCACTTATTAACCATTTAGGTATTAATCAAAAGGATACATATGCTTATGGTGATGGTATGAACGATGCAGAGATGTTGACATTTGTAGCGCATGGTGTTGCAGTCGGTAATGCGAAAGAAGGTTTAAAGGCTATTGCTGATGAAGTATGTGATGATATCGCGAATGATGGTATTTATAAAAATATGAAGGAGCACGGATTAATCTAATCCGCGCTCCTTTTTAATATATTTCTTCTTTATATTCTATAAGTTCATCATTCTTATAAGTCACCTTGGCATGGTGATAGTGATCATCTTCCATCCAGTTTAAGAAATGATAATCTGCTTCCCATTGTGGATAATCAGGAATTAAATCATCATCCACCCATTCAAGAACACCTTCATCACAGTCTTTTAATGTCCCTTCAAAATCATGACAAGAATAAACAAACATACCTTCATCTTCACCATAATAAAGACCTGGGAATGTGACATAACCATGACATCTAATAGAATGTACTGTATAACCTGTTTCTTCTAGTATTTCTCTTTTTACACATTCATCGGGTGATTCACCTGGTTCTAATTTACCACCTACACCAATCCATTTACCTTCATTGATATCTTTCTTCTTTTTTATACGATGAAGAAGTAATGTTTTCCCATCTTTCTTTAAATAGGCAATTGTAGTCAAAATCATCCTAATACCCCTTGAAATAGCCTGGAGAAGTGGCTTCTACAATTTCACAATCTATTTCTTTTTCTAATAATTCTTTTAATTTATGTACCATAATGACTTCTACATGATGCCCTACATCTACTAAAAGAATATTATAATCTGATGCTTTTAAACCACTATGATATTTTAAATCACCTGTGACATAAGCATCGACCTGTGGAGCGACTTCATCTATTAAATCTCCTCCAGAACCACCACAGATTCCTACTGTAGAGACTTCTTTCACTTTACCTGCATAATTGACTGATGGAATATTAAAAGCTTTCTTTACATAATCCAAGAATTCATACATGCCCATTGTATCTAGGAGTACACCCTTCTTAGTAATATTAGATTCATCGGCATCTTCAATATTTAAACAGCCTAATGCTTCCATTAACCATCTATTCATGGAAATCTTATCTAGAGATGTATGCGCACTATAGACAACAATATTATGTTTAATCGCTTTTTCAATAAAACGTCCTACAGGTGTTGTAGTATCTAAAGTCAATGTATTGAATAAGAATGGATGATGGGTAATCAACATCTGACATCCTGCATCAATGGCTTCCTGTAGAGTTTGTAAGTCTGCATCTAAACCAATCATTATTTTATTCACTTCTGTATGAATATTGCCTGCCTGTAATCCACAATGATCCCAGTCCTCCTGACAACTTAAAGGATAATGAGATTCCATGATTTTAATAATCTGTTCTGCTTTCATAAATATCACCTTCCATTTCAAATATTATAACACAAAAAAGAAGTACCTAGAGTACTTCTTCAATTAAGGCAATAGAATGTAATACCTTTGCATATTTTTCATGTTCAGTATTTAATGAATCCAATATACGTCTTTGAATCTTTAGTTCTCTTTCCCACTTCTCAATAAAGAGAGGATCCTTCTGTTTTCTAAGGACTGGTCCAAAGAGAATATCTTTTTCATCTAATTCCTGATGGCCTTTTTTCACAACCATGATTTCATAAATATGATGAGCATCTTTGACTAATGCTTCATCAATAATCTGTAGGTTATGATTCATTAAGTATTCTCTTAATAAATCAATGGCTGTATTTGCCTGTAGGAAGAGTATTTTATCTTCTACATAGTCAAGATGGGCATCTAATATTTCACTCATCAATAAGCCACCCATACCACAAATAGAGATCATATCTACTTTCTTATCGATGATAGGATCTAATCCATTACCAAGTAATGGGATGACTTGATTTTCAAGATGTAAAGACTGAATTGTTTCTTTAGAACTAGAGAGAGGTCCTTCCGCTACATCACATGCATAAGCTGATGTGATGATGTTTTCATCAAGTAAAAAACAAGGCAGATAGGCATGATCAGTGCCGATATCTGCCAGGATAGTTCCTTGTTTATGTTCTTCAATCATCCAAGCAACTTTGCTTAGACGTTTTGAATGAAGCTTCATTAGTGATCTAAGAAGTCCTTTAGACGTTTAGAGCGTGAAGGATGTTTTAATTTTCTTAAAGCTTTTGCTTCAATCTGTCTGATGCGTTCACGAGTTACGTTGAATTCTTTACCTACTTCTTCAAGTGTTCTTGTACGTCCATCATCTAGACCGAATCTAAGTCTTAATACTTTTTCTTCTCTATCTGTAAGTTCTAATAATACTTCATTTAATTCATCTTTTAATAATTCGTTAGATGCATAATCATCAGGGCTCATAGCACCTTCATCTTCAATGAAGTCACCTAAATGAGAATCATCTTCTTCACCGATAGGTGTTTCTAAAGAAACTGGTTCTAAAGAAATCTTCTGGATTTCTCTTACCTTTGCAGGAGTCATTCCATCCATCTTTTCTGCGATTTCTTCAGCTGTTGGTTCTCTACCTAATTCCTGAACAAGCTGTCTCTGGATACGAGTTAACTTGTTGATAGTTTCTACCATATGTACTGGAATACGGATAGTACGTGCCTGATCGGCAATTGCACGAGTGATAGCCTGTCTGATCCACCATGTTGCATATGTAGAGAACTTAAATCCTTTTGTATAATCGAACTTTTCTACAGCCTTAATAAGACCCATGTTACCTTCCTGAATTAAGTCTAGGAATAACATACCACGACCTACATATCTCTTAGCGATAGATACAACTAATCTTAAGTTTGCAGCTGCAAGTTCTTTCTTAGCTTGTTCATCACCTTCAAGAATACGTTTTGCAAGTTCAATTTCCTGTTCATGAGTTAATAAGTCTACACGACCAATTTCCTTTAAGTACATCTTTACAGGGTCATTGATTTTAACGTTAGAACCTAACTGGTTCATATCATCATCGTCATCAGACTGGTTATACATCTTATTTGTATCACCAAAGTCCATATCTAGATCATTACCAAAATCTAGATTTGCGATATCATCATCACCTGTATCATCATCTGTATCTACTTCTAAGCCTTCAAGATCATCAAGACCATCTGCCCCTCCAGCCATGAAGTCATTATCATCTATTTCTAATGCATCTAAACCATCTTCAATTTCAATATGGTTTTCATTGATTGCATCAATAAGGTTTTCATATGCTTCATCATCTAAATCATATCTAGACTGGAAAGCATCTAAGTCATCTTGAGTTAAACGGTTGCCTTTAGCCTTAGCGGCACTAATCAGCATTTTTTCAAGTTCTTCAAGAGTAATACCCTGTACTGCTTTTTCCTTTTTTGCCATAGCTACTCCTTTTTTAAATCAATTAGCTTTTGGAGAATCTCAGCTTTTGCGCTAGGCGCAAGGACATTCTTAAACTGTTCCTGTAATTCCTGTTCACGAATATTCTTGGTATTTTCTGTAATTCTCGCAATATAATCATCAATCACTTCTTTTTGATAAGGGAGTGGAAGTGAACACTCCGCAATATCTGTCAATGCATTCACAAGGGTTGAATGAGAACTCCCAATCTTATCGATGAGGTTCGCAATATCCATTGTTTGATGCGTACGATAATAATCTCTAATATAAGCAGCTAATGCACGATATGTATCATTATGCATAAAGCCTGCTTTTGCTTCATAAATATCACTGACCTGACGGTCATTCAACATATAGAATAATAAATTCTTTTCTGCCAAAGTATATTTATCTAGAATAGGACGCTGGTCCTGAATTGTTTCAATACGATTTTGAGAAAACTGTTCACGATGTTCAATAACTGCAGAACTATTTAAAAGTTGTTCCTCAATGATTTCCTTAGGGAAATCAGTCAATGATGAAAGCTTTGTAATATAGTGTCCACGATCAATTCTATCTTCTATCTTCGCAATCTTCTCACATGCTTTTACAAGTAAGGTTTTACGATCTTCATAATTACGTAAATCAAGTTTTGAACATTCAAAGGCCATCATGAAATCAATAGGACTTAAAGTATCCTTTAAAACCGCATCAAGACCCTCTATACCTTCTGTTGATAAGATCTCATCTGGATCTCTTCCATCAGGTAATAATACAATCTTGACTTCAAAGCCCTGTGATGTAAGTAAATCACTTGATTTCATAGCTGCAGCCTGCCCTGCCATATCACCATCTAAACATAAATGAATCGTACGTGTCATACGCTTCAACATTCTTAAATGATCTTTAGTAAGAGCTGTACCCATCAAGGCAATACAGTTATCATGATGAGCACGATGCATCGCAATGACATCCATAAACCCTTCATTAATATATACAAAGCCTGCCTGACGAACTGCTTCTTTCGCACGATGGTAATTATAAAGTGTTTTACCTTTAATAAATATATCGGACTCTGGGGAGTTCATATATTTAGAATTCTTATCCTGAGCTTTATAAACTCTTCCAGAAAAACCTACAACCTTTCCAAATTCATCATAAAGAGGAAACATCACACGATCACGGAAACGATCATAATGACGTTCATTTTCTAAAACTAATCCTGATTTCACCTGAGCAACTTCAGTATAGCCTTCCTTCTGGAAACGTTCATGTAAGATAGATTTATCTGGCGCATACCCAATTCCAAACATCTTAATGAGTTCATCATCAAAACCACGATGACGTAAATAATCAAGTGCCTGTTTACCTGATTGTGTATAGAGATAATACATATAAAGTTTCAAGGCAAAAGCGTGCATATCATAAAGAGGCGCAAGCGCCTCATCTACTTTCACAACACGCTTTTCTAGTGAATAGCCAGACATATCTACATGTCCAAACTCTGCCACTTTCATAACGGATTCTACGAAAGGAACCTTTAAATATTCCTGAATGAATGTGAAAACATTCCCTCCGTTGCCGCATACAAAACATTTATAAATCTGTCTTGATTGTGAAATAGATAAAGATGGATGATTATCATCATGGAAAGGACAGATAGCCATATAGTTCTTGCCTTTTTTATGAAGTTCAAGGTACTGGCCCATCACATCAACGATATCTACGCTTTGTCTGATTTCATCAATCTTTTCCTGTGATAATCTTGCCATCTAATCATCCTCTTAGTTAAAACGTGTTTTATCTGCAATATAAGCTTTTAACTGATCAATTGGTAATCTGATCTGTTCCATAGTGTCACGATCTCTTACAGTAACGCTATGATCTTCAGCTGTATCGAAGTCTACAGTCACGCATAATGGTGTACCAATAGCATCCTGTCTTCTATATCTCTTACCAATCTGACCTGCCTGATCATATTCACAATAGAAATCTTTTACTAAATCGTTATAAAGTTCCATTGCTTCATCAGACTGCTTCTTAGTAAGTGGTAATACTGCAACCTTTACTGGAGCTAATGCAGGATGGAAATGCATAACTTTTCTTACATCGCCATTTTCAAGTTTCTGTTCTTCAAATGCATCTGCAAGAACTGATAAGAATAAACGGTCAGCACCTACTGATGGTTCAATAACATATGGAAGATATTTTTCATGAGTGTCTGGATCTAAGTATTCTAAATTCTTCTTAGAATATTCCTGATGACGTCCTAAGTCATAATCAGTACGATCTGCAATACCCCATAATTCACCCCATCCAAATGGGTATAAGTATTCGATATCTGTTGTTGCTTTAGAGTAGAAAGAAAGTTCTTTCTGGTCATGGTCTCTGTATCTTAAGTTTTCTTTATTGATACCTAAATCATATAAGAACTGCATACAGTCATGACGCCATTTTTCAAACCATTCTAAGTCTTCATTTGGTTTTGTAAAGAATTCAAGTTCCATCTGTTCAAATTCTCTCGTACGGAAAATGAAGTTACCTGGAGTGATTTCGTTACGGAATGATTTACCAATCTGTCCAATACCAAATGGTAATTTCTTACGTGATGTTCTCTGAACATTCTTGAAGTTTACAAAGATACCCTGAGCAGTTTCTGGTCTTAAATAGATCTTACTCTTAGCATCCTTTACAACACCCATAGATGTTTCAAACATTAATTCGAACTGTCTGATATCTGTGAAATCATGTCCACCACACTCAGGACATGCGATGTTATGTTCTCTAATAAAAGTCATCATTTCTTCTGGAGTCCATCCATCTGGATGTAATTCAGGATCATAAGCTTCAATTAATTTATCCGCTCTATGTCTTGATTTACACTGTTTACAGTCAATAAGTGGGTCATTGAAGTTACCTACATGTCCACTTGCCTGCCAAACTCTTGGATTCATAAAAATTGCTGAATCAATACCTACGTTGTAAGGACATTCCTGAACGAATCTCTTCCACCATAAGTTTTTAATGTTGTTCTTTAACTGAACACCCATTGGTCCGTAATCCCATGTATTTGCGAGTCCATCATAGATTTCTGAACCTTGATAGACAAAACCTTCACCTTTTGCATGTGCAATTAGCTTTTCCATATCTTTTGTAGCCATATTTTCCTCCTTGAGATAAGAAATGACTTAGGAATAACCTAAGCCATGAACTTTATAGTCCCACTATTTATACCCTTATAGTGTATATTTGTCAACCAATTATGAGGGTATAAAAAAGAACCTTTCTTAAAGAAAGGTTAGATGTAAGTACGTGCATTTAGCCAGGTAAGAATATCTGTATAAACGTTAATACGATCCTTACCAAATAATAATGCATGACGTTTGTTGTCATAGATTTTTAATGTGATATCGGCCATACCTAGTGTTTTATAGTTATGATAGATGAGCTGCGCATCTTTACCTAAACGAGTGAGAGGATCAAGTGCACCGGAGGCAATCCATGTAGATAAGTATGTTGGTGTTTTCTGATATGTCTCTTCACTGTTGGCATGTCTAGAAATCTTATAGATATCACTATAGCCTTTAACTGTATAAGAGAAGTTCGTCAATGTATCATTAGAAAATCTATTCACTAGTTGTTCATTATCTGTGAGATAAGAGAACGGATGATCTCCATTGAAATGATGTGATAACTTCATTCTGTTTCTTAATGCCAGTTTATTGAGATGATATCTTTCACCCTTCATAAGTTTAAAGAAGTTAAGACAAAGATTCTTATAGCGGTAGGCTCTGACACCGGACACTGCTCCCATCAACAACATTCCCTGGAAATAATCTCCAAAGCGTGCTGCATATTCACGAATCATCTGTGCACCTAGTCCTGTACCTATATAATAATAAGGTGTATCTGTATAACGGGCCATCATCACCTTCTGCAGATGATGCATATCCTTCATCAAATGATCAAGGACATCTGTTTTCCCAAAATAACCTTGTTCAAAATCAATTAGTGAATGACCATGTCCGACCATATCACTCACTACAACAACATATCCTTTATCACACATGAAATTCGCAAAATGATCATAGCTTGATGCATTTTCGTTAAGATCATGCTGTACAAATAAGACAGCCTTGACTCTAATGATCACCTGTGGTTCATAAATGAAAAAGTGAACATGTGTATGTAGTGTTGATGTATAAGTTTCTTCATGCTTCATACATCATTCCTCCCCTCATATCCATTCCTTCACAAAACGTAACGCATTGAGATATATTCCACAATATTCATCAATATAATATTCAAATATGAATAATATTTCTTTAAGTACTGATTCATCTATAGATAATGCATCAATATGGGCAATGGGTGTCTTATATATATGACGTATTGCCTTAAGTGCATCTATAGATAATTCTACATCCTGTGGTGTTTGATGCTTATGGCATACAAAACCACCATCTACAAGCGAAAAAGAAGTGACTGATGTATGTCCACAATGAACACATCCGTCTACTTCTAACTCTATTCCGTTATCTTTCATAATAAAGACAAGAATCAATGCATAAATCAATTTATATGAATATCCTGTATCTATAGCTTTTAAAGCATCTACTAAGAATGTATAAGTCTCTAGATCAGGTTTATTTTCAGGAACATAGCGATAATAGTATTCTAATAAGCATTGTGCTAGTATATCTGTTTCTATATGATCCTGGATATGTGTATAATACTTAATTCCTGAAGCACGCATAAGAGATGATAATCCTTTGCGTACATTTAGTTCAAACAAGCTTAACGAGGAAGGTGTGACACCACGCGCATTTTTAGAATTGATTTTTTTAATTCCTTTTCCATAGACTGATATTCTACCATAGTCATGTGTATAAATAGAAAGTATTGCATCAGATTCTTTTGAAGGAGTTATTTTAAGTACAACCCCTTCTGTTTTCTCAATATTATGAGTAGTCATCCTGGTTATAACCAAATTCCTTTAAGTACTGTGCTTTATTACGCCAGTCTTTTTCTACTCTTACAAAGAGTGAAAGTTTAACAGGTACACCCGCAAAACGTTTCATATCACGTCTTGCCTGGTCTTTGATCTTCTTGATCATTGTACCCTGCTTACCAATAATAATACCCTTCTGACTCTTTCTATTCACAATAATCACAGCCATGATATCTATTCCATTTTCATCTTCAATCCACTGTTCAATTTCTATCGCCACATCATGAGGAATTTCATCATGAGTGAAATAAAGAATCTTTTCACGAATAAATTCAGCCATAATGAACTGTTCTGGATGATCTGTAATTGTATCTTCTGGATAAATAGCTGGTCCTTCTGGTAAATCCTGTTTGACAGTCTTAATTAATTCATCCACATTATCCCCATTAAGTGCACTAATTGGGATGATTTCCTTAAAGTCCATCATCTGATTCCATTCAATCAGTTTATCCATTAATTCATCTTTAGAAAGAAGGTCTGCCTTATTTAATACAAGATAGACAGGACATTCTGCTTTCTTTAGCCTTTCTACAATAAAGCGGTCTCCCTTACCAATACGTTCATTGGCAGGTTCAATAAATAAAATCACATCAGTTCCTACAATACTATTTAAAGCTGTTGTATTCATAAATGATCCTAAGCCATCCTGTGGCTTATGAATACCTGGTGTATCTACAAATACAATCTGTGCTTCATCATCTGTATATACACCTTGAACTGTATTTCTTGTAGTCTGGGCAGTAGGTGATGTAATCACTAATTTTGTCTTTAAAATATGATTTAATAAAGTAGATTTTCCTACATTAGGACGTCCTACAATACTTACGAAACCTGATTTATAACTCATAAATCCTCCTCACTAAAACTTCTAGGTAATAATTCATAGATATTAGTCACTTCATAGTGATCTCTTGCACCTAATACAATAGGTGTATCAGATTTCAAGAGTTCACTTAATACCTGACGACATGAACCGCAAGGTGAAATCAATGTCGGTCCATCTCCAACAATCGCAAGTGCTTTAATATCCTCTTTACGGTAGCCTTGGCAATAAGCCTGAAATACTGCATTACGCTCAGCACACATTGTAGAGCCATAAGCTGCATTCTCAATATTGGCACCATAAATCATCTTGCCATCGTTGAGTTCACAGCATGCGCCTACTTTAAAATGTGAATAAGGGGTATATGCATTCTCTCTTGCCTTAAATGCTTCATCTACAAGATATTGATAATCCATTAGGCTCCCTCTCTTTCAATGCTTAAAGCACCTAGGATTTGATCCTGTAAGCCAAACATTTCTTTTTCCTGTTCATCTGTCATATGGTCATATCCTAACAAATGAAGAATACCATGTGTAAATAAGAAACACATTTCCCTTCTTAAAGAATGACCATATTCTTCTGCCTGCTTCTTAGCATGATCTACAGAAATAAAAATATCTCCTAAAGTTCTAGGCATACCTTCTACATAAAATTGATCATTATCTTCCATTGCGAAACTGATGACATCAGTAGAACGATCAATATGACGATATTCTCTATTAATTTCATGTATTCTTTCATCATCTACAAGAACACATGATACTTCTACATCATCTTCAATACCTAAAGTCTTTAAAGCCTGTTCAATAATAGCTGTAAAATCCTGTTCATAATTATTTTCAAAGTTCTCTACTTCATTATCAAATACAAAATCTATATTCATTAATATCACCCTTTCTCGATGATTTTTCCTTTTTCCATTATAACATAGTCATATCCCATGTTCATGATTTTTTTATCATGTGAAATCACCATAAATAACTTGTCTGGATATGTTTCAAACAAAGTTTGAATAATGATTTCTTTACGTTCAAAAGAGAGATGACTGAGGGCTTCATCAAGAATATAAATATCTCCATCACACAACAATGCACGGGCAAGTGAAAGAATCTGTTGTTCTCCTAATGATAAGGGAAGTCCCTGAGAAGTGATAGGTGAATCCCCTAGTTCAATCAATCTTTCTCCTGTTAAGGAAAGTAATACATGAAGTATACGTTCTTCATCCTCACAATTCAATACTTCTTTGATAGAACCAGGTATAAATGATTCATGTTCTTCTACAAGAATGATATGTTTCTTTAAAGAATCCTGATTGATGTCTTTTAAAGGCTTGTTATTAATAAGTATTTCACCACGATAATGTGGATCATTACCTTCTAGTAAATAAGCTAATGTAGATTTACCTGAACCATTATCTCCAAATATAAAGAAAGAATGATTGATTTCTAAATCTAGATGATTTAAGACAGGTTCATGGAAGCCATAAGCATAGCTTACATTGTTCATAAAAATAGTATGAATTGGTTCTTCTACCAATAGCTTACCTTGTACGACTGGTGTTGTAAGTTCCTTATATTTCTCATAAAGTACTGTACTTTGAGAATATTCTACTAAAGTAGTACAGAGATGAATAAGGGGAATAAGAATCATATTATAAACCATATAGAATAGAATCAATTCACCCATACTGATACTCTTATTATGATAGAGGAACAATCCTACAAATAGTATAAGTGCTTCTCCAAGTATTTGGATCATATGCATACCAGTAGAGAGTGTTAGTGAGAATTCTTCCTGATCCTGTTTATGATTGGCTTCATTCTCATAGTAATGTTCATATCTTTTAAGCCATTGATGTTTTCCATAATATCTCTTTCCTATTTCTCTTTGATCTAAATAATCAATGAGTGCATGTTCTGATTCAATATGTGCTGCGATATAGTCTTTGTAGAGTTCTATAAAATGTTTACTCTTAAAATAAACAAAGATACCTAGAATAACTAACACAATAATAAGTACTAATGATAATTGCGTAGAAATCAGCAATAAACCAAGTAGTTCTAATACAATAGAAACAAGATCTACATAGAAGATACTAAAATAGGCAACACAAAACTCACTTAACTGATATAAGTCCATGATTTGTGGATGGAGTGTTCCTGTATCTCCTTTATGATCCATTACTTGACTAATACTTGTATAGACAAACTCTTTATCAAAAGCACGTGTGAGAAGGATACTTTTCTTCTCTTTTGTCTTTTCTATTCCAATCTTTATTAAGCCGATAATAAAATATGCACCTGATACAATCATTAATACCACAATAGGTGTTTTAACCTTCATATAATCAATGAGTGATGCATAGATAAGTGATAACACATAAGAGAATAATGTAATAAAGAATGTATAGCTTCCTAGTTTTCTAATATCTTTATGATAGAGTTTCTTGATTTCCTTTAAGAACTGTTTAAATGTCTTATTCTCATATTCAAAATAGCGCCCAATATGTGTAATAGATACAACATTCTCTGTATAAATTGATGTTAGTTCTTCTTGATCATAGATCACAATACCATGGGCTGGATCACCAATAATATACGTATCTCCTTTGATTTCATAGAGTACTACAAAATGACCTATACCATCTTCTATTGTATGTAAGATACAAGGTAAGGTGATATGTTCTTCTATGTCTTTTAAAGAAGCATGATAGGCTTTTGCTTCTATCGCATAGGATTTCAATGTTTCTACTAAACCTTTAATAGTCGTTCCAGTATGATCCATACGTGCTTTTCTTTTAATATTGAGTGTGTCTTCTTCAATATCATAATATTTTAAAATCATCTTGATACAATAAACGCCACAGGATACTTCATCATCCTGAAGATATATAGGATATTTACGCATATAAAAAAACCTCCTACTTATTTATTCCTTCATAAGTGAGAGATTTCTTAATATTTTATCCTAAAACTTTTCTAAGTTTAGTAATAAATTCATCAACATGTTCTTTTGTGATTATTAGAGGTGGTAATAAACGAATTACCTTTTCACCAGCAGTTACTACAATAACACCTTCATCAAGTAATGCCTGGACATATTTCTTAGCTGGGACATTTAATACAATTCCCTGCATTAATCCTAAACCTCTATGTCCTACAACACAATCATAGTCTTTGACTACTTTATCTAATTCTTCTAAAAGATATTCAGATACTTCTTTACAGTTTTCTACAATTGAATCCTTCTTTAAGATATCAAATACAGTAGAGACTGCAGCAGTCACAAATGGATTACCTCCATAAGTACTTCCATGGTCTCCTGGTTCCATTGCCTTCGCAAACTTTGCATTAGCTACAAATGCACCTACTGGTACACCACAACCAATACCTTTTGCAAGACAGACAATATCAGGTAAGATATCATACTGGAAATAAGTCATGATTGTTCCTGTTCTTCCCATACCACACTGTACTTCATCAAGAATAAGACAGATATCTTTTTCATCACAAATTTGTCTTAATCCCTGTAAGAATTCTTTTGTGCAAGGATTGACACCACCTTCACCCTGTACTGGTTCTACAATAATAGCGCCTGTACGATCAGTAAGTAAGGCTTTAACGCTTTCTAAGTCATTTAAAGTGGCATATTTTACACCTTCCATTAATGGACCAAAAGCCTGCTGATAATGGGCATTACCAGTTAACTTAACAGAACCTGTAGTACGTCCATGGAATGACTGATGGAATGCGATGACTTCACTATCAGCCTTATGGTGTTTTAAGAAGTAGTATTTACGTGCAAGCTTTAATGCCCCTTCAGTTGCTTCTGCACCTGAGTTACAGAAGAATACCTTTGAAAGACGAGTTGCCTCCACTACTTTCTTAGCTGCTTCAATGGCAGGAACAGTATAGAAATAATTAGACACATGAGTTAATGTCTTTAACTGCTTTTCTACTGCTTCTACATAGGCAGGATACCCATATCCAAGAGAATTGACACCAATACCACTATAGAAATCTAAGTATTTATTACCTTCTGTATCATAGAGATATACTCCCTCTCCATGATCTAAAACAGTATCATATCTACCATAAGCATGAAGAAAATACTGTTCTCCTTCTTCATAATACCCCATTACTACTCCTCCTGATAATTCAAAATGATTTTCATATACATATCCACAACAAACTGTAATACAGATTCATTAAAATTAAATGTACCTGTATGGAGTCCACTCTGGAATTCCTTGGTTTTAGTACCGACAAAGATAAATAGACCTTTTACCTCTTTCTGATAGAAAGAGAAATCCTCAGCAAGCATGAGTGGTTCATCTAATTCTTTTAATGAAGTAATTGATGAGACATAGTTAAATAGCTTTTTATCATTGATGACAGCTGGATAGAATGGTGGACAGCTCCACTCAATTCGACATCCATAGGCTTCTTCAAAACCTTTATTAATACGTCCTATAGAATCTGTGAGATGAGCAAACATTTCATCACTATAACAACGCACTGTGCCATGGAATTCTGTTTCCTTGGCCACACTATTACGTGCTGTACCACCATGAATTTCTCCAATATTCATAATAGCTGGATGGAATGGTGTCTTCATTCTTGTCAGAATATGCTGGTATTCATTAATTAAAGAACAAGCAATAAGTAATGAGTCTACACCTTCATGAGGTAGTCCTGCATGAGCTCCTCTTCCTATTACTTTTACATCTAATTCACCACATTCAGCCATTAAACCACCTGGTTTAGAAGCAATCACACCTTCATCTAATAACGGCATCAAGTGAATACCAAAAATAGATTCTACATTAAACTGTTTTAATAAACCTTTTTCACAGACAATACGTGCCCCTCCAGGAGATTCTTCAGCTGGCTGGAAGATTAAAAGAATATCATAAAGAATAGGTTCTTTATTCTCTTTTAAAGCCTTCGCAAAGCCTAGAAGTGCAGTCATATGGCCATCATGTCCACATGCATGCATGATTCCTTTATGGGTAGAGGCAAAATCTACACCTGTTTCTTCATTGACAGGTAAGCCATCAATATCTGTTCTAAAAGCCACTGATTTACCATAGCCATGATCAATAAAGACATAAAGTCCTGTTTCTAATAATGGCTGTGGCTGATACCCCATCTTTTCCAGTTCTGCTTTTAGATAAGCTGTTGTTTGTGTCTCTTCTAATCCTAGCTCAGGAATCTGATGTAGATCCCTGCGCCATCTTTTTAAATCATCCATGATTAAATCTTTCTTAAATCATCCATTAACTGAGTCTTATCTTTTGTCTGGTCGTCTTTTTCTTCTTTCACAATACGAGCTGGGTTACCAACTACTACTGCACCTGCTGGTACATCCTTAGTAACGATAGAACCTGCACCTACGACAGCCCCCTTGCCAATTCTTACACCTTCAATAACAACCGCATTGGCACCAATTAATACGTCATCTTCTAAGACAACTGGGTTTGCTGAAGGGGGTTCAATAACACCTGCAAGCACTGCACCTGCACCAACGTGACAATGTTTACCAACTTCAGCACGTCCTCCAAGTACTGCACCCATATCAATCATAGAACCTTCACTAATCTTAGCACCAATGTTGATAACTGCACCCATCATGATAACTGCATTATCTCCGATAGTGACATGTTCACGGATAAAGCAGCCTGGTTCAATACGAGCATTGATATTTGTCATATCAATCATAGGAATCGCACTATTACGACGATCCTGTTCCATATAAGTTTCTGTAATCTTGTCTTTGTTTTCTTCTAAATAAGCACGGATTGCATCTAAATCTCCAATACAGATTTTTGAATCTTCTGTACCAAACATCTTGAATCCTTCAGCCTGAGGTAAATCATGACCATTGATATATACCTTGACTGGTGTTTGTTTTTTCGCATTTCCAATATACTGGATAATTTCTTCTGCAGTTTTAAGCATAGTCTTCCTCCTTTAATGTACCTTCAAAAGTAGTCCTTGCAGGACCTGTCATAAATATCTTCTTATCACGGAGTTCAATCTGTAAATGACCCCCTAATAATTCTACATCCACTTTCTCATCACACTTGTTGTTGAGATAACTTGCATACATCACAGCACATGCACCTGTACCACAAGCCATTGTTTCACCACTGCCTCTTTCCCATACACGCATCTTTAGATGTTCTCTATCAACAACCTTTACAAATTCTGTATTGACTGATTCAGGGAATAAAGAAGCATGTTCAAACTTAGGACCAATTGCTTCGATATCAAAATCAAGTGTATCTACATACTGGATGACATGCGGATTACCCATAGAAACAGCTGTACAATAATATGTATTGCCATCTATTTCAATAGGTGCATTCACCATCTCTACCTTAGAATAATTCACCGGAATATCAGAACATAGAGTAATTGGTTCACCCATATCTACACAGACACTTGTTACCTTTCCATCTTCTACATTCAATTCACAAGTTCTTATTCCTGCAAGTGTTTCAATCTTCAATGTTGTCTTATCAGTTAAGCCTTGATCGTATACAAATTTAGAAAAGCAGCGGATTCCATTTCCACACATCTTTCCTTCACTACCATCAAGGTTGAACATACGCATTCTGAAATCACATGTTTCACTTGGTAAGATGATAATGACACCATCACTGCCAATACCTATATGACGATTAGATACCTTCTTGATAAATGTTTCATCTGTTGGAACATTCTGATTGATTCCGTCAAAGTAAACATAATCATTCCCGATACCTTCCATTTTCAAGAATTTCAACATTTTCTTTTACACCTTTCTTGTTCATACTCTGAACTTAATGAAAGTATAACACAAAATTATCACTGTGACACTAACTAATATTTATACAAATTATCATAAGAATCGATGATCATAATCGTCTTCTCATCAATCATAGTAAAGAGATATTTCACAATATCACGATGTAAGGCAACACATCCCATTGTATAGTCATGAGTGCCAAAACAATGAAAGAAATACGCGCTGCCCTTACCTTTAATACATTCTTTATTATAGTTAAAGAAAGCAGTATATTCATAAGGCTTAGTATAATCTATCAAATGTTCATCATTTTCTTTTGTACATTGTGTATGATCTCTTACTTTTTCATCCACAAACTCATTATAATATTGTTCACCACACCAATAATCATCTTCAGTAATCTGATGATAATCCATCTTTGTACCAGGATCTGGCGCAATACCCATGAGTTTTCCAAAGGTATATTCACCGATCGGAGTCTGTCTTGCCCCTTCTTTTCCTTCACCCATGCCTCTTTGTCCAATAAGTGCTGGTGTTTCTAAGACAAGCTCCCATTTTTCTTCTTTCTTATAATAATAGAATGTCGCATGACTTGTATCATAATGATCAACACAAACCAAAAAGAGCTGATTTGTTTTCTTTGATGCTTTTAAAGAATCTATATCCATATAAATCCCTCCCTTCATCATTATATGAAAAAACAATCTGAAAATACAATTCCTTTCAGATTATTGACAAAATCAGATATTTAAAACTATCTATAAGACCTGTTGAGCTTTTCACAGGTCTTTCTTATCAAATCGATGAGTCATTTCTATTATTACATCCCATTTATAAGAAACAAAAAAGTCGCAAGACCACAAATTTTCTTCATTGGAGTGTGGACACTTACGACATTAACTATATATTCAATTTTGTATACTAACAGTCTAGAAAAGATAGTTTTTTATGATTCTCTTTTTAGTAATGTCTAGCATAATATTCATCAAATGTTAATTGACTCTCTTCTACCTTTTTAGCTAAATCCTTACCAACATAGCGAATATGCCATGATTCATAATGATACCCTGTCAAATCTTCTTTATCCTTTGGGTAACGTAGAATAAAACCATATTGACTTAATTGACTTAAAAACCATTTATAGCAAGGATGATTAACAACATCCTCATATTTGTATTGATCTAAAGCAACATCAAGTCCTAGACCTGTTGTATGCTCACTATGACCAGGACGTGAACATGTTTCATCGGCCTTTGCAACATCGTAGGTTGCTACCATATGATTATAAATTTCTTTTTGCCAAGGTGTAGAACGATAGCCAGAAGTTACATATAACTCAAATCCCTTTTGATAACAAGCCTCTTGCAAAGCAATAAAATCATCATATAAGACTTTTCGAGCAGTATGTTTACTATAGGGAAGACCATACTTCTTAGTTCTATTATTGATTTCTACAAGATCATCAGGCGCATAGTTTTCATCTAACTGATAATATTTATTCACAATTGTATGTAAATCATTAGGATGTTCTTGTTTTATAATATGATCATAGAAAGCATAATCACGATTCATATTTACAACTGTAACAATCTCTTCTTTCGTTAGATGAGGATGCTTACTTTTATATAAATTATAACGTTCTTTGTATTCTGGATGTTCATAACTTATAGTTTTTATTTTTTTCTTTACAGATTTTTCTTTAGGCAAGAAACAGAAAAAACAGATCAATAATGCAAAAATAAGTGTTACTAATAGAATTCTCTTCTTTTTCATAGAACAACCCCGATTTCTTCTTGTTAATCATTTGTTCAAAACAATATACCATTACAACATTTTCACTAAAATCAAAAGATAAGACTGCTCACACATTTAGTTTATCATCAATATGAAAGGAACTATATGAAAATACAGTTCCTTTATTTATATAAAATAAAAACTCTGGTAAACCAGAGTTCAGATTGTTGACAAATTAGATGAAAATATCAATTGGGCTATCCAAAATTGGTATTTTCATTTTTTGTTTGCTTGAAATATTCATATATCACTCTAAATATTAAAAAACGCAAGCATATTAGGGTTATATTAGCCCCATTCTTTGCTTGCACAATCCCAGTTTCTTGAGATTATGGCAGCTGAAAATGATCAGCGATTC
>OHAU01000890.1_pt1 | contig 38453 bp, 35 predicted proteins | sample 1577181 | NCBI WGS metagenome assembly OHAU01 (sample SAMEA3541472, study PRJEB24748) | human gut metagenome | biome: human gut; feature: human-associated habitat; material: faeces | place: China | collected 2012 | reverse complement strand
TCGTCTGATAAAGGCGAGCCATTCCGGCATATCGGTTCTTTGGCTGAATAGTTACTTTGAAAACCTTATCTTCGCCCCCACTTTTCACCGCAAAAAATTGAGCCACCCGACTTCTCGAATGGCTCGCTTCTCTGACGGAAATCATCCTCTATTTTGACGCGATTGGCTTCTTTTTCTTCGTAGGCTTGAATAGCTTATAGTCGATACAATAGAGTTTGAGTTTTCTGTCGAGTGTTGGTGCGGTTATTCCCATCGCCTCCATGACACGAACTTTCTTGCCATTGAATTTTGTGAGTAGATGTATTAACTGCCCTCTTTCATCCTCTGGCAAATTTTCTCCATTGTTAGTTTTTGTGATTTTGAGATCTGTTCCACGGATTTTACCATCCTCGCAACAGATGACGGCGTTTTCGATGCAATTCTTAAGTTCTCGGTAATTGCCGGGCCAGTCATGCGAGGATATTTTGATGATTGCACACTGCTCCATAGATGGAATATTCGCTATACCTTTAGACACACAATAATCTTCAATCATCTGATTGGTGTTTGGGATAATGTCTGCCTGACAGTTTCTGAGCGGCGGCAAACGAACCACGTTATGGCTCAATAATTCATAGAGCCGTCGATCAAATCGGTCATTATTTATTTCAGACAGGTCGAGGCATGAGGCTATGAAATGTGCGGTGAATGGAATCCACACATCACTGCCGACACAGCGAAATTCTCCCCTTTCAAGAACATCAACCAAAACATCCTGAATATTTAGCGGAAGCGACGGCAAGTCCCTGAGATAAATCAAACCCTTATCATTAGCTTTCTGGAGTAAGCCCTTTTTATTCTGTTTAATTTCCCGACGGAAATTGCGGACCACACCAAGGAGTAGTTCCATACCATTTTCAACATCTAAGTCGGCACATGAAATTTCTTCAAGCCTGAAGTCGCTGTTTGTTGCGATGCAGTGAACATGTTCCGAAAGATAACTTTTGCCAGTCCCCGCCTCTCCGGTTATAAGAACCGGCTTGTCATGATTAACAAGGTTGGTCAAATCCCGGATAGCCTTGTTGTATTCCTCTGAAACATGTTTGTAGCGTTGTGGACGTCTTGCGAAAATCTCATATTGCTTGAGTATCTTATCAAGCTCATTGATACTGCCTCGCTCTATCTCATAGATTTCTTGTGAGCCTAACCGACAAGCACGGAATCCGGTTCCGGCATCCTGATTACTATAAATTGCGACACATAAGAGTTCGGGCACTTGAACAACCCACGATTTTATCAGATCAAGCCCATTCTTGTCATTGTCATCAATGTTGATAAGAGAAGCGTCATATCTCTCATCCCGGATTGAGGATTTTGCATCGAAAAAATTCTTAATCCAGCAGACATCATAGCCCTCCCGATGGAGGGCATGATATATAGAGCTTCCTGCTCTTTCATCTGGCTCATAAAGAAGAATCTTCATATTCTGATTGCAGTTATTATAATTGGACAAGAAGGTATAAGCCTTCCAAAAATTATGGTTTTTATGTTGTAAAACATATTTCTATAATAAAAAGTTGACGGAATGGAACTCTCTTAATAGTCAAAAACATAAAGACTTCGAGGTAAAACATAAAGCCCCTTTATGTTTTGGCTTTATGATTTAACAATCTGGAACACAAGTTAAAAGGCGTATTGCACTGATTTACACCTCATTCAAAAATTATTTATCTTTTCACGAACCATAATAATGCCCATTAGTTATGCTTTTCGATAAAATTATTGTTTAATAACTAACAACCGACGCCTATGACTAATAGCGACGAAATAGTTGAAGCGGAATTTGTCCGACTTATCCTCAGAGGTGAGCTGGACAGAATCAAAGAAGCTTTTGAGAAATTTGCCTCACATCTCATCAGCTTTATTCATAAACCCATCCATTGGGTTGAAAAGCATCATTGCCTCGTGAGGCTTAACGCCATTTTCAGTGTTCACACGGAGAATACTCAATGCCGTACGACTCTTACTTATCTCGCACTTGCAATATCCCTTATCAAAACTATGAAGGAGTTGGTGATGGAGACGCAGAAAAAGTGTGAGGACGCGCTAAGTTCATTCCGTTCAGCTTTTACGCTTGCCAATGGTGAGCCATTGGAATGGACTGATGGAACGTGCGGAATATACGAGCTGATACTGGGACTTGTCTCCAAAGGATCGTTCAATAACGGCAGAGCAAAACAGGAAGATGTGATAAAATTTTTCAATACCACTTTGAATATGAATCTTTCTACTGATGGAAGTTATGAGAACGGTCGCCAAATGAAAAGAAGAAAAGGACGCAAAGGCATGGCAAAGTATGATGAGCGAAAAAACATCGAAAGCCGGACCTATTGGACCGACGATATGCGTGCTTGTCTCAATGACAAGTGGATTCGCCAGGATGCGGCCGGAGACGGTCGCGGCGTGAAATAACCCGAAAAACACAAACAGCGACAGCCGACATCTCCCTCCGGATGCCGGCTGTCGCCTTATTTAATCCCACGTCGTGCAAGGAGTGCCTGAACATCTCCAAGTCTATAATGAATTTTTCGTCCTACTTTCACCGGCACAAGCACTCCAGTCTTGTCCCAGTTGTAGAGAGTTGTGTGACAAACCCCGAATTTTTCCATGACCTCGGCTTTTGTCAGCAGTTTTTCTACCGCGTTATCGGCGGCTACCGGACAAACTTCATCGAGTATTCGCTCAACAAGACGGTCTCCGAGCAAAACGAGGTCGGAATATTTTATTGTGATATTGAAATCGGTGATACCGCTTTCAATAAGAGTATTGATGTCTATCATGCGATTCCTTTTCCTGTCTGTTGGTTAAGTGAGCCAGTCCTAGACAGGTTTAGGGACTGACTCACGTTATTATAATTTGGGGCCGGCGGCTCGATAGCCTCCGGGCGGAGTAAAACCGCAGCCTCCGATGACGATACGGTCGCTCAATGGTTCTCGGTGTCGATAGCCAACTTCGACTGGCTCTGCTACCATAGATTCCTTGTTGCCATTGGTTTGAGCGGGAGTCTCCACTCGCTGAGATTGCTCATCGCGCTTAACTTCCTCGCCGTCCTGTTCCTCCTTCTTTGGAGCGAGGGCGGCGGTGATTTTGCGGTCGAGGGCGGCAAGGTCGGATTTGAGCTGCTTCAGTTCTTCCTCTTTGCCCCATGACTTCGAGATGATGGCTTCGAGCTGGGGAACATCTGCTTTCAGTTTGGCGGTACGTTCCTCATATTGGGCGATGATGCCGGGGATTTTCTCCAGAGCGTTGACGAAGTTCATGCAGGCGGCATGAGTGTCACTCATGGCGATGAAGCCGTTGTTGAATTTGTATTTGTAGTTACCTTCGACCACAAAACGGTTCTGAACAGCCTCCTTGCCGTCAACGAGGGTGCGCTCCGAGATAATGGAAATCGGGAAGCCATATACTTCGCCGATGCGCTTGTACTGACCGTGGGTGTCGGTACGCTGCGCCAGTCCTTGCAGGTGGATACCCATGTTCTTCTCATCGGACAGGTTGCAGGTGTCGATGATGAGATTATTAAGCGGATTGCCGTCCTTGTCTCGCCTGACCACTGCCTCGTACCGCGCGACATCAGCCTTCATCCTTTCGATTGCCGCCTCGTTGTTGGCAATGTCGTGGGTGATGGTCTGGTGTCGGAACTTGGAATCAGAGATGCCTTTGTTGTGCGCCTTGCGCTCACTCTCCAGTGAGGCTATGCGCTTTTCGAGCTTCGCCTTTTCCAACAGATCGGTGTTGCCCGATAGTATCGCCATATACTCTGAGAAGTTCATGCCGTTCTTCTCGTCCATAGCACCCTCGTCGATGGTTCTCGCGCCGAGTGCGCCGGATTTGAGCTGGTCAATGAATGTCGCCTTACAGTGAAGAAGATTGAACTTATAGGAGTCCAGCGACTTCTCAACGGCATAGATGATTACATCAACCTTATTGTCAGCGTAGAGCTTGGCAATCTCGTTTCCTGCTCGTATGGCTCTGCCATCCCTCTGAGTGAGGTCAGAGGGACGCCACGGCGTGTCAAGGTGATGGACTGCTACGCAACGTCTTTGAGCGTTGACTCCGGTTCCCAACATGGAAGTCGAGCCGAACAGTACACGCACATCGCCGTCGTTCATGGCCTGAATGACAGCCTTCCTTGACCTTTCGGTTTTACACTCTTGTATAAACCGGATTTCGTGTGCCGGGATACCGTAGTCCTCTATCAGCTTGCGCTTGATTTCGGAATATACATTCCATTCGCCGGGCTTGTAGGTGCCGAGGTCGCTGAAAACAAACTGTGTGCCGCGTTGAGCGTCATACTTGCGGTAGTAATCGGCAATCATCTTGGCGCAGTGGCTCGCCTTGTTGTTCGGGTCGTCCTCGTATGAGGGGTCAATCATACGCATATCAAGAGCCATCTTTCGGGCATAGTCTGTGGCGATGAGCATCTTTGCTTTCTCCTCTGTTTCCGACAATGGACCTCTACCGAGAATAGTGGCGTCCCCACTCTCGGCAAACTTCATCAGTTTCTCGATGAACACCTCCTGTGCCGGCGTCGGCGGGATATTGTGAAGAATCTCGTTCTTCTGCGGTCGGTCAACGCCGACATCCTCTGCCGTGCGGTAGTCGGTAATCTCATTGTAGAACGCCGCTAGTTCCGGCACCTTGATAAAGTAGCGGAAACGCTCCTTCGGAACAATGTGGTTGGTGACATTGAACTCGAAGTCGGTTGTCTTCTTGGCGAAGATTGCCGCCCACGCATCGAAACAGCGGATGTCCTGACGCTCCAGCTCATTGGGTCGGAGATACTTGAACAACAGATACAGCTCGGTAAGCGAGTTACTGATTGTAGTGCCACTGAGAAAAGTAGCTCCCAAATCCTTACCCGTCCTCTCTTGGATGGTACGGATTGCGTAGAGAAGATTCAATGCTCGCTGTGAGCCTTCAGAGTTGCCCAGACCCGCCACACGGTCATGTCGTGTATTGAACATTAGATTCTTGAACTGGTGCGACTCGTCCACAAAGATATGGTCTATACCCATCTGCTTGAAGTCAACGACGGCATCCTTATTCTGCTCCATCTGATACTGGATGGTGGCTATCTTGGCGGTCAGATTCTCCTTGCGCTTTATCAGACCTTTGAGCATACCACGGCTGATGTCATGACCCTGCTGCTTCACCACTTCGAGATTTTCCTCAACCGTGTCAAGTTCCGCCTGAAGAATCTGCTGCTGCATCTCAGGCGACTGCGGTATCTTGCCGAACTGGTCGTGCGACATTATCACGCAGTCATAGTCATTGTTCTTGATCTGGTTGAAGAAATTGACGCGGTTGTCAGCCTTGAAACTCTTTTCATCGGCGAACAGTATCCGGGCGTTGGGATAAGCCGACTGATATGTCATGGCAATCTCGGCTACGTTGGCTTTAAGACCGATAATCATCGGTTTGTGAGCCAGACCCAGACGCTTCATTTCATGCGCTGCAATGCACATTATCAGAGTCTTGCCACAGCCCACTTCAAAATCACAGATACCGCCTCCGTTCTGTTTCAGCATCCATATACAGTCCTTTTGAGACTGATAAATGGAGCTGATTCCATAGCGGTCGCCGAGGATCTTCATGTTCAAATCCGGGAATGTCTGATGGCTCCCGTCGTATTGCGGGCGAACGAAGCAGTTGAACTTGTTGTTATACAAGTCCACCAATCGCTCCTTGAACTCCGGCGACTGAGCCTCCAGCCATTCCGAGAAACCGTTACGGATTTCATCAATCTTGGCATTGGCGAGTTGAATAGCCTCGGTGTCCGGCACCTTGATGTCTCGTCCGTCCTCGTCCTTACCGATTGATTTCTTTATATCGGGCACGGTGTTATGGAGAGCGTGTTTCAGAAGGTTCATGCCGTCGTATGTACGGTAATAGCCCCTGACGCAGAACTCCTCCCATATCTTCATGTTTTTGCGTGGCGCATCTGCCGAATACTCATCCATAGATGAAGAATAGGCGATTTTCACTTCTGTTTCATACAGGTGGCTCATATATGCGGAATAAATACCCGTCGGAATCCATCGCTCACCGAAGTTGAAGTCCAGCTCATCAAACTCGATACGACGGGGCCGGGCTTCCTCCAACGCTTTGAGAGAGTCCTGCGACATGGCGATGAACGGCTCTATACCGTCATAGCCGGGGAATCCCTTGATGCGTTCTTCCTCGCGGTCAATCCATGCTTTGACTGCCTCGGCTTTAGCCACGACGTTTCCGGCAATGAATCGGTCTTTTATCTCGTAATTGCTCACAAGCGGATTATAATAGATGTGTCCCTCGAGACTTTCGGTAAGGGAATCTTCATCCATATCCACGAGCGACGACATATATTCGAGATTGACCTCTCCATATTTGTTGAGCGATGCCGTCAGAGCCTCCAACGGAGTATCGACACTTGTAACATCATCAAGAGAGAATGAAACGGGATGGTCGAAGATGTCAGCCTTGACAAACTGACCGTTTTCACCACGTTCTAGAGCCAGCGAGTCACGTCCGTTGGCGTCCATTAGGATGAATTTGACATTCTGCTTCTCATTGAGATTGCCGTACTTGGCTACAAATTCATCGTAATACTGGTTAAGGTGTTCGCGCAGATGCTCCGATGGCTCATGTGTCTCCGCCTCGTAGTTGTAGAGCTGCTGGTATGTTTCCGAGAGGGTTACATACAGCATGGCACGTTTCTCCTGCTCCGGTTTGAGGTTGAGCGGTGTGAAGGTCGCGCCGGTCTTGCGAACTTCCGAGAGAAAGCCGACCATGCCGTCCTGAACGACCATGCTGCCGTTGTGGTGGAAGAACTGAATATCCTCCGAGAAAGGACGGGGCGACATATCGCGCTCGATGGGAATTGCCGTAACTTTCGGCTGTCGGGCACGACCTCCGGGAATAAAATCACCCTCGGTCTTTTCGATATAGGTTTCTCCGGGAGCTATCCCGGCGGCTTGTGCCGCTTCCTGAGCTTCACGTTCTATACGCATTTCCTCCATCTGGCGGTGGGCAATCGACATCATGGCTTCGTAAAAGCCATTGATGGGCGGGTTGTCGTCCCAGTTCAACGAGCCGTAGAACTCCAGCTCCTTGTCCGTCAGTTTACGGAATCCACTGTTTCTGACAGGCTTCGTTTCAGTAGCGGTATTGGCAGGCTTGGGCTTTTCCTCCGGCTTTTGCATCTGTTGGCGACGGTTGTTCTTCTGCTTAACAGGCTCCAGCTCACCGAAAAGATTATAGGCAAAGAGGCGCGGATCGGGATTATCCGAATAATCGGGCCTGCCGTCTGTTTCAATCTCTTTGGTGGGTTCCGGCTTCGGTGGCTCAACACGCTCAGGTTCAGCATTAGGAGGCCGATTAGGAGAAACTATCTCAACGACCTTCATCTTCTGACGGTTCTCTTTGGATTCTTCGCAGAGGGCAACTTGTTTGCCGGCAGCGATAAGTTTCGGGAGATAGGTTTCGAGCGCGTGTTGCGGAAATCCTGCAAGCTCAATGGTGGCGGAGTTACCGTTAAGCCTTCTGGTGAGGGTTATGCCCAATACCTCGGAAACCTCGACCGCATCCTTTCCGAGAGTCTCGTAAAAGTCGCCGATTCTGAAAAGCACCAGAGCATCGGGATTTTCAGCTTTGATCTCCTTGAACTGGGCAATCAGAGGCGTATCAGTTACTTTCGATGTTTTAGGCGCAGGTTTCGGAGCATTGACTTTCTTTTCAGTAGTCTTTTTCAGCTTAGGGTCTTCCAACTGCTCACAGATAGCCACACGTTTACCTGCCCGCACAAGTTTGGGCAGATACACATCGAGCGCATGATGGGGAAAGCCTGCCAACTCAATGCGGCTGTCTATGCCGCTCTGTCTGCGAGTCAGGGTTAGACCCAATATCTCGGAGGCTATCACTGCATCCTTGCCGAAAATCTCATAGAAATCACCGACACGGAACATAAGAATGGCATCAGGATGTTTCTTTTTCATCTCCTGATACTGTTTGAGCAAGGGTTCATTCTTCTGCTCAATCTTGTCAGCAAGAGGCTTTTGTTTCGGAGTTTCCGGCTTGATTTCAGGTGTAGGCGTCGGTGTCGGTTTGACAGGGTCAGGCGTTGGCGGCTTGATACCGTTAGAATTATACAGCTCCAGATTCAGACGCAGGTGCAGCGACTCATCGAGTGCCTTGCGCAAGTCTCCGGCTATGCCATCCACTCCGCCCTCATGCTTGTAGATGATGGCGGGTTTGCCGAAGGGGTCAGTCCCCACTTTGGCGTCGGTGCAGATGACATTCTGCGGAAAAGCCTGAAAGAACTTGTTACCGGGAACTTTCGTGCCTCGGTCAACGACTGACTGGATGAAGAACTCCTCATCAGCCGATAACGCTTTCTTTCCCGTATGCTTCTGGAGAATGATAAGGTCAGACCCGGCATCGGTTCCGGCGTTATCGGAGAACGTATTGTTGGGCAGACGCAGAGCCGCCACAAGGTCGGCACGCTTTACAAGCTCCATTCTCACAAAAGGGCTGGCAGCATTCATCACACCCTGGGACGCAATGAACGCAACCAAACCGCCCTCACGCACTTGGTCAAGTGCTTTGAGGAAGAAGTAATTGTGAATGGTCTTGGTAGCCTGACGGTATGCAATCTCCTTACTGACAGCATAAGCAGGGTCTGCAACTGCGAAATCACCGAAAGGGACATTGGAGGCGGCAACATCGAAATAGCCGTTGAAGTCACGTTCTATCTTCTCGAAGCCCTCAATGCGGGTCAGGATTGACGGATGCAGAGCCGAAAGGATTTTGCCGGTAAGCAAATCTTTCTCATAAGCCAGCACTTCGGCACCGGGATAACGGTCATTCCGCAGGAAGGAGTCTATGAAAGCACCCTGTCCGGCAGACGGTTCCAGAAAACTTTTTACTTCTACGCCGGAATATTTCAGCGAGTCGGAAATAGCATCCACTATGCGGTTGTCGGTATAGAACGCCGTCAGCACCGAGGCTTTCAGTGAGTCCATATAACGGGCAAACTCCTTGTCATCCTTTGAATAGTCGTGGATAAGCCGGCGCAGCTCAACGGTAGGGGCAAACAACTCGATGTCCGATTTACTCCACTTTGCAGCATCCGCCAGTTCATTGGCATCGTTGAGTATGCACTTCAACCCACCGAAACCGGCATACTTCCGCAGTATCTCGCGCTCCTCGGCATTTTGCGCCGAGCGACCGGCCACACTGAGACGAAAGGCAAGCCTTATCGCCTCGATGTTGTCGCGCATAACTTTTAGTCTGTTATATGCCATATCAGTGGAAATAGGTGGTGAAATAGTCGTCTATTACGCCGAGCAACTCGGTCTTGAACGCCTCGTACTCCGCCGAATACACGGGGTACTTGTCGGGAGAATACCGTTCACGGTATTCTTCAAGAACATCATCCATATCGGAGATGAAGAAGTCGTAACCCTCTTCCGGGCAGTAGTCGGAGAGGATTTCTCTGACGATGGCGTCGAAAGAGTCGGATTCATAGCCCTGCATGAGTGCTATCATAGCCAGCTCCTCGGCGGTAGGCACATCCACCCCTCCGCGTCGTGCCTCCCAGAACACCTCGTATGCCTGGTCTGCACGGGCGTTGATGAAGCTGAGATCTTCAGCCTCCGGATAGTTGTTGCGAGAGAGGAAGTTTGACAGATAGCGTATGTATGCGTCGAGAGTATTTTTCATAATTGTAATCGTTTAGGTGTTTTCGGATTTGTTTTTGCTGACCACCTGAGTATTCCCGGCGGCGTTGATTATCACTTGGGCTTTGAAGGTCTTGCCGCTACGGGCGCGGAAACCTCCGATGAACGGTGTCGAGCCGGTCTTGACGAGCGATGCGAGCTCCTCGTGGGTAAGCGTCACGCCGTAGAACTGGCGGAACACATAGTGACCGCATTCCGGATTGTCGCACATCGCCACTCTGCCGAATGTCTTCATCACGCCCTCTGAGCAATGAGGGCACGGGATGTCTTCCTCCATTCTGGGGAAGAGCTTTGCCGAGGCGAGGATTCCAGCCGTCACATCGCGAGTGAACTGTTTGAGTTGGTTGTCGTATGCACTCGTTGAGAGTACATCACGGGCGACTTCTTTCATCAGATTGTCCACCTTGACCACCTCGCCGATGTCGGCAATCTTCATCTCCTTGATAATGCTGTAAAGCAGACGACCCTTGGTAGTGAGTGAAATGTGCCCCCATGCGTCGCGCTCGATGAGACCGCTGGATTCCAGATGGACGATGTCTTTGGCGATTCCGTCAGAATAGACTGTGCCACGGATGGCGAGAAGATCCTCGATGAGAGTAGCGTCCGTGTAGTCCTCCGGCATCGGAGAGCTTGCGGTACAAGAGCCGGTAGAGAAGATTTCTGTTTCCTCATCTTCGGCGAGTACAGGCATCGGCTGTGATTTCATCAGCGTATCGGGGAAGAGCGAGTGCCAGCCTTTGGTCTTGTAGGCTTCGCCTTTCCATTCGTAGCGGACGCCCTCACATTCTGTGATGATACGGATGCGGATAACCACCGCGTCCTTGCTGAATGCCTGATACATACGCTTGACGATGAGATGATAAATACGGCTCATGTCGTCGTCGAGCACCAGAGGAGGCACGCCGGTGGCCACAATGCCGTGGGTGCCGTACTTGCTCTTATCGACAGCACGACCCGGAGCAAACCCGATATTCGCCATTGCGACTGAGGCGTAGTTGCTGTAGGAGAGCATCTTCTCCAGTACCTTGCGGCATTCCTGATACTTGCGTTGGGGTACGGTACTGCCGGCGGCGACGGGAAAAGAGATGAGCTTTCTTCCGAAGAGACGATGAGCCGCCTCATAAGTGCGCAGTGGAGTCATGCCGAATATGCGTGCCGCTTCAAGCTGGAGGTTGATGAGATTGTAGAGCTTGGGGGTCTTGACTTTTGCCTCGGTCTTCTCCACGGAAATGACCTTGACCTCGGAAGTGGACTTGGGAGAAACATCGTTGGGGTCGATGCTGCGGAAAGGGAAGATATTTCCGTCTCTGTCCTTGATTGCGATTGTCGTGTAGTTGGCGGATGTCTGCTCCGCACACTTCACCATAAGGTTGCGGTCGGCAATCATCTTCAGGACAGATGCGCTGGTGCGTCCGATGCGGTATGTACCACGGCCGGCGGCGAAAGCGAGAGCACGACGGGCATTCACACCCACGAGCCAATCCGCTTCATCCCGGAGTCGAGCCGCCTGATACCACTTGTCATAGTTCTCTGCCGGCATAGTATAGGATATTGCGCGGTTGAGACCTTTCATTGTCAGGTCGTTGATGATGGCACGGCTGTAAGGAAGCGTGCAGCGCAGATAGGAGTAGAGATAGCGGAAACTCATCTCACCCTCCTGTGTGGGCTCGACTGCCACGATGATGCTTTCGCTCTTGGCAAGCAGCGACTTTATGATGTCGAGCTGTGCGTTTGCCTCCGGAGTCATGGACTCGCCGTTCTGACGGTAGCGTGTGGTAACACCGAGAGTGAGATATTTGGGGAGGTGCGGGAAGCTCTGGTCGCGGAACCAGTAGGATGCCTGACCGCGAGGGGTCGAGATTTCCACCATCTTGGGAGTCATCCAGGTGATGTAATACTTGTTGCCGTAGAAGTAGCGATTGCCTTCGTCGTCGTTGGCGGTGGCACGTGCGATTGCGAGTGCGGTTGTCTTATTTTGGGCGATGATTGTAATCATAACTATTTGTGTTTGTGGTTTTTGATTTGAATTTAATTGTTCCGGAAAGGGTATAAGAATGGCTCGCAGATGCTTTCACACCTGCGAGCCTTGGTGTGAGTATCAGCTGATTAGAGCTTCTGCCCTGACTTCTTTTTCTGTTCCGGTTTGGGTTGGGTCTGCCCCTGTTCGAGAGGTTCCTTCAATCCTTTGGTCGCCTCGTTGGTCTTGCCCTGCGAATTGACCGCAACCTGCGTCTTGCTCTCCTCTGCCGGCGTGATGACCTTGGCATTGTCGGGGTCGGAATTGTAGGTGTAAGGACGCTGTTTGTCGGGATTGAAGCGGATGTAGATTGTGCTTGGCACACCTTTGGCATCCGGGACGCCATCGACCTTGATGGTCTTTCCTGCGACATAGTCCGCTTTCTGCTGGTCGGAGAACTCCACCCCCTTCCATTTGCCGAGAGGCTTGATGCTGCCGTCGTTCAGAACCCAGTTGTTGGTATTCTTTTCGGCGGGTGCCTCCTGCTTCTGGTCCTGAGATTGAGACCTTTGCTGACCGAGGCGGGCATGGACGGGAACGAACTCCGCTTTCTGCTCTGCCGCACTCACCTGAAGGACTGCCGGGAAAGTCTTGCCGTCTTTGAGTGTCACCTCCTTGTGGAGCTGCTTTCCCGATTTGAGCAACCCGATTTCCTTTGGCGTCAGTTCCGTCTCTCCGATTTTGTTGCGGATATAAAGAGCCGACACCGGGAGCACGATTAGCTCGTTGGTCTTGCGGTCGATGCTGACATAGCTGGGAATGGTGTTCCCTTTTGCGTCTTTTAGGTCGATGACCCTGCCGAGGTTGCCGGTAGCCTTCAGCATCTCCTTGTCTTCTTTCGTGAACTTCACCCCGTGGAACTCATCGTTGAGATTGGGCTCCTGACGGATGAAGTGCGGGACCACCTTGATACTTCCGTCGGGATTCTCGTGCAGTGAGAGTCGAGCCTCCAGCTCATATTTCTCATTGCCGAAAGTCGGAGTGACTTTCACGAGGTCGGACATCCGGTTGTTGACCATGTTGCGGAGATTCTGCTCACCGATTGACTCCTTGGTGATACCCCATGCCGCGAGATTGTCCCAGTTGATTTTGGATTCGTCAATCTGCTTGAAGCGTTGGGGTTCCTGAGTCTGGGCGGTGTCCGGTGCCGGATTGATAGTCTCAGAGACTGTTTCCTTCTGCTCCTGTTTCGGTGCGCCGTCGGGTATCTTCACCTTTGCCTCGGTGAGCATATCCTTTGCTCCGGGCATATCGGGATTCTGCACCATTTGGTTGACAGCGAAGCCCATTGTCGGGACTTGGTCTGCCGGCACCTTGAAGAAGCCGAAGATTGTCGGATTCTTACACTGGGCTGTGAAGTTTCGCAGAAAGTTGTCGAGAATGTCCGCGTGCCGGTCGAATGTCAGGAATTTAGCTGCCTTCGCGGGGTCTTCCATCTGTGGTGTACCGTCAGGTTTCATTCCGGTCACCACGCCGGACTCACCCGTCTGGCTGTTGTGGGCAATCAGTGCGTCTTGTTTCTTCAAATCTTGTTCTTGCATCTTGAATTGTCAGATGTTTTGGAGGTTCACAGATTTGTCCCGTGGGGACCTCTTTTTCTATTGGCTTAGGATGTTTGATACCCAGAGCCACGGCAAACTCCCGGAAGAAATCTATCAGGTCTTGACCGCAATACCAGATTCGGGAGCCTTTTGTGCCAGTTTTGCTTTGATAAGCGCGTAGTCCGTATAATTTGCGCCATTTACGGAGAGTCTTATCGCTGCAAGAGAAAATCTTCTGTACTTGCCATTCGGGATACATGGCATCCGGTCTAATGCCATACGTCTCTTGTGGCTTTTCGGGCAGCATGGGCGTTGGCGCCGCATTGATCGCCAACCTGTCCATACCATCCGCAATGCGGGTGAGAAGACTTATAAAGTCACCGGCTTGCTTAGCGGTTATCACAATGGTGACAGTATTTTTATCTTGTATCGTAGTTATATCCATTTTTTCGTCGATTAAAACTTACGATGCAAAATTACTGCCTCGCCAAAAGTTAACTTTTACGGTTGCTTTCAACCGGGTAGCGATTGCGTAATATAAATTTCAGCGAGTGGTCAACTCTCTGAAATCAAAGATGTTTTGTGTGGCGTTGAAGTCCAAATTTCCATTACCCGGTTGGCATTATCCGGGTATTTTTCAGCCCGGTTTTACTTCAAATCGAGCAGATGACGCAGTTCAGGGTCGGCGGCAATGCGCATTTTCTCCTCTGCAACTATCTTTTTCACCTGTTCCTTGATGGCTCGATAGTTGGTCTGTATGGCACTTTCCATAACATCATCACCGTTTTCATCAATGAAATTGGTGACGATGGGAAGTTGCTTGTACGCCTTTTCTTCCGACTTGACTTTCTCGCTGTCCACTACAATCTCGGCATGGAAGATTTTCTGGTCTATACGTTCTCCGAAGTTATCGGAAACGGCACCGACAAACATACCCTGCGACAATCCGCTGATTTTACTCGGTGGTATGAGGCTGTCCATCTGAGTGTTGATTGATGTCGATACATCCTGACGGTTGATGGAGATTGACTGACGCTTCTGAAGCACCTTGCCGAAACGCTCGGACAGCGTTTTGGCTGTTGAACCCACGACCTGTCCGGAGAATATGTTGCCGACTGTGTTCATTACTACCGCCGCCTCCGGCTTGCCGTAGTCACGTTCCAACTGGGAGAAGTCCTGAAAGCCGAGACATACTGCGACCTTGTTGCTTCGAGCCGTGGCAATAAGATTGTCGAGACCCTTGAAGTATATGGTCGGCAACTCATCTATCACCACACCCGATTTGAGCATACCCTTCTTGTTGATGAGTTTGACGATACGGGAATTGTAGAGACCGAGAGCCGCGCCATAGATATTCTGGCGGTCGGGGTTGTTGCCGACGCAGAGTATCTTCGGAGCCTGAGGGTTGTTTATGTCGAGAGTAAAGTCATTGCCCGACATTACCCAGTATAACTGCGGGGAAATCATACGAGACAGAGGAATCTTTGCCGATGCAATCTGACCCTGCAACTGATCTGCGGCTCCTCCCTGCCATGCGTCCATGAACGGCGACAGATAGTTTTCCAGCTCAGGATATGAGGAAAGTATCGGGAAGATGTCCTCATAGCGGCGGTTAAGGAACTCGATGGCATGAGGGAAGGTACAGTAGATACCGCCCTTGTAGAGTTTGAGATACCATATAATACTCGCCAGCAGAATGATAGGCGATTCCACGAAGAAATCGCCCTGTTTCTGAATCCACGTTTTGTTGAGATTGAGCATTATGGTATATGCCGATTCGTATGCGTCCGCAATGTCGGTCATGAATGCCGGCGCGATGGGATTGCATCGGTGGCTCCGTCTGGGGTCATCGAAGTTTATCACATAGAATTTGGCTCCTTTGGGATATTTGTCTTTGTTCTTCAGGAAGTGATTATAGACGATGGTACTGAGGTCCGCGAATTTGAAGTGTAGGCTAAGCACCCGGCGCCGTGTCATGTAATCATGACCGGTTTCCAAATACTCGCCTCCGAACCGGACGTACACCTTCCAGCGTATCCGGCTCTCCGTTTTGATATTCAGTCTATGCCTTGCCATTGTGAACTTTCTTATGACAACTACTGCAAAGTGCAATCGTCTTTCTTCTACGTGCAATCATCATTCTTTCCCAAGGCTCTTTTCCTTTGAGCCCTTTGAGTTTCCTTACATGATGCATTTCGAGTCTGTCGGTTGCCCCACATAATTCACATTTTTGAGCTTTAAGTCTGTCCATCAGGCTTGTAGTGCTCGTGTGCATTATGAAGTTCGGCAGAGTTGAAATTTTACTGTCCTTTGATGGCTTTAGCCTTTTGAAGCCTCCATTATAGAATTTAGCTTCGATAGTATTTCCTCTCTTGCCTTGGTAACTCACGGTGAAGATGCCGTCTTTCTTGTATTTGCGGCATATCTTTGTAACCTTGCTACGATATTTTGCGGCAAAAGTCTTATACATGCTGTATTCCATAATGTATCCGAAATTGTTCATCTGCTTGGCGCAGTTGACACCAATTCCGAAATAGTTGTAGAAACCCCTTATTTCAGAATTGTATCTTTGAAGAATTTCAAGGTCATCGTTAAAGTTGAGTTCGGGTCTTGTTTTCGGCTTCCAGATTTCTTTCCCGTTGTGTTTCTTTATTTCCACAACGTCATAATCGAGAAGTTTCTTCTTGACCGTATCTTTAGGGATACGAATCTCAACCGTTTTATTCCGAGACCTTTTCTTTCTCCCGAGTGTGTCTCTGCGTGTTTCCGCACATTTTCTGTTTCGGATTTCAAAGCCGAGAAACTTCGCAGGATTATTTGAGTAGGTGACAAGGGTCTTTTCTTCGGATAGTTCCAATCTTAATTTGGATTCAAGGTATTCCTTTATGTCCGCCTTAATCTTGATTGCATCCTCCCGAGAACCTATCACGCCACATAAGAAATCATCTGCGTATCTGACGTATTTCAATCGTTTGTAACTGGTATCTTCCTCGTTTTTCGCGGGAGTCACCATCATTAGACTGTCATACATCTTGACGAGGCGAAGTGCCTCGTTTCGTTCCTCTGCGGTCTTGGCTTTCTTAAGAGCCGTTTTCGCACGTCCTTTCTTACGTTGGTAGTGTCTGTATAGTTTGCTCACCTCCTTGCGTACACCTTTGTCGAATTTTGAGGCATACTCCTCCATATATTTGTCAAGTTGGTCAAGATATATGTTGGCAAGTATCGGACTTATGATTCCACCCTGCGGTGTTCCGTCATAAGATTTGAAATATTGCCAATCCTCAATATAACCTGCATTGAGAAATTTACGGATTAATCGGATGAAACGGCAGTCGCCAATGCGTTTTTCAAGGATTTTTATCATGACATCGTGATTAATGTTGTCAAAAAATCCTTTAATATCGCCCTCGATATACCACTTTGTCCCACAGAAAGCCTTAGTAATCTGCTCAGTTGCGGTATGGCAACTTCTTTGAGGTCTGAAGCCGTGGGAACAGTTTGAAAACTGCCCCTCATAGATTGCCTCAAGAATCATCCTTACCACTTCCTGCAACAGTTTGTCTTCCGTTGATGGTATTCCGAGTGGACGCATTTTCCCATTTTTCTTGGGAATATACGTCCTCCTTGACGGTTTGGGCTGATAGCTTTCATCTTTTAATGATTCTATCAGTCTATCAATGCGCTCGATGCTCATTCCGTCAATGGTTTTGCCGTCCGTGCCTGCCGTCATATTACCCTGCTTAGGGGCAATACGTTGGTATGCGACAGCATACATATCCTTATTGTAAAGGATACGGTACAGACGCTCGTACTTGTAATCCAAGTCCTTGCAATGTTGATATAGACTGTTTAATACGTTTGTTGAATTTCTCATAAAGTCTCACACTTCATTCATTAATTGTATTAAAAATCTCCACTGTCTCCCTTCGCCATGTACGAGGCTTTCCCTCGCTCGGACTACTACGGAGACTCCGTTGCCATGCTATCAGCAGACGCTGATAGTTTAGGCAATCCCAGTTTATAGTGCCTTAACTATTGGCATGACAAGTTGTCGGGTATGACTTCCACCTGTTACTGTATATTACAGTTGCGCTGCATCAAGTTCCTGCTCTCCCTACGCTACGACTGCAAAGAGAGTGATGCAGTATGACGATTAGAAACTTCTTGCGGTTGTTTCCACAGTTACCTTACGTCACAGCCTACTACACGGACCGCTTAGATTATCATTCAACCAATTCGGGCTTTACCCTCATACTTGTCTTATCATCGCTATTCAGTCGCAGTTTGGTAACTAACTGACTTATAGTTGTACCGACGTGCTACACTCCCTGCCGCCTTTCGTTTGACAGATAAGTCGGTGATGATAGGTCATTTTCAAAGAACACTTGCCTAATCCTTGCCAAAGGGACGATTAAGACACTACCTTGACTGGCGCACCGTAGCAGTAAAGCGCGAAACCTTTTTCAATCTGCTGTTTGAGGAAGTTATTCACGACCGCATACGACTTTCCCGAACCGGGTGTGCCCAGTACGATTGTCGCCCTAAAGGGGTTGACAACATTTATCCATCCGTCATTCCACTTCTTCTTGTAGTAGAATCTGGTGGGTAGGTTTATCGAGTATTCATTCTTGATTTTACGTGTCTCCTGTTGGAAGGACTCGTTTTCATTGTTGAATACGTCGTTCATCAGATTATTCTTCAGCAATCGGCTCATCCAGTTGCCCGCCATGAGCAGGCAGATGAAGCCAGCTGCGCTACACATTATATATAAGGTGTAGTGAAACTTCGGCATGAAATACAATACTACGCCGATGCCGAGGAATATCCAGATGGTACGCCATGTTATATCCTCGTTCTTCACGCCCCTTGTGCCGAAACACGACAGTGCGAGCAGAAGCAAAGCGAACCACTTGGAGGTATATTGCGACCTGAACAGATGGCATGAGCGGTCGAAACCGTTCAGCACCTTATCGATGACGGTAAAGAAACCGTCGGGATTGGATGGGTGTAGTTCCGGACAAAACCAATAGATATTGATTATGACCAGAACGATGCTTGTGGCACGGAGAAAATCCATGATTTTCGCCAGTGCCCTGAGATCATCTTCTTGTTGGGACATTGTTTGTCTGTTTGTTTTGAGGGTGAATGACTTTTACAGTCCGCGTCCTTTCTTCTTTTTCTTCTTACGCGCACGACGGGCGAAGGCTTCTTCCGCAGGGTCGAAGTCCGGACCTGTCTGGAATAGTCCGAGTCCCGGCAATACCGGATCGTAGTCGAAGTCGTAAGAATTTGAGGAAGTCTGACGCTGTTGAGCCGGTTGAGGTTGCTGTGTCTGTGGACCCGATTGAGTCTGCTGCTGACCACCATTGGACTGAGACTGCTGACCGCCATTGGGAGGAGGTGCCTGCTGTCCCTGGGTCTGACGCGGTTGAGGCTGAACCGAGGGTTTTGCCGCCGGGTCGTTGAACCAGAGGTGAAGGGCATTTGCAGAAAACTCTCTGCCGAGACGGGAACCGTTGAGAGAGACATGATTGTTATGGTCAACGTATGTGGCGCCATACAATCTGCCGTCATCGTTGTTCCGTAGCACAAGGTCTATACCTTTCTCTTTGAGTCTGGCAATGAAGTCGTCCTTTCCGGTAGCGGCCGCCATAGCATCCGATACCAGTCGCTTTGTCGGCTTTACGTCGATCCTGTCCTTGGCGCGCTCAAATTTATTCTCGATGGCTGTTCTGCTTGCAAACTTACCGAGGCGCGAGGCTTTCAGGGGTGTGGCAATGGTATTGCCGTTGTCATCGGTAGCGAAATAGACCAGACCGTGATATTCGCGTCCATTGACTTTGCCATTGGTCATTTCGCATTTGACATTATACAGTCCGAGTATGGCGTTATATTCGCCTATGCTCTGGAACTGCCAGCGCATACCAACCAACTTGACAGTATTCTGCACCTGACGCTTGATGTCGCCGTTGGGGTCAATCTTGGTAATGGGAGTATCGGGTGATACTTTTCCCCGCTGTGCCTTGTGGAGTCCGTATTTCTCTTCGAGCTCGTTGGTAATCTTCTTGCTCCTTCGGAAAAGGAAAGACTGGTCGAGACGCTTGCCCTGCTCGTTGACATTGACCGTGACTATATGAATATGGTGCCGGTCAATATCTTCATGCTTATATATAATGTATGGCTGTTCGCCGAAGCCGAGTTTGTCGAGATACTCGCGGGCAAGGATTTCAAAATCCTGATCCGTGAGTCTGTCATCGGGGTGCGGATTGAGTGAGATATGGAGAACAGGTTTCTTTGTCTTACCCATCTTGGGCATAAAAGCCTTGAAGTTCTCCGCCATTGCCCCAATATTTATATTGCCGTCTGTCGGCAACACAATCTTATTGGCACCCAATACACGCCCGTGTTCTTCGTTTATTTTCTCTCCATTGTAGGCAAGTGCTCCGTATAGACTGCTGCCTATAGAGATTTTTGCGACCATACCTCATCAAACTTGACGGTGAGAGCCTTGACCTCAGCCAAGATTTTAGCCATCTCTATGGTGGCTTTTTCAAGTTTGTAGAGATATTGCATCGCTTTCTTTTCACTGAACTCCGTGCGCAGCTCTTTCACAATAAGATTGTAGTTTACGCCCAATGTGCGGAACTGGGCGAAAAACTCCGAGAGCTTGGCGCAATATACAGCCAGCGATTTGTCCGTAACAAACACTTTGAATGGCTTGCCGAACAGAACTTGTTTGATAAAGGTGGACTTTACCGTCTCATTCGCCTTATCCATCATGTGAACCAGCATATCCAGTTCTGACGTGTTGAAGCGAACCTTAACAAGATGGTCACACCTGTCCGGGAGCGGAGGACGTCCGCCCTTGAATGATTTTTCCATGTTGTTCTGGGATTTTGTTTGTTATCGCAACGCGATTTAGTCATATCATGCGCCGCAGGCATCCTTCGGGAAATTCGACTTTGGAGAATTTCCTTGTCCCATACGGGCAAGGTTGTTTCGGTAGGGCTTGGGCCCTCGAAACCTTTTCAGGTCCCTGAAAAGACACCTTGCTGTGTTCCGTTGAACACGATGTAACTTGGAAGAATGAGACACCTTATATAGTGGCTGGCAAGCCTGTGTTTTTCTACCTTGATGCCGGTCTTCATCAGGCGAATAATAAAGGTGTGCGATAGCATGATTTTTTATCTCTGTTGCACGATGCAAAGTTACTGCCATTTGAGTGGCCTGCCGCGCCCCCGTCGCGGAAAAGAACGGAACCAAAACGGAATATCACGGAACAGCCCTGAAATAATTTGGAATGAGTGATGAAATGCCCTTAACTTTGCAGCGTAAATGATCGACAAGCCCCCGTGTTCAGTCCGAAAGGATGACTCGGGTACGCGGTCGCCGTTTACCGCCTGCATACATATAATAAGCGGGCATATATTCGGCAAGAATGCCGCGCTGAAATAGCCGGAGCACGCGCTCCATCAGCTATCAAGCACCGATCACAAGGTTAAATCCTTGAAAATCAGTCACGGTCATAAGACCTACATTACGGCTGTCCTTTGTTCGGTATGTTAGGACTTATTTATGCACTGCATTTCATACGTCATTAAGTCCTGCCTTACCTCCCTCACACAGTTCGTTCCGACGTAAATCATTAAGTCGGTATGGTATTATGTAGTATGGTTGGAAAGTCCCGGTCTGCTTCCATCGGTATTTAGGTACCAAGGTACTTCGGTACTTCGGTACTAAGGTAAGTACATACCAGCGTACCATATTACCTACTGTATTCCGTAAGAACTGTATTTCCTTTGTAAGTAAAGAGTTATTTCCGAAATAACCTACTTGCCGAATTCCCATATCACGACCTGAACGACCTCCCGAAGTCGGGGTTATATGACGTTAGGAGCAATCTCCGTTATTCCGCCATATCCGATTTCCGGAACTTCAGCCGTATGTGTGTCGGGATGAAAGTATGTGGGTCAGGACTCTCTTTGCTCCTACAGTCTGTAATGACTGTATTCCCGACCGTGGCAGTCGTCCCGGCGTTGTGGCAAATGTTGCCGACCAGTTTTCACCATGTCAAAATTTTCAGATGAGCGACACCATCACCGTTGCCTTCTCCAACCAGAAGGGAGGAGTCGGCAAATCGACCCTGACGGTTCTTGTCGCGAGTTACCTCTACTATGAGTTGGGGGTGAAGGTTGCAATCATGGATTGCGACTCTCCCCAGCACAGTCTGAAGGGAGAGCGTGACCGCGAACTCAAAGACCTCGACCGTCTTCCGCATATTCAGGCGCTGGCAGACCAGCAGCTTGCGAAAAGCGGACTTCAACCGTATGTGGTATTCGACTGTCTCCTTGAAAATACCGTAGCGACCATGCGGAAATATATCAATGGCGACAACGATGTGCGGATTTTGTTTCTCGATCTTCCGGGAACGATGAACAACTACAATGTTTTACAGGCCGTATCGAATTGCGACTATGTATTCTGTCCGATGGCAGCCAGCAAATACGATATAGAAAGCACCTTGGGATATTGCCAGTTTATCCACGACCATATCATGATGGCGGGATATGGCAACCTGAAAAAGATGCAGATTCTGTGGAACCGTATCGACGCGAGAGAGCGTAAGGATATTTACAGCGAATACGACGCTTTTATGGAAAGTATCGGTCTCGAAGCGATGAGGACCACCATTCCGGCAAGTGTCAGATTCAAACGTGGGCTTTCAGCCAACCCCAAAAGCAAGGTTTTCAGAAGCACCCTCTTCCCTCCCGACCCGTCGCTGGTCAAGGGAAGCGGCATCGACGAGCTGGCAAAGGAGATACTTGCCTTAACCGGCATCGGTCATGGCTAAGAAAATCGAGGAGGTACCACTCCCAAGAGAGGGGTATCTCCACGGCTACAGGCCCATCACTCCCCATTTCGCTGATGATGAAGAGGACAAGAAACAGAAATCGGAACAACCGGCACCATGCACACCGGAGACGCAAAAATCTCCCGTGTCGAAGAAAAAACAGACTGACGGTGCTGAATCCGATTTTGAATCCCTGTTCATCAAACCTACCTCAAAGGAGCAAAAGATTCGCAAGATCTGCATCAGCGTCCGACACTACAACATGCTCAACACACTGGTGGAAAGACTAAGCACCAATGACGAGCCGCTTACTATGGTCGGATACTTATGGAATGTTCTTGAAAATCATTTTGTGAATTATGGCAAGACCATAAAGGGACTGATTGATAAAGCCCCTCCCAAAAATCCCTTTGACTCTTTTGAATGAAAGATCAAGACTCTCTGCCCAGTGCCGAAGTCAATGTTGACGGTGCCGGCTATTCCGACGAGGTTAAACGCTCGTATCAAGAGACCTTCTTCGCCGGACACTCTCTAAAACCCTACAAATATGTAGGCTGTACTCTGTCGCTATGGCAGCGACTCAAGAGGATAGTCACTAATATCGGCGGCGATAAAGCCTCCGTCGGTATGTATGTCCAGAATATAGTGGCCTATCATCTTGAAGAGGAGGATGTGAAAGCTCTGATAGCAGAACTCACTGCCGCATCCTATCTCTCGGATACCGATTGCAAGGCAATGGATGGTATCTCGCTAAATGCCAAGAAGTATCAGGCAAAGTACCTGATGGGCGACAAAGTAAACCGTAAGGAGCGGGAGATTTATATCTCCGCCGAACTCGGCAAGCGACTGAAAAGAATCGTGCTGGATGTCGATGGCGACCGCCCGACAATGGGGTCGTATGTAGAGGCAATCCTGCTTGACCACCTTGACACTTGTGCCGATCTCATCAATGAGATGACAAACGATTCAAAACGAAACACTGCATGATATGGATGTATATCATCGGCGCTATCGTGGCACAGGCCATTGTGGTCGTCCTGCTCAACGAGTATATGAACCGACGAGGTCAGTATCCTGCGGAAAAACCGCAAAACGAAGATGCACCTCCCGCTCCGCCTTCGTCCACGGTTTCGGAGGCAAAAGAATCAGTACCTCAAACCATCGGTCCGGCAATAGCCGATGATGCCGTAGGTCTGTCCAATTTTTCAGTGGCAGACCTCAAGGCGATGATGGAAGATGTTGTGAAACCTATCAGGGACTGTGTGGAAACCCTGATGGATGAGAAAGATGCAGAATTTGATGTGAAGAATGAAACTCCGGCACCTCCCAAACGAATGTCTCCCGAAAGAGAGGCACGGGCATGGGAAGACCACCGTGATGAAGAGGCGCAGCTCGAAAAGGAGGACAACACTGTCGCCCCTCCCAATCCGTTGGCAAGCGGTGTCGATTTCGATTCAATCACAAAAGCGTCAGACATTTTGCAGTCTGGCGAGCAACAGCCCGTTGGCGCATTGCAATTTGCAATGAATGTTTTTAGGACGGTTGACGGCACACAGTTTAGCGGATGTCTTCCCGACGCCCTGCTGGAGAAGCTGTATGAGTGCCATCGGAAAGTCGAGATGAACGACGAGGCTTTCCGTCAGGAAGAACCCGAATCTGAAGCACCAACTGCCGAACCTGTCCCGGAGAAAGAGCCGGTGGTAAAGCAGAAAGAGGAAAAGCCTGAGCCAAAAGCCGAACCGGTAATTGAGCCGGAGGCAAAGGACGCTCCCGCCCCTCGATTCAGAATGGAATTTCTTCGCAAACCCTCTCAGTCCAAGCATTGAAACATGAGAAAGTTCAAAAACATTCTGCGCTCGGCTGGTGCCAAGCGCGCACTCTTCGCACTCTTCGCTGTCGCATCTGTCGCCCAGTGTTTCGCCGCCGGCAACGGCATGGCAGGCATCAACGAGGCTACCTCGATGATTTCCAGCTATTTCGACCCCGGTGTGTGACGCGTAAACTGTGTAAGTGATTGTGCAACTTTAGCTTAGAGAAGCATTGATTGCACCTGCAATTCCGTTTGCAGTAGTCTGAGGGTACGTGCATTATGAGTAATCATTTTGTGCGAAGCTACCCTGACAAAGTACCCTTTCCGAAAGGAACAGACCAAAGCGTGAGCCGAGGTCAATGGCGGATAACATCGTTCTGCCGAGGGGCAAGACTTGATGGTATGGTCAACTTAGTGTGAACGTCTGATAAACATCGTTACGAAGAACAAGCCTAATGATGTTGTTGACTTCTCTCCACGGAGTGAAGTCTGAGGCTTGAACCAAAAAGGTGTGCAGTCGGCTGACCTCCTGTCCAGGTGGGGTCACACGGACATCAAGACTGCCGGTGAATAGGACGGACCTAACCCATCACAGTCACTTACATGGAACGTGGTAAGTCCGTATCTCTCCGCTTCTTCGGAAGTGGTAAGCAAGCCGCAAGGCGAGCCTATACGGGGTGCGGATATAGGAACGTGGAAAAAGCGAATGCCGCTCTGTAATGGAGCGGATACGGATTGACCTCATTGCCATGTATGGCAGAGAGCCACATCATCCGACACGAAAGTGTGCCCACTTCCACAAGGTAACTCTTTACAATAAACTTTATAGAACTTCTAAAGTAAGGAAAGCAAATGAACGAATCGAAAGAAACGTGTGCACCTGAAAATGTGGTTCTCACCGATGCGGAGCGTTGGAAAAGCATTGACCGACGCAAAGCCGAGGACTATGTTCGGAAGCTGCAAGCACGTATTGTAAAGGCTCAAAGGGAAGGCAGACATGGCAAAGTCAAGTCTTTGCAGTGGCTGTTGACCCACTCGTTCTACGGTCGTTATCTTGCCGTGGTTCGGGTTACTACTAACAAGGGTAAGAACACCGCAGGAATTGACCGTGTAAGATGGTCAACCGATGCGGCCAAAGTCAAAGCGATTGACACACTGAAACGCCGTGGCTATCAGCCGATGCCATTGCGCCGTGTCGAAATCCCGAAAAAGAACGGAAAGAAACGTCCTTTGGGAATACCGACTATGAAAGACCGTGCGATGCAGGCATTGTATCTCATGGCTCTCGACCCGATTGCAGAAACCACTGGAGACCAGCACTCCTATGGATTCCGTAAATATCGCAGTTGTCAAGATGCCATTGCCCAGTGTCACAATGTGCTTTCAAGAGAAGTGGCTCCCAAATGGGTTCTGGAGGGTGACATCAAAGGATGCTTCGACCACATTAGCCATAAATGGCTCCTCAACAATATTCCTATGGATAAGGAGGTGCTGAGAAAATGGCTGAAAAGTGGCTATGTGTTCAATGGTGAACTCTTCCCGACCGATGAGGGCACACCCCAAGGAGGTGTAATTTCTCCGACACTTGCAAACATGACTCTTGACGGATTACAGTCTCTCGTGCAAAAAGCAGTGAAACCATATTGGCAACCTATGCCTACCGCATACGGTGGACGTAAATGGATTGAGCCGAAAATCAACCTTGTACGCTATGCCGATGATTTCATTGTCACTGCCAAAGATAAGGAAACCATAGAAACGGTTATCCTACCCTTAATAAGGGAATTTATGGCAGAGCGAGGACTCATGCTGTCTGAGGAAAAGACCAAGATAACTCACATCAGTGAGGGTTTCGATTTCCTTGGCTTCAACATCCGCGAGTACAAATCGAATGGAAAACTTCTGACCAAACCATCAAAGAATGCGATGAAGAGTTTCTGCGACAAAGTACGCACCAAAATCAAGAGTAACAAGTCGGCTAAGGCTTCCTCCCTTATCAGAATGCTTAATCACATGATACCCGGATGGGCGAATTACTACCGATACGGAGCATCATCAAAAGCATTCTCACGAGTGGATTTCGAGATTTACAAAACGCTTTGGCAATGGGCAAGACGCAGACATCCCAAGAAAGGAATGCATTGGATTAAAGACAAGTATTTCAAACAACTGCACGGACGGGATTGGTGTTTTGCCGCCACTACCAAGAACAAGAAGTCGGGCAAAGAATCGACCTTGCGATTGAAGCGGCTGGCAGACACTCCAATCCAAAAGTATGTGCGTGTCAGAACGAATGTCAATCCTTATGACCCTGCGGATGCTTCCTATTATGCAAGAAGAAAATCGAAGAACACGGAGAACCAACTTCGTGAAACTGACGACCTCCTGCGCATGATTTGGATTCATCAAGGGATGTGCTGTCCTATCTGTGGTGAGATTATTGACGATGAACGTAGGTGGACTACCATCAAGGAAAACATCAACGGCAAACCGTTCAAGCTTCTCATTCACAGCTCTTGCAAGCCAAAGAAGTCTAACCCTAATAAATTTAGTAGGAAATGAGGCAGAACTATTCCTTCAGTAAGAATAGTAATGCGTTGCTTGAGCCGTGTGAGGGGAAACTCTCATGCACGGTTCTTAGAGGGGAAGGCCCCAGCAATGGGGCTAACCTACTCGACACGAAACTCATCTACGCCATCGGTGCCGTGGTCGGTCTTATCGGCGGCGTCAAGGTCTATGGCAAGTTCAGTTCCGGTGATCCCGACACCAGCAAGACCGCAGCATCATGGTTCGGAGCCTGTATCTTCCTCATCGTAGCCGCTACCATTCTCCGCTCATTCTTCCTCTAAATGGCTGAGTATTCTATCAATAAAGGTATTGGTAGAACGGTAGAATACAAGGGTTTGAAGGCGCAGTATCTGTTCATCTTCGCCGGAGGCCTGATTGCAGATTTCATCGTGTTCGTCATCATGTATATGTGTGGCGTAGCGCAATGGTTCTGCATCGCCTTCGGTGCGGTGTGCGCCTCAATCCTTGTATGGCTCACTTTCCACCTTAATGCCAAATATGGTCAGTATGGTTTGATGAAACTGGCGGCGGTGAAATATCATCCCCGCTACATTATCAACCGTCTGCGCCTTAGAAAACTGATTAAAAGAAGAAAATGAGAAATATCCTAAAAGCCACAACGCTGGAATCCAAATTGCCTTTGCTGGCGGTGGAACACGGCTGCATCATATCGAAAGATGCCGACATTACTGTCGCTTTCGAGGTTTCGCTGCCGGAGCTTTTCACCGTCGCCTCACAGGAATATGAAGCCATGCACGGTGCATGGTGCAAGGCAATCAAGGTCCTGCCTCACTACTCGGTGGTGCATAAGCAGGACTGGTTCGTATCAGAGCGATATAAGCCGGAACTTCAGAAAGATGACCTCTCTTTCCTCGACGGTTCATTTGAGCGCCACTTCAACGAGCGTCCGTACCTGTCGCACCGGTGTTACCTCTTCCTTACCAAGACAACCAAGGAAAGAGCGCGTCAGCAGAGCAACTTCTCGACGCTCTGCCGTGGGCGGCTGACGCCGAAGGAACTCAATCACGAGATGATTGTAAAGTTCATGGAGTCGGTGGAACAGTTTGAAAGAATCATCAACGATACCGGCTATATCAAGCTGCGCCGTCTCTCTGATGATGAACTGGTAGGAACAGAGAAGAAGTCAGGACTGATTGAGAAGTATCTATCGCTTTCATCAGAGGATGTAACATGCTTAGAGGACATAGATCTCTCGGCACAGCAGATGCGGATTGGCGACAAGATGCTCTGTCTGCATACTCTCTCTGACACAGATGATCTTCCCGCAAAGGTCAGCACCGACAACCGCTATGAACGGTTATCAACTGACCGAAGCGACTGCCGATTGAGCTTCGCCTCACCCGTCGGGTTGCTGTTGCCTTGCAACCATATCTACAATCAGTATATCCTGATTGATGACCACGACGAGAATCTGGCGAAGTTCGAGAAAACGGCAAGGAACATGAACAGTCTTTCGCGGTATAGCCGAAGCAATGCCATAAACCGCGAGTGGATTGACCGCTATCTAAACGAAGCTCATTCTTACGGACTGACCTCAGTCCGGGCACACTTCAACGTGATGGCTTGGAGCGATGACACCGAGGAACTGAGGCGCATCAAGAATGATGTCGGCGGTCAGTTGGCGACAATGGGATGTATGCCCAGGCACAATACCATCGACTGCCCGACACTGTTCTGGTCGGCCATGCCCGGCAACGAGGCTGATTTTCCCGCTGAGGAATCGTTCTATACGTTCATCGAGCCTGCCGTCTGCTTCTTCACTGCCGAGACCAACTACCGAAGTAGCCTCTCGCCCTTCGGAATAAAGATGGTTGACCGCCTTACGGGTAAACCGATTCATCTTGACATCTCGGATGAGCCGATGAAGCGTGGCATTACTACCAACCGCAACAAGTTTATCCTCGGTCCGTCCGGTAGCGGGAAGTCATTCTTCACCAACCACCTTGTCCGCCAGTATTACGAACAGGGAGCGCATATTCTGCTGATTGATACAGGTAACTCCTACGAGGGTCTGAGTAATTTCATCCATAACCGTACCCATGGTGAGGATGGTATCTACTACACCTACACGGAGGATAACCCGATTTCATTCAATCCGTTCTACACTGACGACGGCGTGTTCGATGTGGAGAAGAAGGACTCGATAAAGACACTGCTCCTGACGCTCTGGAAGTCAGAGGACGACAGAGTGACCAAAACGGAGAGCGGCGAACTTGGCTCGGCATTGTCGATGTTCCTCGACAAGATGAGGGCTAATAAGGATATAGTGCCGTGTTTCAATTCGTTTTACGAATTTATGCGCGATGAATACCGTGCTGAAATGGCGCAACGTCCCATCCCCATCTACAAACAGGACTTCGACATCGACAACTTTCTGACGACCCTGCGCCAGTATTATCACGGAGGTCGCTTCGACTTCCTGCTGAACTCAAAGGAGAATATCGACCTGCTCGGCAAACGCTTCATTGTCTTCGAGATTGATTCGATTAAAGACAACAAGGAACTGTTCCCGGTGGTGACAATCATCATCATGGAGGCTTTCATCAACAAGATGAGAAGACTCAAGGGAATCCGGAAGGTCCTTATCTGCGAGGAGGCTTGGAAGGCTCTGTCTTCGGCTAACATGGCAGAGTACATGAAGTATCTCTACAAGACTGTCCGCAAGTATTTCGGCGAGGCGATTGTGGTGACGCAGGAGGTTGATGACATCATATCGTCGCCGATTGTGAAGGAGACCATCATCAACAACTCCGACTGCAAGATTCTTCTGGATCAGCGCAAGTACATGAACCGCTTCGACCAGATTCAGGAACTGCTCGGTCTGACCGACAAGGAGAAAAGCCAGATACTCAGTATCAATATGGCGAACAATCCCAGCCGCTTATATAAGGAGGTGTGGATTGGACTTGGGTCAGCCGTCTATGCCACGGAAGTATCTACTGAGGAATATCTCTGCTACACCACAGAGGAGACGGAGAAGATGCAGGTACTCAACAAAGCCGCCCAACTCGGAGGCAGCGTTGAGGCGGCGATAAAGATGCTCGCCAATGAGAGAAGGGAGGGCGCGACATGAAGATGAAGATACCCAAATGCTTCCACCCGATTCTCGGCGTGCTGATAGGAGCAATATTCTTTCTCATTGGAATCGCTGTCTTATCAGTCGCGTTTGTGGAGGCATATAGGATGGTGGTATATGCCAAGCCGTTTGTAGCAGAGGCCCTTTCAAACATTGCTCATCATCTCACCCAATGGCTGCCGTTATGAAAGTCCTCTATATCCTGTGGCTGATTCTTGCCGGTTTACTCGTCGGCATCCTTGCCCTAATCACTTTCCCTTTGCTCCTGCTTTATGTGGGCGTGAAGATAATCCGAGGTTTCGCCTCAAAACTCAACTGAATAAATGAAAGATGTACAAACAAATTGAATCTCTTCCATTTAGCATTTGGCAAAATTCAGACAAAACCCTAAGACTTCGATTTATCGAGGTTAAGGGTCTGAATATGGTCAGTGTTCTCGAAAGTTCCAATAGGAATGTAGAGCGTTCCTATATTTTACTTCCGACTCTCGACACAAGCGTATTCGTCTTTGATACCCCCAACGGGAGATTTACAATCGGAATCTGTTCCGAGGGCAAAGAATTACTCCTTTCTCCGATAGGAATATTCCTCCAGCCCTATGGAACTCCTCATATCAAATCTGTCGATATGAGTATCAACAATGTAAAGGCAACTGCGATTATTGGGGATACAACCTCAACAATCAATCGACAATCCAAAAGCGAATGAAACATCTCAAAACAACCATCGCGGCGGTGGCTATGGTTCTGCTCTTCGGAGCAAACCGGGCCTCTGCCCAGTGGACGGTCATTGACCCGTCGAACATCGCCCAGAGTATCGTAAATAATTCTAAGTCACTTGTTCAGGAGTCAACGACGGCGACGAACATGGTGAAAAATTTTCAGGAAACCGTGAAAATTTACCAGCAGGCGAAGAAGTATTACGATGCTCTTCAGTCGGTCAACAACCTTGTCCGAGACGCCCGCAAGGTACAGCAGACAATCCTGATGCTCGGCAATATCTCCGGATATTACGTCAACAACTTCCAGAAGATGCTGACCGACCCGAACTTCACCAGTGCCGAACTATCCGCCATCGCCTCCGGCTACACGAGGATTCTGGAGGAAGCCAACGGTGTGCTGACGGATCTGAAACAGGTAGTCAACATCACGACTCTCTCCATGACGGACAAGGATCGTATGGATGTGGTCGATGACTGCTACAAGGAGATGAAAAGGCTGAAGAACCTTACAGCCTACTACACAAACAAGAATATCTCCGTGTCATACCTGCGGGCAAAGAAGAAGGCTGATACCCAGCGTGTCGTCAACCTCTACGGCGACGGCTCTGAAAAATACTGGTAACCCCTATGCTTTGCGCGATAGATTTTGACAACCTGCACACCGTCCTCCGCTCGCTCTATGACGAGATGATGCCGTTGTGCAGTGACATGGCTGGCGTGGCTCAGGCGATAGCCGGACTCGGCGCACTGTTCTATGTGGCGGTGCGTATCTGGAAATCGCTTGCCGCCGCCGAGCCGGTGGATGTGTTCCCTCTGTTGCGTCCATTCGCCATCGGATTGTGCATCATGTTTTTCCCGACAATCGTACTCGGCACCATTAATTCTGTGATGCAGCCGATTGTTCAGGGGACGGCGACGATGCTCGAAGGTCAGACTCTCGATATGCAACATTATCGCGAAGAGAAAGACAGGTTGGAGTATGAGGCCATGATGAATGACCCATCTACAGCCTACCTCGTGGATGACGCGGAGTTTGACCGGCAGATAGATGAGCTTGGAGTGACGGAAGTGGGTACCGCCGCCGGAATGTATATCGAGCGTGGAATGTATAAAGTCAAGAAGGCAATCCAGAACTTCTTCCGGGAATTGCTGGAGATGCTCTTTCAGGCGGCATCGCTTACCATCGACACGATAAGGACATTCTTTCTCATAGTTCTGGCGATACTCGGACCGATTGCCTTTGCCATATCGGTGTGGGACGGGTTCCAGTCAACCATGACGATGTGGATTCAGCGATACATCCAGACATATCTATGGCTTCCGGTCGCGGACCTGTTTTCGACGATATTGGCGAAAATACAGGTGCTGATGCTCCAGAACGACATATCGGAATTGACCAACAATCCCAATGTAAACCTCGATAGTTCAAATACTTGCTACACGATATTTATGATTATCGGCATTATCGGGTATTTCACAATCCCGACTGTGGCAGGTTGGATTATTCAGGCTGGTGGCGGTATGGGTGCCTACGGCAGACATATCAACTCCGTGGGTATGCAGGGTGGTTCAGCCATAGCTGGTGTAGCCGGGTCTGCGGCTGGTAACGTGGCAGGTCGTGTCGGAAAACTTCTGAAGTAATATGAAAATGGAATTCAAATCACTGAAAAACATCGAGTCGTCGTTCCGGCAGATACGTCTTTTCGGGGTTGTCTTCGTGAGTCTATGCGCTGTGGTGGCGGTCGCCTCCGTGGTGCTCTCTCTGAACTTCGCCGAAAAGCAGCGCGAAAAAATCTATGTCCTCGATAATGGCAAGTCTCTTATGCTTGCCTTGTCGCAGGACATGGAGCAGAACCGTCCGGCAGAGGCGCGTGAACATGTACGCCGCTTCCATGAGTTGTTCTTCACACTTTCGCCTGAAAAATCAGCCATCGAACATAATGTGAGCCGTGCACTGTTGCTCGCCGACAAGAGTGCATATAACTACTACCGGGATTTCACGGAGCAGGGATATTATAACCGCATTATCGCCGGCAACATCAATCAGGTGCTGAAGGTAGATAGCGTGGTGGTGAATTTCACCAACTATCCCTACGACGTGAGGACTTACGCAAAGCAGATGATTATCCGCCATAGCAATGTCACCGAGAGGTCGCTGGTCAGCAGTTGCAAGCTGAAGAACTCCGGACGCTCCGACGACAATCCCAACGGATTCATCATCGAGAACTTTACCGTAATCGAAAACAAAGATATACTGACAATTAAGAAATGAACCTCAAAACTCTTAAAGAGAAAATCGGACTCCTTTATAATAAGGTGTCCAGCCGCAAAGAGAGTGCTGTAGAGTATGTTCGTCGCAAATGCGACGACATACCTCCGCAGAAGCGATTTCGGGTCGTGGCTGTGGCTTTCGTCTTGTTTGCCTTGCTCGCTCTCTTTGTCTTCGGTAAGTCAATATATAACATCTACAACGGGGTGCATAGCAACCCCGACTTCGGCACCATAAAGCAGATGCCGATGCCCGAAAAGGGCGACAAACCAACACCGGAAATTTTCTATGGATCTGAAGACGCTATGGAATAAACTCAGAAGACCCACTACCGAGGCGGAGCGGAAGATGCGGATGAAGTATCTCGTGGCTTTCCCCGCGATGTTCCTTACTACCGGCATTATCCTGTGGCTGATATTCGACAGTTTCGGCGACGGAGCCGCTACCAAGACAAGCGGTTTCAACCAGAATATGCCGGAGCCTGACGCGAAGGAGATTGTCAGCGACAAGCGAGACGCCTACGCAACGCAGAAGGATACAATCAATGTGACTGCCGAAAGTATCCCGCTTGTGGATTCTGTTCCCAAAGTGCGGGAGGAAACTCAGCCTAATATGGTGGAGGCTTCAAATCTGGCGTATCAGGAGATACAGGCTTCGCTCGATGATTTTTTCATCCCTGAGAACACCGAGGTTACGCAGGTAGCGGAACTTCAAGCCCGCATCGATGAGCTGGAGGCTCAGAATCTGATGGCACAGCAGCAGGTCCAGCAGCCCAACGAGATGGAGCTGATGGAACAGTCTTACAAGCTCGCGGCGCAGTATCTCGGCACCGGTGGCGGTCAGCAGGCGGTGATTGTCGATGAACCGGAAAAGGAACGGAAAGTCATGCCCGTCAATCAGGTGAACCGCAATGTTGTATCTTCTCTCAGTGCCTTAACCGATAATGCCCGCTCGTTCTCTACAGCTGTCGGCACAAAACGCACAAATTTCAAGAACACCATATCAGCTTGTGTAGCCTCTGACCAATCTATTACCGACGGGCAGAGCGTCAGGCTCCGCACGCTCGAACCTATGTGGATTGGCAACTCCCTGTTACCAAAGAATACCACTGTGGTGGGAGTTGCGCGGTTGCAGGGAGAGCGTCTTGAAATCAAGGTCGAGTCTATCGAGGCTCTCGGCTGCATCATGGAGGTTGACCTTACGGTATATGACTCCGACGGTCAGGAAGGAATCAATATTCCCAACTCTATGGAGAGCGATGCGCTCCATGAAATTGGCGCCAACATGGGAAGTACGATGGGCAGTTCCATCAACCTGACCACCAACGCCGGGGCGCAGCTCGCTTCCGATGTCGGCAAAGGACTTATTAACGGAGTCAGCCAGTATCTCAACAAGAAACTGCGCACGGTGAAAGTCCATCTGAAATCCGGCTACAAAATCATGCTCAAGCAGAACGAGCAGTAATTATCAACCAACCCCACCAACAACAAATGAAAACAATTTCAAAAATCTTCGTTGCGGCAGTGGCACTCTTCGGAGTGGCCATTGCTGCCAACGCAAAAAATCCCGATAACACCGATAATAACGTGTCGTCTGAAAAAGTCGCCGAACATGACCTCAATGTCTATGACGGCAACTACACCGACGGAGACAAGTTCAGCGGCCTTACCCGAAAAGTAGGCTTCGACCGCATGATCCCGCCTCACGCGCTGGAAGTGAGCTTCGAGAAAACAACACATATCATCTTCCCCTCGGAGGTGGTTTATGTGGACCTCGGCAATGAAAACCTCGTTGCCGGACTCGCCGACGGAGCGAAGAATGTGCTGCGTGTCAAGTCTGCCTTCAAGTCCTTCAAGCAGGAAACAAATCTGTCGGTTATCACTGATGATGGTTCATATTACACCTTCAATGTCAAATTTGCGAAAGAGCCTCTGCTTCTGAGCATTGAGATGACAGACTTTCTCCATGACGGCGAAGCGGTTAATCGCCCCAATAACGCCCAGGAGGTGTATCTGGAGAAACTCGGTCAAGAGTCGCCGATGCTTGTCAAACTGATTATGAAGTCAATCCACAAGCAGAACAAGCGCGAAATCAAGCATATCGGTTCAAAACGTTTCGGTGTGCAGTTTCTCCTGAAATCTATATACACCAACAACGGGCTTCTCTACTTTCATACTGAATTTAAGAACACCTCCAACATTCCTTTCGACATAGATTTTGTATCGTTCAAGATTGTGGATAAAAAGGTTATCAAGCGAACTGCCATGCAGGAGCAGGTACTCGAACCGCTCCGCGCCCAGAACTATGTTACGGTGGTGCATGGCAAATCCTCTGAACGCACGGTATTCGCTCTGGAGAAATTCACAATTCCCGACGACAAGCAACTCGTTATCGAGGTCGCCGAGAAAGAAGGCGGACGTCACCAGTCCTTTGTGGTCGATAACGAGGACATCGTGAGAGCAAACGTAATCGACGAGTTATCAATCCAATAATCCAAAAGTCCATGAAGAAGATTCTTTCAATCTTCGCTGTGGCGGTGCTTTCCCTGTTCGCTGGGGAGGCATTCGCCCAGCGGAATCTCCCCGGAATGTCGTCGGTCGAAGTCCGTGCCGACATGGTAAACGGCTTCTACACCGGCAACTCCCGCAACTGCGGATATAATCTCGGCATATTTTATTCAGTCATCAAGGGCAACAATGCTAACACATGGTCTTTTGGCGGTGAATATCTCCAGACCTATAAGCCCTACGGCGAGAAGGGTCGCATCCCGGTGGCACAGTTCACAGGAGAAGTCGGCTACAATCTCCGCATTGTAAGCGACTACTCACAGACCTTCCACCTCTATGGCGGCTTGTCGGCTCTTTCCGGATATGAGACTGTCAACTGGAGCAATCAACTGTTGCCCGACGGCTCTACCATTCAGGCGAAAGACGCTTTCATCTATGGCGGTGCCGTGACCCTTTCGGCAGACTTTTATCTCTCGGATCATGTGGCGCTCGGCGCACACATCAAGGAGCGGTTTGTATTCGGCAACGACACCGGGCATTTCCTGTTCCAGTATGGGCTACACTTCAAATATCAGTTTTAGGCTATGAGGTACAGCAGGAAAGACATACCAAATATCCCGCTGACGGAGTTCATGGCGGCCCTCGGCGAAAAGCCGGTCAAGTCCTTCGGTGACATGAAGCTCTATTATGCACCGCAACGCGACGACCCGGAGCCGATGCTGGTGGTTGATACCAAAACAAACCGATGGTATGACCATGCTACTGACCAGAGCGGCAATATAATCGACCTCGCAGCCCTGAAGATGAATCCTAATCTCTACACAGACCCACACGATTTCATTCTCAAGTACATGAACGAGTACGAGCAGGGCAAGGAACTATCGGCGATGGCCCGTCATTCGCAGGAGGCTGTTGTAATAGGTCTCGACATAAAGAAGGTAAGACTAACTGACTTTATGAAGGCGTTGGGTCAGGAACATCCTGTAGCTGCCGACGGCAATCTGCGTATTTTCAAAGCTCCATACGACCCAAATGGTGAACCGACAATGGTAATCAACACCGAGACAAACCTCTGGCGAGATACCAAGTCCGGTGCATACGGCAGTATCTATGACCTCGCCTATGAACTGACCGGCTCGTGCAATATGTCGGAACTGAACCGCTACATCGCCGGGCAGATGCAGGGATTGGAGAAATCCAAAGACAGTGTGCAGAAAGTTGAGCCGCCCAAGCAGCAGACGGATAAACCCAAACGGAAGATGCGCCTATGAACATCGACGAAATCCGCAAAATTCCGCTCATCGAGTTCCTGAATCAACTGGGCTATCAGCCGACAGGCCGCGACAGCAAAGGACTGTGGTTTTACGCTCCGTATCGCAGTGAGAGAAAACCGTCGTTCCATGTCAATCCACGGAAAAATCTGTGGTTTGACTTCGGAACAGGCGCGGGAGGTGACATCTTTTCGCTTGCCGGAGAAATGTCCGGTGAAACGGACTTTTTGAGGCAGGCCGATTATATCGCGGAAAAGATGCGGCTTCCGGTCGCTAAACCATATAAGCCTATGCCGTTCAAGGAAGAACCAACTTTCGAGAATGTGCGGGTATCGCGGCTGGAGTCTCCGGCTCTGCTGAAATATCTTGCCGACCGTGGCATACCACGTGACATTGCCCAACGCTTCTGCGTTCAGGTGGATTACACCCTTCGTGGAAAGAATTATTATGCCATTGGCTTCGAAAATAATGCTCATGGTTTTGAGCTGCGCTCATCATTCTTCAAAGGTTCATACCCGCCTAAGCATATCACGCACATTGCCAACGGTAATCCCCGATGCAATGTTTTTGAGGGCTTCATAGACTTCCTATCAGCTGAACGTCTCGGCTATAATGACGGCCTCGACACCCTGGTGCTCAACTCCGTGGCGAATGTAGGCAAGGCGATACCCCCGCTGGCAGACTATACTGTTATCCAGTGCTATCTTGACAATGACGCTGCCGGTCGCGCGGCTCTCGCCAGACTTCAGCGTGAGTTCGGCGACAAGGTTATGGACAAGTCTGCATTCTATCCCGACCACAAGGATTTGAACGACTATCTCATGTCGCTCTATCCGAAGAAATCAACAAAACTCAAACTCTGAAAACGTGAAAACAATCATCCACAGAATCGGCGCAATGCGCCTCATTCACGCCCGTTTCTTCGGGTTCTGGGCTATCCTTTTCGCCCTCGTGTTTACTCTTTTCTCATGCTCCGACGACCTCGACGTGCAGCAATCCTATCCCTTCACGGTGGAGGTCATGCCATACGGCGACAAAATCAAGCAGGGCGAAACCATAGAACTACGCTTCGAGATAAAGCCGGAGGGCAACTATGCCAACACCCTCTACACAATCCGCTATTATCAGTATGACGGCGAAGGCACCCTCAAACTTGTTGACGGCCCGGTGCTGGTTAACAACGACCGCGTGCTTCTGGAAAGCAAGACTTTCCGCCTGACATATACAGCAAAATCCTCTCAGGCTCATAAACTCCTGATTGTGATTGAAGACAACTTCAATTCGACCCCGTGGGAGCAGACCTTCGAGTTCAACGGCAAGGACAACGGCGACGATGACGGCGGCGACACCCCCGGAATCGTTGTCCCGATTGTAGGACCCGTAACCCCGATTATACGATGAAGAAGCTCCTGTATTTCCTTATGGCGATAGTGGCCGTTACGGTCACTTCGCCGGCTTTCGCCGCAAAGCGGAGCATAATGGAGCTGCCGCTCTTTGAACGGGCAGTTCTGATAATCAAGCATTTTGAGACGCTCCATAAGCCACGCCACTGGCCCTACGTTGGATATGGCCACCAAGTCCAGCCGGGAGAGCCATACCGCCGTGGCGTACAGCTCTCCGAGAAACAGGCTGACGCTCTCCTTCGCAAAGATTTACGCAAGTTCTGCGCCATGTATTCAAAATACGGTAAGGATTCCGTGCTTCTCGGCGCACTCGCATACAACTGCGGCCCCGGTGTCGTCAACAAATCCAGTGTCCTCAAAAAACTGAAATCCGGTAACCGCGACATCTTCAAGTCCTATACCTCCCACTGCCGCTACAAAGGCAAATTTCATCGCGGTCTCTACACCCGCCGCCTAACCGAGTTCGCCGCCCTTTTCATTCCGTAATACTATGGCTGAATCATGTTTTATACAAGGTTCTTTAGTAGATGACAAAAATTAATTTTTGTCAGTTATATGATTGATTTTTAATTAGTTATTACTTGTAAAAGTCCCTGAAAATTAGTAACTTTAAAGAAAAGTTTGACCGCTTTTTCCATGA
>OHAU01000886.1_pt1 | contig 38565 bp, 34 predicted proteins | sample 1577181 | NCBI WGS metagenome assembly OHAU01 (sample SAMEA3541472, study PRJEB24748) | human gut metagenome | biome: human gut; feature: human-associated habitat; material: faeces | place: China | collected 2012 | reverse complement strand
GCGGCTGCTTCTGGGGCATGGAACAGCTGATGCAGTCCATCCCCGGCGTCATCGACGCCGAGAGCGGCTACGCCAACGGCACCTGCGAGGCGGATGCCGATTACAAGACCGTCTGCAAGGGAGAGACCGGCTTTCGGGAGACCGTGCGGGTAGAATACGACCCCGAGCAGGTGAGCCTCGACGCGCTGCTGATGGCGTACTTCTATGTCATCGACCCCACGGTACAAAACCGGCAGGGCAACGACCGGGGCAGCCAGTACCAGACCGGTGTCTACTTCACCAACGAAAGCGCGAGAGAAACGGTGAAGCGCATCGCGGAGATCGAGCGCGGCCGCAGCGAGAAATTCTTCGTGGAGATCGGCCCGCTCAAAAACTACTATCCCGCCGAGGAATATCACCAGAACTACCTCGAAAAGAATCCGGACGGCTACTGCCACATCCCGCGCGCGGAGATGGATCTCTTTTCCCGGCTGCGCATCGACCCGGGCGACTATCAGAAGCCCGCGGCGGAGTCCATCCGGGACAAGCTGACGGCGGAGCAGTACCGTGTTACGCAGGAGAGCGGCACAGAGCGCGCTTTCACGGGCGAGTTCTGGGACAAGTTTGAAAAGGGCATCTATGTGGATGTCGTCACCGGTGAGCCGCTCTTTTCCTCCACGGATAAGTACGAAAGCGGCTGCGGCTGGCCTGCTTTCACAAAGCCCATCGAGGGCCCTGCCGTAGTGGAAAAAGAGGATCTGAGCCACGGCATGCGCCGCACAGAGGTCAGAAGCCGCGCCGGAGATTCTCACCTTGGTCATGTGTTCACCGGCGATCCGGAATCCCCCAATGGCGTGCGCTACTGCATCAACAGTGCGGCTCTGCGCTTCGTCCCCTATGAAAAAATGGAGGCCGAGGGCTACGGATATCTGCTGCATCTGTTTGAAAAATAGGATGCAAGCGGTCGGCAATTCTTATGCAAAGTACCATCAGCACATCACAGCATATCGGACTGCCGCCGGGCAGTCCGATATGCTGTGAATGGATTTTCCGGCACTCTCAATGAGCTGATTTCGAAACGGAGAAGCACCATGTATCTTTTTCAAATAAGCAACTACGATGACCCTGCTGTGGACAGAGAAACCGTAGAGCTGCTGCACCAGTGTTTGGAAGCTGAAAGCCGGCGGCGCTGCCCTGCTATGTGGAATGCGATAGACCGCATCAGAACTCACGCCGCGAAAGGCCCGGCGCGCGAAAAGCGGACGGTGCGCTACCGCATTTATGGCGTGTTCCTGCTGGCTCTGGGCCTTTTGACGCTGATTCTTGGTTTGATGCCGCCAAAAACCACCGCGGGAATCATTGTGGGCGGAGCCGTGATCATTGCAGGTTTGCTGGAGTTTGCCCTTGCTCGCGGAAGAACGCCGCCGCGCATGCCGGCATCCTGCAAAAAGGAGGCGTGGAAAGCGCTGAAGCTGCGGCGGGCCGTTGATTGGGAAAAATTCAAAACCATTATCCGCTTCGAGGATGCCGGTGTAACGATCTGCGCAGAGGAGAAGGAAGAACATCTCTCTTATACACGGATAAAGAGCGTCTTTGAATCATTGCATTTGTGGCTTGTGGTCTGCGACGATGAACGCGCGCTGCTGCTTCAGAAAAAGGACCTGAGGTCCGGGAACGCAGACAGCTTCCTCTCTGACATCATTTCAAAAATGAACACAGGAGCAGATGCATCCGGCTGAACATGGCAGCTATGTGACGTCACCAGCCCGTTTGTCCCAGTGGGACTTCAACTATGGTCCAGCTATCGACGGAAGCGCACAAATGAGCGATTTCCAGAAGGATGATCGGAGGCAGATGAATAAGCGAGGGATAGCTTTTATAGTAGTAGATATCAGGGCTGTTGTCAGCAAAATGTAGGGACAAGAGGCCAATCGGTAGGCAACGAACATGGGAGTCGAAGCAGCATTCTATACCCGCCTAAGAAATAACCGGCAGGCATTCGACCACTGAGAAAACACCATCTGATACATCCCCCTGTTCAGAACTTCTGAACAGCCATCCATGTCGAAAGCGGAGAGACTGCGATACAGCAATCTCTCCGCTTTTCTGTCGTGATCTTCTGCTTTGAGCGCAGAGGCCGAACCTGCACGATAATGAAAAACATGGCTCCAAGCCGGAACAGGCGGTTCTTATGAGGTATCCTCACATCCGCGGCACTGTCGATGCTGTCCAAAGGCAGCCCACCCTCATTCCTCTAAGGACGGGCATCGGATGCCCTGACTTTTTGCGTCCTTTTGAGGATACCCCGCCTCCGTCCACCATCGTTACCCACAAATATCCTTATGCCCACAGCGGTGTCGCTGTGGGCTTTTTTGCGCTCTGTGCGCAACCCCGCTGCCGCGGCCCACCACCCGTTTCCGAGATTTGCAGCCAACCAAATTTCAGAATACGGAGGAAGCATATATGGGCTTTAATTACGCGGCTGAAAAGAAGAAGTTTGAAACGCTGTGGGCAAGACTCCGGCGTGAGTATCGAGCGGCAGGGATGTCCGATACCGCCATCCAGAAGATGCATGACTTCGATTGGGAGGTTTTCAAACAGGAGAGGATATACCGCCTTCATACGCAGAACATGGGCATCGGCATCTTTGACGAGCCTTCCACCGAGCAGGAGGACAAGTCCGCATTGATGAAAAAGTTTTTGGAATCGGTCAGCCACTGGGACGATTACACAACAGCGTCAAGGTACGGCTGGATCGAAGAAGTCGATGATCCGTCGATCTACAAGCAGCTTCAAGCATTGAGAAAGGCGGATCTTGAGCTCTTGACACTCATTGTAGTGGATGGGTTTTCTCAAACGGAGATTGCGCGCTATAAGAGCGATGCACCAGATAATGTAATCAAAAACTGGATGCGTAACCGTGACACGATTGAATTTCTTGGGCTGTGGGAACAGCTCAACAACCCAGAATTTAAACCCGTCGAATTCGACGGGTTTAGAACGCAGGCTGGATCAAATGCCTTCACCATGTCTCCGGAGAAGTGGATCGGAGGTACCGGAGCGGTCGGCATCATCTCTAAGGCCGGGCGCTACGGTGGAACATTTGCGCAGAAAGATATTGCGTTTGAATTCGCTTCTTGGATCTCTGCAGAATTCAAGCTATATATCATCAAGGACTATCAGCGCCTGAAGAATGACGAAAATAGCCGTCTTGCGCTGGGATGGAACTTGAATCGGACACTTGCAAAAATCAATTACCGTATCCACACGGATGCAATCAAAGATGTACTGATCCCGCCGGATGTGACCCCACAGCGTCAGTGCTTTACCTACGCCGATGAAGCAGATGTGCTGAATGTTGCACTGTTCGGCATCACGGCAAAGGAATGGCACCAGACACACCCGGATTCCAAAGGAAATATTCGGGATGAAGCAAGCCTGCAACAATTGATCGTTCTTGCTAATCTTGAAAGCATCAATGCGGAGTTGATTCGCCAAGGAATCCCCCAGAGTGAGAGACTGCTCCGGTTGAACGCCAGCGCAAAGCAGATGATGCAGTCCCTTGTAGGAGATCATCGCATTGACGAATTTAGAACATATGGTGAACTGCCGAATAAGAAAAGCAAATAAGCCCTAAGTATATATATTAAAACTAAGGCAACACCGCACAATTAAAGCGGCGGTGCTTTGCGGAAATTTTGTGCCCTGACTTTGTTGCAGTTTCACGGTAATACATCAAGTATTACCGCAAAACTGCGCCTCGTCAGTACGCAAAATTTACTCGCAAATCACTCTTGTTCAATTATGCGGTATTGCCCTAAGTTTATCATCCGCAACATGCATAGAAATCTCTACTCTGTAACACATTGGGAGGCCTCATTATGGAATTTGACCGTGAAGTATTTGATCTTATGCCATCTGGAAACAAAACCTTCAACCTGATTGGCCTAAAAATGCCGAGCGATAAGGATATACAGCCTGTCGAAAAAGGTCACCTACGGGTGGCCTTTTTCTGGTAAAATGGTTCGAAAAATGGAATAATAAGTACGGGTGATAAACGTGCTAACGAAAAATATTGAAAACAGAAATCAAGTTGAGTTTGTAAGTTTGGAACAGATGGTTCCTCAGGACCATCTGCTGCGTCAGATCGATGCAGCGATCGACTTTAATAAGGTGTATGAATTTGTTGAGGATTTGTGCTGCAAAGACAATGGGCGTCCCAGCATTGATCCTGTTGTTCTGTTCAAAATTGTGCTGCTTCAACATATCTACGGCATTCGTTCTCTGCGCCGAACACTGGAAGAGATTAGGATGAATATGGCGTATCGGTGGTTTATTGGATATCCGCTGAACGAGCAGGTTCCGCATTTTTCAACGGTGAGCTATAACTTCAAACACCGTTTTAATACCGCATCGGTAGAGTATATTTTTCGCTCGCTGGGGCGTGTGTATATTTGCGGTCGTGCAAAAATCCCACAAAACCGCAAAGTCGATAGGTGGGTATTTCGATGCAGAGTATGTTCGACACTGTGGAAACTGAAAATCAGCTTGTATTCGCAGAAAAGTTACATTTTAGGGCGATAACCGCCGGGTGATTGTAAAGCGCTATTCAATACCACCCGGCTCGCTCGATGCAGGAAGCCACGCATCGGATATATTCTGTACTGACGAGCATAATATAGCAAAACAGACAGCTTTCGTCAACCGTTGCGCAGAAATGCGGCTTCGGTGGAAAGCTGCCTATTTTTTGCTAGATACGATTTTCTTACTCGGTTATCTCTGCATCGACCAGATGGCAGTCCATATATCCGTTTTCTTCGTAGGTCTGGAATGTGCCAACGACCGTGATTTCTGTTCCCAGTTCGGGATAGCCGGCAGGATAGCTATGCTCGCCCGCGAGGACGAATTCCAGCCCCTGCGAGCAGCAGGCAGTCGCGTCCATGATGATGCAGACCGTGTACACCGCGCCGGTGTTCGGATTCCCATAGGCCGCAAACTGCCCATTCATTTGGATGCGCTTTCCGACATACCGATCCGGCTCGTACATCATGTTATAGATCTCGGAGTAGACCATCGTGCTGCTGAGCGTAGTCAGATCGACATCCGGTTCGCCGGAGGTCTGTGCCGGTTCATAGTCCGGAAGCGCTTCGGCGGGCTGCGTCTGCTCCGGTTCCGGAACGGATGTTTCCGGTGTAGTTTCATCCGCAGCAGGCTGCTGCTCCGGAATTGCAGTCGGCGGAACGGTCGTTTCGCCTGTGGCATTCGCCATCTGCTCCTGAACGACCTGCTGGGTCGCGCTGCCCTGCTTCGATTTGGACTGGATCTTCTGATCGCCGCAGGCGCAGAGGGAAACCAGATAAAGCGCGACGGCGAGAATAAACAAAGCCTGTTTCATGTGCGGATACCTCCCAATCGGGATATTCCTGAGAAAATCAGAAATGCAAAAATGTCCACGGCCACAATGGTCGAGCCGACCGGCGTTCCAGCTAGGATGGAGATCAGAATGCCCAGTGCGGCGCAGCAGACGGAAAGGACGGCCGCACAGATCGTCACCGCACGGAAGTTTTTGTAGACCCGCATGGCAGACAGCGCCGGGAAAATAACAAGGGCGGATATGAGCAGTGAGCCGACAAGGTTCATTGCCAACACGATCACAACGGCGACCGTTATGGCAATCAGTAAGTTATACAAATCGGCCTTTGTCCCCACAGCCTTTGCAAAGTTTTCATCAAAGGTCACAGCGAAAATTTTGTTGTAGCAAAGAACAAATACCGCCACGACCGCCACCGACAGCACCGCGCACAGCCAGACCTCGCTTTTCGTCAGCATCAGAATAGAGGTCGAGCCGAACAGCGTGCTGCACACATCGCCGGACAAGTTAGAGGATGTGGAGAACAAATTCATCAGCAGATAGCCGATAGCAAGTGCCCCCACCGAGATCATGGCGATGGCGGCGTCGCCCTTGATCTTCGTGTTCTGCCCGGTACGCAGAAGCAGCACGGCGCTGATGATTGTAATGACCATGACCAGCGGCATTTCGTTGGTGATTTGTAGCACAGCGGCAATCGCCATGGCTCCGAACGCCACATGAGAAAGTCCGTCACCGATGAAGGAAAACCGTTTCAGCACCAGCGTTACGCCCAGCAGAGAGGAACAGAGCGCAATCAGCACGCCGACCACCAGCGCATAGAGGACAAAGGGGTACGCCCAATAGAGGGTCAGTTTTTCCAAGATTGCGGTCATTGTTCATCACCGCCTTTCTCTGCGGCAAATAGCCGCCCTTGCGGGCTTTGGAGATACTCTGCCTTTGTTCCGAAGAAAACGGTGTTGCCAATATGCAGAATATGGCTGGCGTATTTGACTGCGGCGGCAATATCGTGAGAAATCATAATAATGGTGATACCGTCCCGATGGTTCAGTTCGTCGATCAGACGATACATTTCCGCTGTCACTTTGGGATCAAGCCCGGAAACAGGCTCGTCCAAGAGCAGCATTTTTTGTGTGGCGCACAGCGCACGGGCAAGCAATACCCGCTGTTGCTGCCCGCCGGACAACTCTCGATAACACCGCTTTGAGAGCTTATCAATCTGCATTTTCCGAATGTTTTCTTCGGCAAGCTGTTTTTCTTCTTTGTTATAAAAGGGGCGGCTGCCGCAGCGCCCCTGACACCCGGAGAGAACGATCTCTCTCACGGATGCAGGGAAATCCTTTTGTACGACGGTCTGCTGCGGCAGGTAGCCGATCTCATTTTTCCTCAGCCCGTCGCCTGTCAAAATTCTGCCGCTGATGGGCGGCTGCAAGCCAAGGATCGTTTTCATAAGTGTACTCTTACCAGAGCCGTTTTCCCCTACGATGCAGAGGTAGTCGCCTGCAAAGACCTCAAAGCTGAGATCTTGCAGAACGGACTTCCCATCATAGCCGACGCGGAGATTTTGACAAGTGAGCTGAGCCATAGACCTACCTCCTTAACCCAATGCTTCTTTCAGCACGGACAGGTTCTTCTCCATCACGGAGAGGTAGGTCGTACCGTTTGCCACATCTTTAGAAGTGGTGGACTGCATGGAATCCATGGTCAGCACCTTTTGATTTTTCTCAGCGGTGTTCTGGACAATGGTTTCGGAAATTTTATGCTGTGCGCCCTCAATAGTCAGAACGCAGGGCAGTTTCGATTCATCCACCTTCTTAGCAAGGAACGAAACGGTCTCAAAGCTGGCTTCCGTTTCGGCGGAGCAGCCCACAAAAGCGGCATAGTAGCTCAGACCGTAATCGTCCACCAGATAGCGGAATGGGAAACGGTCGCCGAACAGAACGGTCTTATAGGTCGCAGCGTCCACGACAGCCTGATATTCACCGTCCAGCGCAGAGAGCTTTTCGATATAGGCAGCGGCGTTGGTAGCGTAGGTGTCCTTATTGTCGGGGTCCAGCTCCTGCAAGGACTTGGAAATGGCATTTACAAGAACCTCCGCGTTTTTCAGAGAAAGCCAAACGTGCTCGTCCTTTTCTTCCTCATGCTCGTGGTCTTCGTCCTCGTCGTGGTCATGCCCTTTCATGTGTTCGCAGATCTCTTCGCCGGTCATGTCAGCCGGGAAGAAGGTAGGCCAGGAGTTTTCGGGATCGACGATCGCGTCGAAGCTCTCGTTGCTCATCCGGATGTGGAAGTGTTCGGCGGCAGCCGGTTCGATCATGTGGTCATTGAACTCAATGTAGACCGGCGCGCCGGAATCCTTGTCCTCCGCCTCAAAGCGATACATGGCCGCCTTCGTGCCGGTAGACCAGTTCTGAATGTAATAGCCGACATACTTGTAGTTAGAGCCGACCTTCTTGCTATCTTCGTAGGTGAACTCGATGTGGTCACCCTCAATATCGATGTTGGCAATGTCCGTTTTGTAGCCGTTCTGATAGTAGGTCTTGTATTCTTCGGCGGTCATTTCGCCTTTCTCTGCCATCGCTGCAAACGCATCATCCAGTGTTCCGTCCGGCACAAAGGGATAGGCAGACTGCCAGTCGCCCGCCCAATCAGACAGGCTTCTGTCCTGAACCTCGTCATCTTCAAAGGTGGAGATTTCCTTGCTGTGGTCATGGTCGTGATCGTGCTCTGTTTCCTGCATACCCTCGACCACTTCTTCGGTCTTGACGCTGTCGCCAAGGACATCCAGCAGGTTGATGACCTTCATGTTCTTGTTGGTGGCATTTTTCAGAGCATTGTCCACCCAGCCGTCGGACTCGCCGCCTACATAGATGAACAGGTCACAGTTGGAGATTTTGACAATGTCATCGGCAGTGGGCTGATAGCTGTGCAGGTCAACGCCGTTATCAAGCAGCATCGTGACTTCGGCGTTATCGGCTTTGTCACCTAAAATCTCACGCACCCAGTCATATTCGGGGAAAATGGTAGTGACAATGCTCAGTTTGTCGGTCTTGTTGGTATCGTTCTGCTTTCCGCAGCCGGCAAGAGCGCCGACGAGCATCAAAAGCGCAAGCAGCAGCGCAGTTATTTTTTTCATAGGGTTTGTTACCTCCAAATCATGATAGGAACTTAAAAATGGGCGCAAAAATACAAGGGTAACAGCAACGCCGCAAAAGTCTATCCGAAAACAGATAGACTACACCCTTGTAAAAAGTTCTTATTTTTAATTTGAAAGTTTGACCTTGAGAGAAACCAGCGTAAAGGTGCGGACAACCTCTGTACAGGAGGGAATGATCCGGCACAGAATATATAGAATCGCCGCTACAGTAGCTGCGGCGGAGCCAGCAAGCCCAATGCTTTTGAACAGGTTTTCGCAGACGTTGATCTGATGGCAGACGGCGCAGTCCACGCCAGTACAGTCATGGTCGGATTCCGCTGCGATATAGGCAAGAGAGGACAGCATAACAAAGGCCAGCACTACGGCCAGCAAGCCCGTCATAAAACGAAATTTCTTTGTCATGGTCTGTCCTCCTTTCCAATCGTTATTTTCCCTTGCAGTCCGAACAAGTTCCATAGAGGATCGTGTAAGTCGTGTCCAATATAAACTGTTCGCTCTGCGCCAAATGCTTTGCAAGCAAAGCTGCGTTACCATCTGCCATGTGAAAGGTCTTGCCGCATTTGATACAGCTCATGTGCAGCGCACCTTTGCAGCTTTCGGCATCAAGGTATTGATAGTAGACCTCGCGCGTGCCGCTCTTGCTGCTCCGACGCACTTTTTCCTCTGTCTCTAACTGTGCAAGGTTTCGATATACGGCGCTCAGGCTGATTTTTTTATCTGCCAAAGCGTCCGCAATTTGCCGTGCGGACAACAGCTCGTCCGGGTGCTGGCTCAAATAGGCAAGCAGAACCTTTCGCTGCCGCGTGCTGTAGCTATGCAAGTCACCGCACCTCCAATTTGCAGTTCATTCGCAAATATTATAATCCAAGAAAGCAAGAAAGTCAATATGCGAGTTGTTCGCAAATTGCAAGTTTTCAATGAACGCAGCTACCGCGAAAATCAAAACCACTTTTACTGTTGCCCAATATGTTTGACTGCATATTTTAGGACTACAATTTCTGGATGTTGGAGTTGCCACTTGTCCAGATGCAGGAGACGCTCGGCAAGGCAGGGTTTACCCTTTCCCATTCGAGCAAATTCGATATTATTGTAGAATATTTTGTCGAACGAGGAAGCATAGAATAAAGCCAAGGCTTGGTGAGCATCAGCCGAACAATCCCAAACTGGTGTATACGATGGACTTCAAGGTGACCCCACACATGCTGCGGCACACCTACATCACCAATCTGATTTACAAAGGTGTTGATCCTAAGACGGTGCAGTATCTGGCAGGCCATGAGAACAGCAAAACGACTATGGACATCTATGCGAAAGTCAAGTATAATAAACTTGAGGAATTGAGCAGCGTTGTGAATGCAGCATTCGGGCTGCGTTAAACTACACCCAAAATTTCGCGATTTCGTGGGTGTGCCTATGGGTTTACTGAGAGAGGGAAGCCCGAAAACCCGAATGAATACTGGACTTTTGGGATCAAGGTCAGGTGAGTACGGTCTCAAAGCAGCTCGTCGCGCTCCGCAGTTCTCCAAGCGCTAATCAATATTTGTGCTTTCAAAGTGCAGAAAACGCAAGTTTTCTGCACTTTTTCTTTGTTTTTGGACAAAACAATATATGCGGAATTGCAATGCAAAACATGAGAAACATGTGCTTTTCTCATCAATAAAACCGTGCTGCAATAGAAGCAGACAAAAAACGAAACAGAGAATGCACATGGCAAAAACAGAACGCTCATTCGATATGCTGCACGGAGCGCTGAACGGCAAACTCCCGGCGAGATTGTCGGCCGGCTGATCAGCCTGTCGCTTGGTCTGTTCATGGTGCTCGGTACCTGCACGCTGCTGCAATCGATCGAAACCTGTATCCCGTCAAAAACCGGCTGTTTCATCGGTCGTTTTTTTGTACGCCGCGACTAACCCTACCACTGGACGAATGCACAAAAATATGCTACAATTCAATATAGATATTTACACGGAGGTGTCGTGCGATGCACAGTACCAGAAAGGTCAAGGATGATCTCATTTATGTTGGCGGCAGCGACCGCCGCCTGAGCCGCTTTGAAAATTTGTTCCCGATTCCCAAGGGGGTATCCTATAACAGCTATGTGCTGTTGGATGAGAAAACCGTGCTGTTTGACACGGCGGACGAGTCCATTAGCCGTCAGTATATCGAAAACGTCGTTCACGCGCTGAACGGCCGTCCGCTGGACTACATGGTCGTTCAGCACATGGAGCCGGATCACTGTGCGATGATCGACGATATGCTGCGCCGCTATCCGGAGGTGAAGATGGTATGCAGCGCCAAGGCGGTCGGCATGTTCGCCCAGTTCTACGGAACGGACGTTGCCGCGCGTGCGCTGGTCGTCAAGGAAGGCGACAAGCTGTCCACGGGCGAGCATACCCTGCATTTTGTCATGGCGCCGATGGTGCACTGGCCGGAGGTCATGGTCACCTACGACGAGAAGGACAAGATCCTGTTCTCTGCTGATGCATTCGGCACATTCGGCGCACTGGCGGGCAACATTTTCGATGACGAGATCACGTTCGACACCACATGGATGAACGATGCCCGCCGTTACTACACCAACATTGTCGGCAAGTACGGCGTACAGGTGCAGACGCTGCTTAAGAAGGCGGCATCGCTCGATATTGAGATGATCTGCCCGCTGCATGGTCCGATCTGGCACAAGGATCTCGGCCTGCTGCTGGAGAAGTACCAGAAGTGGAGCACCTACGAGCCGGAGGACAAGACGGTCATGATCGCCTACGCGACCATGTACGGCAACACCGAGAACGCCGCAAACGTGCTCGCAGGCATGCTGGCCGACAAGGGCGTGAAGAACATCGCGATGTACGACGTTTCCGAGACCGACGTTTCCGAGCTGGTGGCGGAGAGCTTCCGCTGCAGCCATCTGGTGCTCGCTGCGCCGACCTACAACAGCGGCATCCAGCCGAAGATGGAAGCATATCTGTCCGATATCAAGGCGCTTAACCTGCAGAACCGCACGGTTGCCGTCATCGACAACGGCACATGGGCCGCTACTGCGGGCAAGCAGATGATCGGCATGCTCGAGGGCATGAAGAACATGACCATCCTCGAGAACCCGATCTCCATCAAGTCTGCACTGGCAGAGAATCAGCTCGGCGCACTCGAAGCGCTGGCTGACGAGCTGGCAAAGCAGGTAAACGGTTAAGGCAATACCGCATAATTGAACAAGAGCGATTTGCGAGCAAATTTTGTGTACTAACGAGGCGCGGTTTTGCAGTAATACTTAATGTATTACTGTGAAATCGCAACAAAGTCAGGACACAAAATTTCCGCAAAGCGCCGCAGCTTTAATTGTGCGGTGTTGCCTTAATAATTAAATACCGGCGGCTGTCGCAATGCGGCAGCCGTTTTGCTGTATATGCAGGGGAGAGCGGCGAGGAAAAATGCCCTCCCTTCCTTTATAAAATGTATACGAAATTGATGATGTTATAGAGAAAACCCGGATTTGTCCAAGCAAACAGCAGGGAAAAGTGAAAGAGCGTCAGCGGTGCGGGACGAATGCATCTCCAGGTTTACTGTTTTCCACGGAAAGACAGGGCAAAGTGGCATGAAAAAAACGCATGAAAGCACAAAAAATTTGTGCGAACAGTGAAAAATTAAAAATTTTGTGAAATCCGGTTAAAAATATGTTGCATAATGCGTTAATAGTGCTATTATAGTACAAGGGTTGAAACAACCGCCACAATATCTAAAGTATAGAGAAATACATCAGGAGAAGAAACGAGGAATTTTTATGCTTCGGTTTTTGGAGAGCATGCAGTGGGTGCTGTTCATTTTCTTTACTGCGGCGTATGCGTACCAGATCTTTTACCTTCTGGTTGGCTTGTGGGGCAAGCAGCGCGGCGGCGTGGAAAATGCAGAGCTGCACCGTTACGCGGCGATCATTTCAGCACGCAATGAGTCCGCCGTTATCGGCAGACTGATCCGCACCTTGAAGGAGCAGGATTATCCGTCAGAGCTGCTTGATGTCATTGTTGTTGCAGATAACTGCACGGACAATACCGCTGAGGTAGCGCGCAGCGCCGGTGCGATCGTGTACGAGCGATTTAATAAGGTGCAGGTCGGCAAGGGTTACGCGCTGGACTATCTGTTCAAGCGTATTTTCGAGGAGCAGGGTGAGGATGCATACGACGCGTTTTTCGTATTCGATGCGGACAACATCGTAGATCCGCAGTTCGTCCGTGAGATGAACAAGATGTACGATACCGGCGAGTATTCCGCACTGACCAGCTATCGCAATTCGCAGAACTTCTGCGCGAACTGGATCTCCGCAGGCTATGCGCTGTGGTTCCTGCGTGAGTCGCGCTTCCTGAACCGCCCGAGAACCCGTCTGGGTGTCAACTGTGCGGTTTCCGGCACCGGTTTTCTGATTTCGGCTGATGTGCTCCGCGAGGAAGGCGGCTGGAATTATCATCTGCTGACCGAGGATATCGAGTTCTCCATCGCCAGTGCGGTCCGCGGCCGTAAGATCGGCTACTGCGGCAATGCCATCATCTACGATGAGCAGCCGGAGCATTTCCGCCAGTCGTGGGATCAGCGTCTGCGCTGGAGCAAGGGCTTCTATCAGGTGGACGCAAAGTATACCGGCGCACTGCTGCGCGGCTGTACGCGCGGCGGCAAGGCGGGCATGTCCTGCTATGATATGCTGATGACAGTTGCACCGTGCAACCTTGTTACCATCGGCTCGCTGCTGCTGGCCGTACTCCTGTGCGTGACCAGCTTCGCACAGCCGGCATACATTACATACCGCGTTATGCGTATGCTTGGCCGTATTCTGATGCTGACCGTGCGCGGCATTACGTTCAGCCTGTTTGCCTTCGGCGCGGTGACGATGATCGCCGAGTGGAAGCGCATCGCAGGTCCGGCGTGGAAAAAGGTGCTGTATACCTTTACCTTCCCGTTCTTCATGCTCACCTATGTTCCGATCTCGATCGCCGCTCTGGTCGGCAAGGTCGAGTGGAAGCCGATCCAGCATGGCATCGCCAAGGTGCAGGAGGAGCGCGAGAGCGCGTAATTGAATCAAAACAGCCGCAGGGTGTCTGCGGCTGTTTTTTTACCATTTGCAGATGTGTAATTGCAGGGGAGGCCGGTGGTCTCCCTTGTGCCACCAGACCAACGAGTTGCGCGGCACAGGTATCCTCTGGAGGACTCTCTCTTGTCCTTCGGGCAATTCACCGTTCTCTGATTTTCGCTGTGCTGAATAGGAAGGAGGGAACCTTGGTTCTCTTCTTCTTGTGCCCCTGCCGGGGAGGCAGGATTCTCTTGCTTCGCAAGCGAAAACCCTAATTTCTGGAATGATAACGAAAACCCGCTCAAACGCCGCACAATCGACTTTGCAAATTTGCTGTATAGTTTTGAACCGATCCGTCAAAAATCCATCACACGCGATTCTGACGCGAAATACAAAACGAAAACCGATGCCATCCATGTCTGCAACCGTAAAACCGCTCAAACAGGCAGAAAAAAAGAGCCGTGCTTTCGCACAGCTCTTCAAAAATTTACTTCAGCAGATATACATTTGCGTACTGCACGCCAAGCTCGTTTGCACGCTCGTGAGTGCTTACTGCAATGTCGATCTTGTTGCCCTTGATCGCTCCGCCGGTGTCCTCAGCGATGAACACGCCGTAGCCCTCGATGAATACGCGGCTGCCGAGCGGAATGACAGACGGGTCAACTGCGATCGTGCGGCCTTCGGTCAGGGTGGTGCCGGTAGCGGTCAGTGCCAGATTGTTGCCGTTGCATTCAACGCACGGATCGTAGAAGGTCAGTTTATAATTGCCAAGCGCAGTTGCATTTGCCTTGATGGCATCGCTTGCCAGATACGTTGTGGAGTAAGCTACCGGACGGGCAGTGGCTGCACTTGCGACCAGCTGGTTGTAAGCGGTCTTGGTTGCAGCGGCCTTGATCTCAGCTTCCTTCTTAGCTGCTTCTTCAGCGGCCTTTTTGGCAGCCTCAGCCTTAGCCTTCTTAGCAGCTTCCTCCTGCGCCTTCTTGGCAGCATCCTGCTGTGCCTTGAGTGCGGAAGCCTTTGCCTTCGCCATAGCCTGCTGTGCGTTGGAGATTTCGGCAGAGGTGAGCACCGTGCCGACAGAATGGTTCAGAGTGGAAGAGAGTACCGCAGTCGGCTGCTCCAGTGCAGCAGCGCCGAAGGTTGCCATCGAGCCTACCGTGAAGGTTGCCGCGAGGAACATGGCAGCATGCTTACGCAGAGAAATAGACATTTGTGTTACGCTCCTAAAAGTCAGGTGAAAACGCAGCGGGAACACTTCCCGCGCCACCGGAAAAACCGATGTTGTTTTCTGGGTTGTTACTGTTTTGTTTACGTTCTGTTTCCGAACTGTAACCAATCATACTGCATCCTCTCCGATTTGTCAAACGGTTTCATAGAATTTTGTGCACATTTCACAGAGTTTATCGCTGGATTTCGTTAATCTGTATGGCATAATTGGGCGAAAATACGGTTTTTTACGGTTAGCCGTGTAAAACGCACATCGGCGGCTTTGTTACAAACCGCAGGGATCGAAAAGGAAGTCTGCCCGGTTTGACCGGTCATTATGCAGGACACGCAGAATGGGTAAAACAGCGGGACACTGTGCATAAATAGTATATAGGTAAATTGGCTGTTTCGACGAAGCCGTACAGAGCGCTTTGGTGACTGGCTCTTTACAATTCTGCTGAGCTGTGGTATATTAAAAATAAGTGTTTGCAGTCCGTGTGGGAATGCGCTGTGCCATTTACAGCGAAAACGGACCGCATCCTTCACATGTGGATAAAGACAGACGGGATCGCATGGTCTGCCTTTTCAGAAAAGCGGAAACGACATCCGCGTACATATAATAAACAACAATCAGATAAAGGAAAGTGATAATACTATTATGAAGGAAAAACTGAAGATCATACCGCTCGGCGGTCTGAACGAGATCGGTAAGAACATGACGGTGATCGAGTACGGCAATGACATCGTAGTTATCGACTGCGGCGTTGCCTTTCCGGATGACGATATGCTGGGTGTTGACCTGGTCATTCCGGATACAACGTACCTCAAGCGCAACCTGAACAAGCTGCGCGGCTATGTGATCACCCACGGACATGAGGACCATATCGGCGCTATTCCGTATGTTCTGCGTGAGTGCAATGCACCGATTTACGCGACCCGACTGACCTGCGGCATCATCGAGACTAAGCTGTCCGAGCATAAGATGCCCCAGAAGGTCAAGATGAACCGCGTGCGCGCCGGTGATACGATTAAGCTCGGCTGCTTCAAGATCGAGTTTATCCACACCAACCACTCCATTGCGGATTCGGTTGCGCTGGCGATCACCACGCCGCTGGGCACCATCCTGCACACGGGTGACTTCAAGATTGACCTGACGCCGGTTTCCGGTGAGATGATCGACCTTGTCCGCATCGGTGAGCTGGGCAAGAAGGGACTGCTTGCGCTGATGAGCGACTCGACCAACGTCGAGCGTCCGGGCTACACGCCGAGTGAGAAAATCGTCGGCAAATCGCTCGAGAAATTTATCATGGAGAGCGATCAGCGCATCATCATTGCAACGTTCGCGTCCAATGTATCGCGTCTGCAGCAGATTCTCGACATTGCCGCCAAGGCAGGACGCAAGGTAGCCGTTTGCGGCCGAAGCATGGAGAAGATCTCCAAGGTTTCGATGGAGCTGGGTTATCTGAAGGATTCCGGCAAGGTCATGATCGACATTTCTGAGATCAAGCGCTACGCGCGCAGCCAGCTGATCATCGTATCCACCGGCTCTCAGGGTGAGACCATGTCCGCGCTGTACCGTATGGCGTACGGCAGCCACAAGCAGGTGGAGGTCAACTCCGGCGACCGTATCCTGATCGCAGCATCCGCTATCCCGGGCAACGAGAAGTCGATCAACAACATGGTCAATGAGCTGTACAAGCAGGGCGCTGAGGTCATTTACGACCGTTCGGCAGCCATCCATGTTTCCGGCCATGCCTGCCAGGAGGATCTTAAGCTGATGCTCGGTCTGTGCAAGCCGAAGTATTTCATTCCCGTACACGGCGAGTACCGCATGCTCGTGCAGCATGCCGGTCTGGCACGCGAGATGGGTGTCAACCCGAAGAACATTCTCGTCAGTGAGATCGGCCGTCCGATCGAGATCAGCGAAAATTCGGCTCGTCTGGGCAATCCCGTGCCGGCCGGTCGTCTGCTGGTAGACGGTCTGGGCATCGGTGATGTCGGCACTGCCGTTCTGCGTGACCGCAAGCATCTGTCCGAGGACGGTCTGCTGGTTATCGTAGTAACCGTGGACGCAACGACCGGCGTCGTTATTGCGGGTCCGGATATCGTATCGCGCGGCTTCGTTTACGTCAAGGAAGCCGAGGCTCTCATGGAGGAGCTGCGTACCATTTCGCAGATGGCGCTCGACCGCTGCTCGGTAGAGAACCTGCGTGACTGGAACAGCCTGAAATCTGCCATCAAGGGCGATGTAAGTGATTACCTGTTCAAGAAGACCAAGCGCAGTCCGATGGTTCTGCCGATCATCATGGAAATCTAAATGTAAGATGGATAAGAAAAGACACCGATTTTTTTCGGTGTCTTTTTTCATATAAGCCCTATCATTAACCTTTATACATGCCGATCTTGCACAGCTCTTTAATCATATCCGGCACGGTCTGACCGGCGATCTCGAGGCGCTCTGCGGCGCCGGGCTTTTCTTCGGAGAACGTATCCCATGCGGTGACAAGATGTCCGGTCGGCTCCATGCCGTATTTTTTCAGCAGGGGAACGAAACGCTTTGCAGTCTCGCTGTAAATGGACAGAACCTTGTACTTCTGTACGAAAAGCTCCTCCTCGGTGGTCAGAGAGCCAATGGCGAATGCCGAAAGACCGTCCTGATACAGCAGCTCGCCGTAGCCGTCTAAAATCATGGTCAGCTGCTTTTTCGTCATGCCGTCCAGATACCAGACCTCATCGCTTTCCGCATCCGGATGGATGGCGAGGAACAGCGGCTCGTCCAGCTCGGCGTAGAACGAATGCACAAAGTCGCTCAGCTTCTCGAAGCTGAGGTTTGCGGTGATGGTGTTGCCGTCCAGCTCGTACTGCTCGGACAGCTTTTCGGGGAACGGAACGGTCACGCCTGCAGCGGTTTGAAACATAGAAATATCTCCTTATATATAATGTATAAAAATGCGGTTTACAGTCGAATGCTGATCTCGCCCGAGGACAGGGCATTCACCTGTCCGTCTGCGGTTTTCACCAGCAGATGTGCATTCTCGTCCAGTCCGACGCACTCGGCTTCGTAGCGGCCTGCCGGACTGCTGACCGTTACCGGACGGTTAATGCAGCACAGCCGTTCGCGGTACTGCTCGAGCAGCTCGGGTTCCTTGCCCTGCTCGAGCAGCATGTACACATCCTCGAAGTGGTTGAGGACAGCGGCGGCCAGTTCGGCTCTGCGGGGCGGCTTGCCGAAGTCGCTGATGGCACCCGCGACCGCCTGTACCTCCTCGGGCCACGCCGGATTGGGATGCAGATTGATGCCGATGCCGACCACAAGCGAGCTTACTGTGCCGGTTTCGCCCTCGATGGTCGCTTCCGTGAGGATGCCGCACAGCTTGCGTCCGTTCATCAGCACGTCGTTCACCCATTTGATCTGCGGCGTGAAGCCTGCGGTCTGCTCAATGGCGCGCACGACCGCGATCGCCGCCGAAATGGTGTCGAACGATAGGTGCGACAGCGGCAGTGTCGGATGCAGCAGAATGGTCATGTACACGCCGGTGTCGGCAGGGGAGACGAATGTGCGGCCGAGCCGTCCGCGTCCGCCGGTCTGCTCCTCGGCAAACAGCGTGAAGCCGTGCCTGCGGCCGAGATACTGCTCCTTCATCGTCGTGTTGGACGAGGTAAGCGACGGCTCGACCAGGATTTCGCGTCCGATGACCGCGGTATCGAGCAGTGCGTCAATGCCTGCGGCGGTCAGGCTGTCGTCATCCGAGGCCAGGCGATAGCCTTCTCCGGTCACGGCGTCAATGGCAAGGCCGCTCTCGCGCAGTGCGGCGATCGCCTTGTGCACCGCCGCACGGGATACGCCAAGCTGCTCGGCGAGCCGTCCGCCGGAAAGGCGGGTGCCTCGTGCCTGTTCGAGTGCCTGCAAAACGGCGTCCTTCACGGTCAATTCGATCATCTCCATCATTAAAATGCTAATCTCTATTGTAAACGAAAAAAGAAGATAGTACAATACTATCATGCAAAACAATAGGCGGCATAACGGAAAATCTATGCCGCAATGGAGGAAAATACCTTGAAGACCAAGCAAGAGATCCTGACCGCGCTTGCACACAGCGGCGACGATAAGCTGCTGCTGGCAGGACTGCTCGACAAGGAGCAGACGTGTGAGCAGCGCGGTTATCTGACCCATACCAAGTTCCTCGACCTCAAGCAGCGGGCGCTGTGCACGGATGCGGTGCGCCTTGCCGGAGCGACCGGTCATGCGCTGTTCTGGGGCGGCTATGAGGACGCGGAACGCGGGATCTATCTGTTTTATCCGGATTACATGGATGCCGAGAGCGCAAAGATGTCCGCGCCGCTGGCGCTGCTGCGCGCCCACAAGCGCAGGGAGGACACGCTCACGCACCGCGACTATCTCGGTTCGCTGATGGGACTGCAGATCGACCGTTCGGTGGTCGGTGACATTCTCGTGCACGAGGAAGGCGCAGACATCATCGTGCTCGAGGACATGGCGGAGTTCATCCTCATGCACTTCGCCAAAGCGGGCCGCAAGCAGCTTTCGCTGACGCGCGAGGATCTCAGCGACCTGAAGCATGCGGCAGTCGAGGAAAAACGGGGGACCGGTTCGGTGGCGTCGCCCAGACTGGACAGCGTAGCCGCTCTGATTTTTGGTCTGCCGCGCAAGGACGCACAGGCGCGGATCGAGAAGGGACTGGTGTTCGTCAACAACACACCCTGCATGAAGCCGGAGCACCAGATTACGGAAGGCGACCGTCTGACTGTGCGCGGCGTCGGCCGTGCGCGCGTGGAGGCGTTCGGCGGTATGAGCCGTAAAGGACGAATTTTTCTCGAATATGTCCGAAATGCGTAAACATTGGCAGAATGTGTCCGGCAAAGCCTGTTGTCAAGCGGGTTTGTCTATGTTATACTTTAGGCAATACCAAACGATTAAAGCTGCGGCGCTTTACGGAAATTTTGTGTCCTGATGTCGTTGTGATTTTTTGCAATACCTCGTATTGCTGCAAAACCACACCTAATCAGTACGCAAAATTTGCTCGTAAATCGCTCTTGTTCAATCATTTGGTATTGCCTGTAACCCACATACGAGGTGTATCTTATGAAAAAACGCTTACTATCTGCTTTCCTGTGTGCAGCGATGCTGGCAACGATGATACCGGCAGCGTTTGCCTCCGATCTGGACGGACACTGGAGCAAAAACTTTATCGAATATCTGGATGATGAGGGCATCATCAATCCGAGTGCGACCACCGGCAAGTACGAGCCGGAGCGCAAGGTCACTCGTGCGGAGTTCATGCGCTATGTCAACCGCGCGTTTCACTTCACGGAGAAGGCAAGCATTTCGTACAGCGATGTGCAGTCCAACTCATGGTACTACGACACGGTGCGCATTGCCGAGAAGTACGGCTACATCAACGGCACCGGCAACGGCAGGATGAATCCGGAGGGGTATGTCACCCGTGAGCAGGCGGCGGTTATCCTCGGACGGCTGTACAAGGCCGATCCGGGTAATGTAAAACCGGCAAACCTGTCTTTTAAGGATAAGACGAAGGTTGCGGCGTGGTCGGCAGGCTATGTCAAGGCGGCTGTGGACAAGGGCATCATCACCGGCTACAAGGATAATACCTTCAAGCCGACCAAGGTCATCACCCGCGCAGAGCTGGCGAAGATCCTGTACTATTATCTTGGAACCTCGCTCTCGACGGCAGGAAAAGCGTATACCGGCTCCGACCTCAAGAGCGATACCGCGAACGTCACCATCTCGGAAAGCTGCACGCTGTCCGATGCGACGATCGATGGCGACCTGTACCTGACCGAAGGTCTGGCTTCGGATGCGGTACAGCTGAATGACGTGTACGTCAAGGGTACGATCATCGTAGCCGGCGGCACGGTAACAATGACGAATACAATGAGCGACCACATCGTTGTGTCCTCGCCTATGGGTCGCCTGCTGCAGGTTACTGCGGCAGGCGCCGCTCGTTTTCCGAGCACAGAGGTTCGCAGCACAGCGGTGCTCTACGAGAAAAAGCTGACCACCCCAGGCTATGAAGGCTTCGCGGATGTAAAAATAAACGGCGATAAGAAGGTTTCGCTGACGCTGGATGCGGATATCAATCATCTGGAGTTGGATACCGAATCCACGGTTTCCACCACCGCGAATGCGTCGGTCTACCGCATGACCGCCAGCAAGCCTGCGTCTGTCACCGGCTACGGCACGATTTATCAGGCGGAGATCAAGAGCAGCGGCGTGAGTTTTGCCAGCAGCGTGCGGGTCTCCGGCTACACGATCGCAAACGGCGTGACCGCCACCGCAGGCGGACAGACGCTCACGGGCAGCGTGACGGCGGCTGTTTCGCCGGAAAGCATAGCGGTCGATTTGAATAACCTCTCTGCACTGGGCAAAAATGTTGCGGTCACCGTGCCGAACGGTCTGAAAATTGAGAAAATCGAGAGTAACGGTGCAGTCCTCACCGCAGGCACGGACTATACGCAGACCTCGACCGGAGCCGCCATCAGCGCGGACTGGCTGGGAAGGCTGCCGCGCGGAAACTACAAGCTGACGCTGACGCTCTCGGACGGCAAAACGGCGGCAATCGCCATTGCGGTTACCGATTCTTCGGTGAGCGAAAATGTGCAGAATGCGTCTTTTGACCGCTATTACAAGTCGGAAAAGTACGCAGATGTGCACACACGCCTGAGCGGCGCCAATACCTCGGAGGATATCCGGGATGTGGTGCTCGGTCTGTCGAGCATCGACTACACGTTCGATTCCTCGACGCGTTCGCTCATCCTGCCGCGCGGTGTGCTGGCGCAGCTTCGAGCGGGCAGCTACACCATCAGCGTTGAGCTGAAAAACGGCAAGACCGAGGCATTCACCCTGACCGTGAGCGATTCCGCACCGACCGGCGAAAGCTGGGCGGTCGAGGAGTACAACACGTTCTCGCCGAGCGAACCGAAGTTCACGCTGCCGCTGACGCGCACAAGCCTGAAAAGCGTGATCGTGAACGGCGATACGCTGACCTCAAACAAGGACTACACGGTCAGCGGTCAGACGCTGACGCTCAGCAGATCCGCGCTGGAGAAGTACCGCAAGGACGGTGCGCTCGTGACGTTCACTGCCGCGCTGACAGACGGCTCGAATTATTCGCTCGTTATTGATTATGTGAAGCGGAAGTAACTTCGTGTAAAGGAGCGTGATGAAATGAAAAAGGCAGCAGGCTTTATCGTTTTACTGATTTTCATGACGGGATTGATCGGCTGCAGTGGAAAAACGGTCAAGCTGGACTTGCCGTTTACAGCCGATGATGTGGAAAGTGCTGTAATGTATCATTTCGAGGGCGTTCCTATAGCGGCAGAGAAGAAAATCGTTACAGAAAAAGATGATATCAAAGCGCTGTACGAGCGGCTGGAAGGTCTGCCGCTCAAAGATAAGACGATAGATGATAGCGGTGACGGAGGAGATGTGACCAGTTTTCGGTTTCAGCTTTCGGACGGGACCGACTATGAACTGCTCTATGTTTGCAACGGCGTGAAAAACGGCTATCTGGCTTCGCAGACAGGCGGATTTCGCTATTTCACACGTGCGGATATCGGCGCCTGCTGGAATGGCTTGAATCAAGAACTTGTGGCAGAACCTGCCGATCAGAGCGAACTGCCGGAATACGATCCGACATAAAGGCATAAAAACCCTCCGTATGAAACCATACGGAGGGTTTTCTCGATCTTACGGGTACGCTCAGCACTCACACTTCCAGAAATAAGCCGAGTACGGAGGCAATTCGCTGCCGCCGCCGAAGTCGTGCATTTCTCCGGTAATGAGGTCCACAGCACGGCCGCAGCGTGCGTCAAAGTGTGCGTGGTACGGCTGCTCGTCGATATTTACCGCAACGAGCACGCGTTCGCCGTCTGTCTCGCGCTCCCAGATGCACTGCTTGTTGGTGAGCACAAGCTGCTTGAAACCGCCGTAGCAGAGCGCGCGGCTTTCGCGGTGCGCCTTCGCCATTGCGGTGATACGGGAGGTCAGGTCGTTCACGATCGGCTGCTCGAACGAGGGGCGCAGAGCGTCATCGCCGTCCTGCTTTTTGCCCTCGGCACCCCATTCGCTGCCGTAGTAGATGCACGGAATGCCGGGCATGCCGAACAGCAGCGCGTAGATCAGCGGCAGATGCGCCGGATTCTGCAGGATGGACGCAACGCGCGTCACATCGTGGTTATCCACAAACGAAAGCAGGTGCTTGCCTTTATACAGCGTCCAGTTTTCCGGACCGAACTGGCGCAGCAGCGAATGCGTGATCTCGAACAGGTTGTAGCTGTTCATCGAGGAATACAGACCCTTGTAGCACTCGTAATTCGTGCAGGAGTGCAGCATGCCGTCTCCGACAAACTGGTTGTAATCGCCGTGGAGCAGTTCGCCGACGAGGAAAAAGTCGGGCGAAAGCGAGTCGCAGAAGCCGCGCAGCGCACGGATGAAATCCTTGTCGAGACAGTAGGCCACGTCCAGCCGCAGACCGTCAATGCCGAATTCGTCCTTCCACTGCCGGATGCACTCGAATATGTGGTGCTGCACATCCGGATGGCGCAGATTGAGCTTTACCAGCTCAAAATGACCTTCCCAGCCCTCGTACCAGAAGCCGTCATTGTAGTTTGAATTGCCGTCAAAGGAGATGTGGAACCAGTCCTTGTAGGGGGAATCCCATTTTTTCTCCTGCACATCCTTGAACGCCCAGAAACCTCGTCCGACGTGATTGAATACGCCGTCCAGCACAACTTTGATGCCGTGCTCGTGCAGCGTTTTGCAGACGGCGGCGAAGTCCTCGTTGGTGCCGAGACGGCAGTCCACGCGGCGAAAATCGCGGGTGTCGTAGCCGTGGCTGTCGGACTCAAAAATCGGGGAGAAGTACACGGCATTGCAGCCGAGCGACGCGATATGCTCCGCCCAGTCGCTGACCTTGCGGATGCGCGGAACAGTCACGCCGTCGTTTACGCGCGGCGCACCGCAGAAGCCGATGGGATAGATCTGATAAAATACGCTTTCGTATGCCCACATGAAAAACACTCCTTTACATCGGGTAGCATTTTCAGTATAATAAAAGTGAATAAGAAATGCAAGCGATTTGCGATAAAAATTATGCAAGATGGCGATAAAATGCGAAAAAATTCTTGTGCTGCGGGATTGGGGATTTGTCTGCTTTTATGCGCTTGCGGTCAGCAAAAGCCGATTAGATTGCTTGCCGACGCAGAAATTGTATCCACAGATAGCCGAAATCAAACAATCACTGTGCGGGATGCGGGAGAGACGACCGTATTCGGCGAGCATGGCACGGCAGACTGCTCGAAAGCAGCACTTTCTGCTTACAATTCCGACTCCGGCAAAACGCAGGAAATCGGCTTTGAGGACCTGCAGGTGGGAGATTACGTTGTCATCGGCCTTTATGAAAACGAGAAGGCGCAGGCACAGACCGAGACCGTGCACGCCGAGTCTGTCGAGCGAATGAGACAAAAATCTGCGCAGGATTGAAAAAACACTTGCAATCCGCCGCATGATATGATATTATAGTCGAGTAACAATGAACACGGGCATTCCTCTGCTCATTTATGGGTTTACGATGCGGCAAGAATGTCTAAGACGAAAGGAAGACTAAAAAATGGATCTCGTTAAAGTCCTGTCCGAGCAGCAGCTCAAGAGCGATCTGCCCACTCTGAAGATCGGCGACACCGTTAAGGTACACGCAAAGATCAAGGAGGGCAACCGCGAGCGTATTCAGGTATTCGAAGGCATCATCATTGCTAAGAAGCACGCTGGCGTAAACCAGACCGTAACCGTTCGCCGCATTTCTTACGGCGTAGGCGTAGAGAAGACCTTCCCGGTACATTCCCCGAACGTTGCTAAGTTCGAGGTTGTTCGCAGCGGTAAGGTTCGCCGTGCTAAGCTGTACTACCTGCGCGGTCGCGTAGGCAAGGCTGCCAAGATCGCAGAGAAGGTTTAATTCTAACATTACAACCGAACAAAAACGGGGAGCTTTTGCTCTCCGTTTTTTGTTTTCACTTGCGCATACGCTGTATTATCGCTATAATAATATTGTATGCTATCTTTTTGATGGAGGAAATCATAATGCAGCAAACCGAAAATAAAAAGAGTGAGGGACGCTTCTCGAGCGAGCTGTTCGGCTGGGGCGAATCCTTGATGGCGGTTCTGGTGTTCTTCGTGGTCGTATTCACGTTTTTCGTGCGCCTGATCGGCGTGGACGGCATGAGCATGTACCCGACCCTCGAGGATCACAGCATCATGCTGGTAAGCAACCTGAACTATACGCCCGAGCGCGGAGACGTTGTCGTGCTGCGCAAGGAGGGTTTTTACAACAATCAGCCGATCGTCAAGCGCATCATTGCGACCGGCGGCGATACGGTGGACATTGATCCCGTAACCGGCGACGTGAGCGTCAACGGCGAGGTTCTCGATGAGCCGTATATCAACGAAACGATCGACGTACTCGAGCATATGGGCGATCTGACCTATCCGCAGACCGTACCGGAGGGCTGCGTGTTCGTCATGGGCGACAACCGCAATGCCTCTACCGACAGCCGCGACAGCCGTCTCGGCATGGTGGATGAGCGCTACATCCTCGGTCATGTGCAGAGCGTGGTTTTCCCAATCAGCGATTTTGGAACGGTGAAGTAATATGAATATTCAATGGTATCCCGGACATATGACAAAGACCCGCCGGCAGATGGCGGAGTATATCAAGCAGGTGGACGCGGTCTGCGAGGTCGTGGACGCACGCATTCCGCAGGTGTCCCGCAATCCGGATATGGATGAGATTGCAGCAGGCAAGCCGCGCATGATGATCCTCAACCGCATCGACCTGGCCGACCCGAACATGACGGCTGTCTGGGCGAAGCATTTCCGTGAGCAGGGCATGGCGGTCATCCAGACCGACAGCCGCAGCGGCAACGGCACGCAGGCGTTCTCCGGTGCGGTTCGCACGCTGCTGGCGGACAAGATCGCCCAGTGGAACGAAAAGGGTCTGGTCGGCAAGTCCGTCCGCGTGATGGTCGTCGGCATCCCGAATGTGGGCAAATCCACGTTCATCAACCGCATTCTCGGCAGAAAATCTGCCAAGGCGGCAGATCGTCCGGGTGTAACGCGCGGCAGCCAGTGGTTCCGCGTGGAGAGCGGCATTGACCTGCTCGACACCCCGGGCATCCTGTGGCCGAAGTTCGACGATGAGCGCGTCGGTATTCTGCTGGCGTGCACGGGTGCGATCAAGGACGATATTCTGGACGTTGAGACGCTCGGCTGCAAGCTGATGGAGCTGCTCGCAGAACAGGCGCCGCAGACCATCATCGACCGCTACAGCATCGCCATCCCGGAGGAGGAGTGCGATTTCCTCGGTTATGAGCTGCTGCAGCAGGCGGGCAGGCGCCGCGGTTTCCTGCTGCGCGGCGGTGAGATCGACACCGAGCGCATGGCGCGCATCCTGCTCGATGAGTTCCGCGGCGGTGTTCTCGGCCGCATTACGCTCGAGAAGCCGGAATAAACCAACATTTCGAGGGCGAACCGCAGTGTTCGCCCTTGGTTTTAGGAGAGACAAACATGACTTGGGAATACGAAGAAAAAGCATGGGCGAACGGCTACGGCTCGGTGTGCGGCGTGGATGAGGCCGGACGCGGTCCGGTCGCCGGACCGGTGTGCGCTGCCGCAGTTATCCTGCCCGCTGGAATCGTCATCGAGGGACTGAACGACTCGAAAAAGCTCAGCGAAAAGAAGCGTGAGAAGCTGTTCGACGAAATCACGGAAAACGCGCTTGCGTGGTCGGTTTCGCTCGTGGACGAGCGGGTGATTGACGAGATCAACATCCTGCAGGCGACTTACCGCGCGATGAAGCAGGCGGTGGACGGTCTGACACGCCCGGCGGATTTCGTCTATGTGGACGGCAACCGCTCACAGGGACTCGAGCAGCCGCACGAGTGCGTGGTCTCCGGCGATGCAAAAATTCCGTCTGTGGCGGCAGCCTCCATCATCGCCAAGGTAACGCGAGACCGCCTGATGCGCCAGTTCGCCGAGCAGTACCCGCAGTACGGCTTTGAAAAGCACAAGGGCTACGAGACCAAGGCGCACGATGAAGCCCTGCTTATGCACGGCCCATGCCCGATCCACCGGATGACATTCCTCAAGAAATTTTACGAAAAGCATCCGGATGCACCGCGATGAAGGGCGCGTGGGGAGAAAAAGCGGCGCGGCTGTACCTCGAAAAGCGCGGCTGGCACACGGCAGCGACGAATTTCCGCACCCGGTTCGGTGAGATTGACATTATCGCGGAGAACGCGCAGTATGTTATCTTTGCGGAGGTCAAGACGCGCAAAAACGCCCGCTACGGTCCGGCGTGCGAAGCCGTCACACCGGCCAAGCAGGCGAAGATCATCGCCGCTGCGCAGGCATGGCTGCAGGAGCACCCGACCGAAAAGCAGCCGCGGTTTGACGTGATTGAGGTTTACGGCGAGGAAAACGCATCGGTTCCGCCGCGCATCAACCATCTGGAAAACGCCTTTGGAGGGTGAGTATGAAGCTGTTTGATCTGCACTGTGACACCATTTACGAGTGCTGCGAGACAGGAAAACACCTGCGGGAGAACGATTTACATATCAATTATGCAGCAGCGCGCAGGTATCAGCCGTATGTGCAGTTTTTTGCACTGTTCTGCGGCGCGAGACAGCCGTATTCGCCGGAAACGCGCGACTGTCTGCTCGATACGCTCGCCGATGAGCGGTTCGACCGCATGCTGACGACTGCCAGACGCGAGTTTGCCGCCAACGCCGACTGGCTGACGTTCTGCCGTTCGGCGGCGGATATTCGGGCGGCAGTGGAGGCGGGAAAGGCGGCGGCGCTGCTCTCTATCGAGGGCGCGGAGCTGCTGCCCGACCGGCCGGACGCGCTCGACTATGTTTACGACGCCGGTGTGCGTCTCATCACGCTGACGTGGAATTACCGCAGCCGCTACGGCTGCTCATCCGCCGTGGATCAGAACGAGGGTCTGACCGAGCTGGGCAAGCAGCTGGTCCGTGACTGCGGCGAGAAGGGGATAATCGTTGATGTATCTCATCTGTCCGACCGCGGGTTCTGGGACGTGTGCGAGGCAACCGACCGTCCGTTTGTTGCGACGCACAGCGATTCGCGGGTTCTGTGCCGCAACTCGCGCAACCTGACCGACGAGCAGTTCGCCGAGATTGCAAACCGCAGGGGACTGGTCGGCGTCAACCTGTACACGCCGTTCCTCGTGCGGCAGAGCGATTCGGTGATCGATGACGCCATCGACCACATCGAGCGTTTCATCGGCATGTACGGCGAGAAGGTGGTCGCGCTCGGCTGTGACTTTGATGGCTGCGATACCCTGCCGATCGGCATTGACGGTCTGGCGGATATGTATCGTCTGGCAGACCGCATGTTGACACTTGGCTACAAGCAGGAAACGGTCGATGGGCTGTTTTATGACAACGCATTCAACTTTATGCAGAAAATGTTGTGACAGGACGGCGGAATTTCCACGGAATTGCCTATTGCCCAAACATACATATTTGCTATACAATAGAAGGAGTAATCAAAACCACTGCGGAGGTTGTAAAAATATGGATTATGTAAGCACAAGAAATAAGGAGCGCAAGGTTTCCGCGGCATACGCCATCGCCAACGGTATCGCACCGGACGGCGGCCTGTACTGCCCGACCGCGTTTCCCACGCTTACCGACGCGGATTGGAAAACGCTTGCGGAGAGCGATTACAAGGGCCGCTCGGCGCTTATTCTCGGCAAGTTCCTGACCGACTTTACGGCGGAGGAGCTGGCGGACTTTGCGTCCAAGGCTTACGCCGATGAAAAGTTCGGCGGTGCAGATACCGCACCGGTGGTAAAGCTGGGCGAGGGCAAGAACCTGCTCGAGCTGTGGCACGGTCCGACCTGCGCGTTCAAGGATATGGCGCTGCAGATGCTGCCGCACCTGCTCACTGCGTCCCTGCGCAAGACCGGCGAAACCCGTACCGCCTGCATTCTGGTCGCTACCTCGGGTGATACCGGCAAGGCAGCGCTCGACGGCTTCCACGATGTACCGGGCACCAAGATTATGGTGTACTATCCGGTGGACGGCGTATCGCCCATGCAGAAGCTGCAGATGGTAACGCAGGAAGGCAAGAACGTCGAGGTTGTAGCTATCCGCGGTAACTTTGACGATGCACAGAGTGCGGTAAAGCGCATCTTCACCGATGAGAATACCCGCGCAGCGCTCAACAAGGACGGCATGATGCTGTCCTCGGCAAACTCCATCAACTGGGGCCGTCTGGCGCCGCAGATCGCGTACTACGTTTCTGCGTACTGCGATATGGTTGCCGCAGGCACCATTGCACAGGGCGACAAGATCAACGTCTGCGTACCGACGGGCAACTTCGGCAACATCCTTGCGGCGTACATCGCCAAGAAGATGGGTCTGCCGGTCAACAAGTTCATCTGCGCGTCCAACCGCAACAACGTGCTGACCGACTTCTTCAAGAAGGGCGGCGAGTACAACCGCAACCGTGATTTCTTCACCACGACTTCTCCGTCGATGGATATCCTGATTTCGTCCAACCTCGAGCGTCTGCTGTTCTTCGCTTCCGACTTCAACGATAAGCTGGTTGCTGAGCTGATGAACAAGCTGAACACCGAGGGCAGCTACAAGGTAGCTGAGGACGTATTTGCCAAGATCGAGGCTGAGTTCGACGCAGGCTGCTGCGACGACAGCCATGCGGCTGATACCATCAACAAGCTGTGGAAGGACGAGAACTACCTGTGCGATACGCACACCGCAGTTGCCGTTCGTGTATACGAGGACTACCGCGCACGCACCGGCGACGAAACGCCGACCGTGATCGCGTCCACCGCGTCTCCGTTCAAGTTCTGCCGCTCGGTCATCGAGGCGCTCGGCGGTACGCTCGAGAACGACGACGTTACCCAGCTGGAGGTGCTCTCTCAGCTGACGGGTGTACCGGCACCCGCTCCGCTCGCCGCTCTGGCAGGCAAAACGCCGCGCTTTGACCGCGTGGTAGACAAGGCCGACATTCTGTCTACCGTCGGTCTGCTCAAGGATCTGTAATGGCGCTTTATACGCTTGCCGATCTGCACCTTGCCGCCGATGTAGCCAAGCCGATGGATATTTTCGGCGGCCGGTGGCAGGGGCACACGGAAAAGATCATCAAAAACTGGCGTGCGCTTGTTGCGCCGGAGGACACCATTGTTTTGGGCGGGGATATTTCGTGGGGCATCAACCTTGCGGAAGCGAAAGGCGATTTTGCGCTGATCGACTCGCTGCCGGGCAAAAAGATCATTTTGAAGGGCAACCACGATCTGTGGTGGGAAACCGCCTCCAAAATGCACCGTTTCTTAGATGAAAACGGATTTACTACCATTGATTTTCTGCATAACAACTGTTTTTTCTATGAAAAGACCGCGCTGTGCGGCACACGCGGCTGGCCCTTCGAGGAGGACTTCGCCGACCCGCACAACGAGAAAATCTTCAAGCGCGAGCTGCTGCGGCTCGAGGCATCGCTGAAGCTCGGCGCTGCCGCAGACCCGGAGGAGATACTCTGTTTCCTGCATTATCCGCCGCTTTACGCATCCTACCGCTGCGGTGAGATCATCGAACTGCTGCATAAGTACGGTGTAAAGCGCTGTATTTACGGACATTTGCATGGAAAAAGCCTGAGTCATGCCGTAACAGGTGAGCAGGAAGGAATTGAATGGAAGCTCGTCTCCGGAGATTTTGTGGATTTTATCCCGATTTTTCTGAAAAAATAGAAAAAACTATGGAAATTCTCAAAATAATCTGGTAGAATGATTTAGATACAATCGAAAGTAAGTAAGGAGATTGGCAACATGGAACTGAAAAACACTGAAAAGCAGGAGCACAGCGTCGTTGCTCTGACTATCGAGATCACCAAGGCTGAGTTTGAAGCAGCTAAGGACAAGGCATTCAAGAAGACCGGCAAGAACATCACCGTTCCGGGCTTCCGCAAGGGCAAGGCACCGCGCAAGATGATCGAGAAGCTGTACGGCGAAGGCGTGTTCTTTGAAGAAGCTTTCAATATCATTTACCCGGACGCTATGGAAATGGCTGTTGAGAAGTCCGGCATCAAGCCGGTCGGCCGTGCAGACGTTGATCTGGGCGACCCGGCAGAAGAGGGCGGCCTGACCATCATCGCCAAGGTACCGGTTGAGCCGGAAGTTGAGCTCGGCGAGTACAAGGGCATTGAGGTTGAGAAGGAGACCGTTAAGGTTCTGCAGGCTGACGTTAAGGCAGAGCTGAACCGCATGGCTCAGCGCAATGCCCGCACCGAGACCGTAGAGCGCAAGGCTAAGAAGAACGATACCGTTGACATCGACTTCGAGGGTTTTGTAGACGGCGTTCCGTTCGAGGGCGGCAAGGCTGAGCATCACGAGCTGACTCTGGGCTCCGGCGCATTCATCCCGGGCTTCGAGGATCAGCTGATCGGCTGCAAGGCCGGCGACGAGAAGGACGTAGTTGTTACCTTCCCGGAGGAGTACCACGCTAAGGAGCTGGCAGGCAAGGAAGCTACCTTCAAGTGCAAGGTACACAAGGTTGAGGAGACCATCCTGCCGGAGATCGACGACGAGTTCGCAAAGGACGTTTCCGACACCTGCGAGACCCTTGACGATCTGAAGAAGGAGATCACCGAGCGTCTGAAGGCAGAGCGTCAGGAAGCTGCTGACAACGCTTTCGAGGAGAAGGTTCTGGACGCTGTAATCGACGGCATGAAGGCTGACATTCCGGCTGCTATGATCGACTCCCAGGTTGACACCATTGTACAGGACTTCGGCTACCGCCTGCAGATGCAGGGCATGGGCCTTGAGCAGTACCTCAAGATGACCGGCACTGAGATGGGCGCATTCCGCGCAATGTTCCAGAGCCAGGCAGAGCGTCAGGTGAAGACCCGTCTGGCACTGCAGAAGGTTGTAGAGCTGGAAGGCATTACTGTTTCCGACACGGAACTCGAGGAAGAGTATGCTAAGATGGCAGAGCAGTACAAGATGGAAGTCGAGAAGGTTAAGGCCATCGTATCCAAGGAAGCTCTGGAGGGCGATCTGAAGATCTCGAACGCGCTCGAGTTCATCAAGAAGAACGCCAAGGTTAAGAAGGCAGCAAAGAAGAAGGCTGCTGAGGAGACCACCGAGGAGACTGCAGAGTAATTTCTGCTGATTCCCCAAAGCGCGCAAACAACAGCAAACCAAACGCTTAGCGTTGGTTCATAAGAAAAGCGCGAGCGACGATCGCGCTTTTTCACCTATATTCAAGGAGGACAAAATCTGCGCTTTTTCGCAGCTTATCCACCTTGCTGAAAGGAGTTTTCCCAAGTGAGTTTAGTCCCTATGGTCGTAGAGCAGACCGGCCGCGGCGAGCGTTCGTTTGATATTTACTCCCGTCTGCTGAATGACCGCATTATCATGCTGTGCGATGAAGTAAACGACACGACCGCTTCTCTGGTCGTGGCTCAGCTGCTTTATCTGGAAGCACAGGACCCGGATAAGGATATTTCGCTGTATATCAACAGCCCCGGCGGCTCCGTAACCGCAGGCATGGCGATTTACGACACCATGAACTATATCAAGTGCGATGTTTCGACCATCTGCATCGGCATGGCGGCTTCCATGGGCGCGTTCCTGCTGTCCTCGGGCGCTAAGGGCAAGCGCTACGCGCTGCCGAATGCTGAGATCATGATCCATCAGCCGTCTGCCGGCACGCAGGGTCAGATCACTGATATGGCGATCCATCTGAAGCGCCTTGAGATCATCAAGAAGCGCATGAACAAAATCCTGTCCGAAAATACCGGCAAGCCGGTTGAGACCGTGACGGCTGACTGCGAGCGCGATAACTTCATGACCGCAGACGAGGCGGTTGCATACGGCCTGATCGACAAGGTATTCGATAAGCACTAAGGCAATTCTGCATTGTCGTAATTGTAATTTTTTCGTAGTATAGAGGTGGCATATGCCAAGTTATGATGATGGAAAAGAACTGAAATGCTCGTTCTGCGGCAAGCCGCAGAGCCGCGTGCGCAAGCTGATCGCAGGACCGAACGTGTATATCTGCGATGAGTGTATCGGCGTATGCACCAGCATTCTGGATGACGAGCTGGATCTCATGCCGGAGTACGAGCCGCAGAGCCATGCACTCGTAAAGCCCGAGCACCTGCCGACGCCGCAGGAGCTGAAAAAAGTGCTCGATGAGTATGTTATCGGTCAGGATCGCGCGAAGATTGCCCTTTCAGTTGCGGTTTACAACCACTACAAGCGCATCTACCATCCGGAGACCGAGGTAGAGCTGCAGAAGTCCAACATCCTGATGCTGGGTCCGTCCGGCTCGGGCAAGACGCTGCTGGCGCAGACGCTGGCCAAGACCCTGCAGGTTCCGTTCGCAATCGCGGACGCGACCACGCTGACCGAGGCCGGCTACGTCGGTGAGGATGTCGAGAACATCCTGCTGCGACTGATTCAGGCGGCGGACTTTGATGTGGAGCTGGCAGAGCACGGCATTATCTACGTCGATGAGATCGACAAGATTGCCCGCAAGAGCGAAAACCCGTCCATCACCCGCGATGTTTCGGGTGAGGGCGTACAGCAGGCACTGCTGAAAATGCTCGAGGGCACAGTTGCCAACGTACCGCCGCAGGGCGGACGCAAGCATCCGCACCAGGAATTCATTCAGATCGACACGACCAATATTCTGTTTATCTGCGGCGGTGCATTTGACGGTATCGAGGGTATCATCCAGAAGCGCACCGGTAAGCAGGGCATGGGCTTCGGTTCTGAGGTAAAGGGAAAGGAAGACGAGCAGACCGACCGTCTGCTGGCCAAGATCGAGCCGCATGACCTGATGAAGTTCGGCCTGATCCCCGAGCTGATCGGTCGTCTGCCGGCCATCGTTTCGCTCGATACGCTGGATAAGGACGCACTTGTCCGCATCCTGCAGGAGCCGAAGAACGCACTGGTCAAGCAGTACGAAACGCTGTTCGCAATGGACGGCGTAGAGCTGAAGTTCCAGCCGGAGGCGCTGGAGCGTGTGGCTGAGGTCGCACTCGAGCGCAAAACGGGTGCCCGCGGTCTGCGCGGCGTGCTGGAGAACGTGATGACCGACATCATGTTCCGCATTCCGTCCGACGAGACCGTCTGCCGCGTGGAGATCACGCCGGGCGTTGTGGACGGTACCGGTGAGCCGGTTGTCGAGCACGGCGAACGCACGGCTGTTCCGGCGGAAAAGAAGCCGCCGAAAAAGGCTTCGCGCAGAAAGCCGACCAAGAGCGCATAATCAATCAAAACCAATACGGGCGGGGAACGAGATTCCCGCCCGTATTTTTAACGTTCAACGCCTTTACAAACCCCGGAAGATATACTATACTGAAACTAATAGACAATTTTCCGTGCAAGGAGAAACGAATATATGACAGAGCTTAACGGAATCGTCCTCAGCCGCCTGCCGGTGCTGCCGCTGCGCGGACTGACGGCGTTCCCTAATATGATCGTCCACTTTGATGTGGGCAGAATGATGTCGATTCGCGCACTGGAAGCGGCAATGAAGAACGGACAGACCATCTTCCTGACTGCGCAGCGCGAACTCAAAACCGATACGCCGACGCCGAGCGACCTGTACCAGATCGGCACGATCTGCCAGATTCGCCAGATCCTGCGTCTGCCGGGCGACAATATCCGCGTGCTGGTCGAGGGCAAGACCCGTGCGCTTGCGCACAACTTTATCGCCGCCGAGAAGGACGAGGACTGCATGTATGCCGAGGTTGAGGAACTCGAGGACTACGTTTACGGCGTGACCGAACGCCGCGCGCAGGCACTCGTGCGCACTGCACAGGAGCGCTTCGGTGAGTACGCGCAGTATGCGTCCCGCCTGTCGCCCGATGTGGAGCTGACCGTAGCCGAGGGCGGCGATCCGGGCTATCTGGCGGACTATATCGCCCAGAATATTCCAGTCGATGTGGCAGCCAAGCAGGAAATCCTCGAAGAGCTTGGCATTACCCGCCGTCTGGTGATGGTGATCCGCATGCTCGGTGAGGAGACCGAGGTCCTCAAGATCGAAAACGAGATTCAGGACGAACTCAAGACCCAGATCGACAAAAACCAGAAGGAATACTACCTGCGCGAGCAGATCAAGGTCATTCAGACCGAGCTCGGCGAGCAGGACGTAGCCGCAGAAGCGGAAAGCTACCGCGCGCGCGTGCTCGACCTCAAGCTGCCGAAGGAGTGCGAGGACAAGCTCATCCGTGAGGTGGACCGCTTTGCCAAGCTGAGCGGCTCGACGGCTGAGCAGGGTGTCGTGCGTACTTATCTGGATACCGTGCTCGACCTGCCGTGGAATAAGAAGAGCGAGGAACGCCATGATCTGGCGGAAGCACAGGCGATCCTCGACCGCGACCACTATGGCATGGAGAAGGTCAAGGAACGCATTATGGAGTTTCTTGCTGTCAAGAGCCTTGCGCCCGACCTCAAGGGACAGGTGCTGTGTCTGGTCGGCCCTCCGGGTGTCGGCAAGACCTCGATTGCCAAGTCCGTTGCAGAGGCTATGGGCCGCAACTACACGCGCATGAGCCTCGGCGGTGTGCGTGACGAGGCGGATATCCGCGGTCACCGCAAGACCTACATCGGCGCGATGCCGGGCCGTATTATGGATGCGCTGCGCCGTGCCGGTACGTCCAACCCGCTCATCCTGCTCGACGAGATCGACAAGATGGGCAACGACTTCCGCGGCGATCCGGCATCGGCGATGCTTGAAGTGCTGGACACCGAGCAGAATGTTGCCTTCCGCGACCACTACATTGAACTGCCGTTTGATCTGTCCGACGTGGTGTTCCTGACGACTGCGAACGATCTTTCGACTGTTCCGCGTCCGCTGCTCGACCGTATGGAGGTTATCGAGCTGCCGTCCTACACGGCGGAGGAAAAGCGCCTGATCGCACGCCGTCACCTGCTGTCCAAGCAGATGAAGAAGCACGGCCTGAGCGAAAATCAGCTGATCGTGGACGATGAAACGCTTGATGCGATCATCAGCGGCTACACCCGCGAAGCAGGCGTGCGCCGGCTTGAGCAGGTGCTCGCCAAGCTGTGCCGCAAGGCGGCCAAGCATATCGCGGACGGTGACGAAAGCCTGACCGCAACCAAGGAGAACCTCGAGGAGCTGCTCGGCACGGCGACCTTCAAGGACGATCTGGTCAGCAAGAAGGACGAGGTCGGCATTGTAAACGGTCTCGCGTGGACGAGTGTCGGCGGTGAAATGCTTGAGGTTGAGGTGGCGGTCGTGCCGGGCACCGGTAAGATCGAAATCACCGGCAATCTCGGCACGGTCATGCAGGAGAGCGCCAAGGCGGCTGTGACGTTCGTGCGCTCCAAGGCAGAGTCGCTGAACATCGACCCGATGTTCTACAAGGACAATGATCTGCACATTCACTTCCCGGAGGCAGCGATTCCGAAGGACGGCCCGTCCGCAGGCGTGACGATCACCACGGCGCTGATTTCGGCATTGACCGGCGCGCCGGTTCGTCACGAGGTTGCCATGACCGGCGAGGTAACGCTGCGCGGCCGCGTGCTGCCGATCGGCGGTCTGCGCGAGAAAACCATGGCGGCGTATCGCGCGGGTATCAAGACTGTGTGCATTCCGAAGGACAACGAGAGCGATTTGAAAGACATCGTGCCGGTCGTTCGGGAAAACATCAACTTTGTCATTGCGGAGCACATGGACACGGTGGTGGAGACCGCGATCGACTTTTCGCGCCGTCCCAAGCAGAAAAAACGCAAGTCCGCACCGGTAAAGCGTGCAGCGGACTCGGCATCGACAACGGTGGTACAATAATATGGAAATGAAGAAACCGAATTTGCATAACGCGGAATTCCTGCGCTCGGCGGTGAAGGAAAGTGATTTTCCGCACGACCCGCTGCCGCAGATCGTGTTTGCGGGCAAATCCAACGTGGGCAAAAGCTCGGTCATCAACAAGCTGCTGAACCGCAAGAACTTTGCGCGTGTCAGCGCACAGCCGGGCAAGACCATTCACATCAACTATTTCACGATTGACAAGGCTATGTATCTGGTCGATCTTCCGGGCTACGGCTACGCGCGCGTTTCCAAGGCCGAGCAGCAGCGGTGGGGTGCTCTGATGGAGACCTACTTTGCAATGGATCTGCTGACGCTGGGTATCCAGATCGTGGACATTCGTCACAAGCCGACGCGCGACGATATGACGATGGCGGAGTGGTTCCGCGCATCCGGTAAGCCGTGGGTGATTATCGCCAACAAGCTGGATAAAATTAAGAAGAGCCAGCTTGAGGGCAATATTGCGGAGATTCGTCAGACATTGCTGTTGCCGGAGGAAGTGCCGGTCATTCCGTTCTCGGCAGAGAAGGGATTCGGTCGTGATGAGGTGCTCGACCTGATTTTCGAGCACGTTTGCGGAAAGGAAGAGGCATAAATGGATTTTTTCCGCCGTTTTATGGCAGGCCGCTACGGCAGCGACCCGCTCAATAACGCACTGCTCATTCTCGGCATTGCGCTCATTATCGTAGCGCGCATTCTCGGCTGGGCGTGGATGAACGTATTCATTCTTGCGCTGCTGTGCCTGTGCTATTTCCGCATGTTCTCGCGCAATATTCAGGCGCGGTATGCGGAGAATGAAAAGTTCATGAGATGGTGGCGTCCGGTATCGAACAGGATTCGCGGTGCACAGGGCCGTTTCGCTGACCGTAAGACACACTGCTATTTCAAGTGTCCGGAGTGCGGTCAGCGCCTGCGCGTGCCAAAGGGCAAGGGAAAGATTATGATTACCTGCCCGCATTGCCACACTAAATTCGATCGAAAGACCTGAAATGAACTGTTGATTACTGTTCAATTTATAAAACGACTGTGCATTAAAAATTGCACAGTCGTTTTGTTACGGTTTCACGGCTAAATCACCAAAATTATCCTTGCTTTTTCTTGCATGTGTTGTATAATAAAGATAGAAAATAGAGCAGGGGTGAGTCCGATGGATATTGATCAGCTGATTGGAAAGTTTTACAACAGATTAAAGAAAGCCGATATTGCCGGCACGGAAGGCAAGGTTGCGGTGCAGTTTAATCTTACGGGCAAGATTACAGGTGTATTCTACATCGAAATCCTGAACGGCAATGTGTCCGTTATGCCGTATGAGTATATTGACCACGATGCAATCGTTTCCGGTTCGGTGACGAATCTGGAGAAGATGCTTACCGGCAAGCTGGTTCCGCAGGTTGCTATCGCTGAGGGCAAGATCAAGGTGGAAGGCAACGTGGATAAGGTTATGCTGCTGGCAGAACTGATGAAGTAATGATGCAAAGCTGCATAGAGGAAGACCCGCCGTACTTTCAGGCGGGTCTTTTATGTAAAAGCATTCGAAGCGGTACATGCTGTAGTTATACAAGGAGAAATGCTCAAAAATGAATAAAAAACAGAAAAAAGCCAAACTGACACTGGATATTATTGCGTGCGCGCTGTCAGCGGTAAGCGCAGGACTGTCGATTGCGGCTTTTGTAATCAGTCTTGTGCGGAGAAACGAGAAATAAATGTCGGATAGAGACGAAAAAACTCTTGACATTTGCTCCGGGATTTGGTATTCTATTAAAGCTGTCTCTCAGAGACAGGCGCAAAACCGAAAAGTTTGATTTAGAACCGATTGAGGTTCTGAAAAAGAATTTGAAAAAAGTTCTTGACAAACGCTTCTGGTTTTGATATACTAAATAAGCTGTTGAT
>OHAU01000879.1_pt1 | contig 38675 bp, 39 predicted proteins | sample 1577181 | NCBI WGS metagenome assembly OHAU01 (sample SAMEA3541472, study PRJEB24748) | human gut metagenome | biome: human gut; feature: human-associated habitat; material: faeces | place: China | collected 2012 | reverse complement strand
CAGGAAGTTTCAGAAACACCAGTCAAGAAAGAATCCGTATCAGTAGAACCGAACCGGGAACAAAACAAAGAGCCTGCAAAGGGTGAAAAAGGGGAACTGAAAAAATCTGTGCTGCAGTCGTTAAAAGAGTTTCAGGCAAGGGCAAAAGCACAGGAGCAGAAAAATAAAGAAGCAGAAAAACCTAAAGCACATAAGAAGGGGGATGTAGAATTATGATGGATCTGGCAATGAACTTTGATACAGACGAATGTTTAGTAACGGCAATGTTTGATAAAGGAAACAGAAATGACACGATGGAAGCCATCGACAATATCATTCCATTTCTGAAAGGGGATGCGGATATGATCGGGCTGGTCTGCAATACCATAAGAAAGTTGTTCTGCATGAGTGACGAAGGCTATGAGATTTTTCTTATGGATCTGGAAGATTATAAAGCGGAACTGGAAGAGGAGGACGAGGAATGAGTACAAGTCAGTGTGCAGTATATCAGGTAAAAGAAACACCAGAGTACCGGGATTTTCGTTTCCGTTCCTATGAAAAGCTGAGAAGCGAAGGAAAGAGCGTCAGCATTGAGAACTATCAGCAGGTGTACATTGGAAGAATCCAGCCGGGGGAAACTCCGGCGGATATAAAAATACGCCTGCAGAAACAACGACCGAAGAACTTCAAAGGTCATTCCATCGGATGCAGCGATGTTCTGGTTATCACAGATGAGGGAAAAACCACAGCTTACTATATTAATAAAGACGGATTCATCATTGTTCCAGAATTTCTCACAATCAAAAATTCCTCTGATACCAGACTTTCCATTGATACAACGGGATATGAAATCGAAGGAAAGAAAGGTACATGGCTTGCTCAGGATTATATTTTGATGAATGAGAAAAAATGGTTTCTGATGGAACATGAAGAGTATGGGACAAGAGCCGCCTATGTGATTCTCAGTGAAGATGGGGCAGTAGTTATGAATGACTGTTACAATGGCTTTGACGAAGAAGCAAGACGGAACATCCAGAACTTTATGCAACAGCAGATAGCAAAAGAACAGGAACAGCAAAGGCAACAGCAGATGCAACCGAATCAGACACAGCAGTTACCAGAGCAGCAGAAAAAGAAACCAGAGCTGGCAAACTGGCAGAAGGTCATGGACAACGGAGAGTATCTTCGTAGTGCAGAGATGGCAGAAGAAGCCAACTACAATATGATTGATGGACTGATGAACAATACTCCAAAGAAAAAAAATAAAAATGCTCCCCGGAGATCTGTGCTGAAACGGCTTCGTAAACATCAGCAAAAGATAGCCAATCAAGGCAAAGGACAGCCGCAGCAACAAAGAGCAGTGGAAGAGGAGATGGAGAGGAAGAAGAAGTAATTTTCAACGAAAGTGGTCTTGCTACTTATGTGGCGGGGCCATTTTTGTTGAAAAAAAGAAACGAGGGATTGTATAATAGGTGTATGAATTTTGAGAAGTTTAAATATACAAGCTTTAAATGGGAGATATAAATATTATGACAGAAAATGAAGTAATAAATAAGATATACGGATATTTAAAAAATCAAAATGAGCATATTATAATGGAAAATATGACAAATGAGTCAGTTAGTCTTTTTTGGGAAAATATATCTGTATTATATAAAGCGGGAGTTCTTCAAAATAATAAAGCGGTAAAGAGATTTTGCGATAAATTACGAATTAGAACTGGCTATGACAGGGATCAATGCTTACAGGGGTTATCCGAGATGGTCTTTTGGCTTTATGCTATTAAAAATAGTTATACTTACGAAATGGATAAGAAATTAAAAAATCAAGAAAATACAGATGTTGATATACAGCTTTTAAAATATGGATATAAATTTAACATTGAAATAAAAACACCGAAACAAGTAAAAGAAGATGATGATAAAGTATTGGGGGTTAACATACCTTTTCGCAGTTTTAAAAATAAAGATACACAAAAAACATATATTGATAAGTTAGAAAAAGAAGTTTTTCCTCAAATAATCAATAAGCCAGACGGAATGTATACAGGTTATAATATATCCAAAATAAATGATAATAAAGTGATAGAATATTTAAGATCTTGTCAAACAAAATTTAATTATGAAGCAAATTCTATAAATGTATTGGTTATATCTGTTTCTTCGCAGCAAATGTAAGATTATTGGGGATATATATATAATCCATTTACAGGAATTTTTACAGAAGATTTTAAAAATAGTTTTTATGATAAAAGTGGAAAGGATGTAAAACACAATGACTTTGATGCAGTTGATGTTATTTACTTAACGAATATAGTTGAAGGACATATACGAAAAATAGAAGGATTTGATCCATGGAAATTAGAAAATTATTGTGGCATATTTTGTATTAATCCCTTTAGTGTTAGGACAAAAGATAAAAAGGATATAGAGGTATATGAAAAATTGTTAAATATACTTCCGAATGATACAATTTTATTTGAAAAAGAACACGATCAAGCGAATCAAAGAGGAAAAGAAATGAATATATCGGTTGATCCAATATTTATGCAAGAATATATTTCGGAGCATTACCCTAAATTGATTTGAGAAGAGTGCTTGCGAATTAGTTATGGGTAGAGAGAAGAATAAAAAAATACTACCCATAACTAATGAAGCTTATATAAAAAAATTCACAAATTAGGTTCTTTCTTTTGGAATTGTTCCTGCTCGTGACTCTTCCCAAGGATTATATCAATATTAGCGGAAACGCTATGAAGCTCCCGTTCATAATCCCGGTGGTTAGAAAAATTTTCCCGTTGTGTATCTCGCAATTCAATAAGCCGGTCTTTTTCAGCATAGAGGGCTTTCATAGAAGGAATCTTATTTCTGGCAGATTTTTCTTTCAGTGTTCGGAGAGCTGTATCATAAAGGGAAAGCTCTGCCCGGTGTTCTTCGTAAAATTTATCCTTATTGCGGCTCTTACGATAGTCGGCATATACGTTTTTGTATGCAAGGTACTGTCCGGTAAAATGTATTTGCTCATTCACATCTTTAAGCTGTTGTTCTGTATCCTTTAAAGATTTTCTGGCGGCACTGGTCTGATTGGATGCCTGGTCAAGTGCCGTATGGAAATCTTCAAGAGAGTTATATCCATGTTCCTGAATATAGGCAACCGTCTGAGCCATCTGTTTCAGATTGGAGAGTTTGACTTTTTGAGCATAGGCTTCACTCTGCTGTGCTTTGATACAGGTCTGTAAATCTATCACAAGTCGGAGATCTGATTTTATGAAAATGAACGGTACAGGAATATCGGAAGAATCAGGAGAAAGTGCTGTCTGCAAATCTTTCACAGTGTTTGGAACTTGTGGTTCTTCAATTTTCATTTTCCTATCAGAGAGTGATTTTTCATTTTCCTTAAATGTCTGTAATAGAAAATCCTCTTCATATCGTGTTCCGAGATTTCGTCCAGTGATATATTTTTTTCTGCCTGGATGAAGATAGCTGTACCGGTTTCTGCTGATCTTGAAGATGATATGATATTTTTTATCGAGGATTTGTGCAAACTCTTCTGGTGACTTGGCGGTGCTTGCAGCATCATCAATAGCATCCCGGAGAAACTGTTTCTCTGTTTGATAGCGAGTCTCTTTTGGTGTGATACCATCTTCAAGCATTTTCTGGTTGAGCTTGTCAAGTGTTTCCTGTCCACGACGCTGTGCCCAGTATTCTTTTTCCGTGATTTTTCTTTCAGCAGGAGAGAGCAAGTCAACTTGATGCAGGCCCTCTTTCTGACACATGTCCATAACATCTTGTTTTAAGTGAGCAAGGTAGGCTGTGTTTAGGTGGTGTTTATATCCGGCTTTTGATTCACAGTCAAATTCCATATAGGATTCTTGGGGTACGTCATATTTCCGAAGGCTGTTGATTACAATATGCACATGGATATTGCCGCTTTCATTATGACCGTCTGTATGAGTACAAACTAAAGCCTGATGACCGGGAAAGTTCTTCTTTGCAAAAGTCATTCCAAGCTGTTGTGCCCGTTCACCAGTCAGTCCACATTCCTCTCTGTCTTTTGGGTCAAAGCTGATAATGTAATGATGAGACTTGATCTCATTGAAATTTTTATTTTTATGGTAGTAGCTGTTTAGTTCCTGACATTCAGATGCAAAAGTAAACGGGTCACAGTTCAGACCATCCAGGTAATATTCCTCTCGTAATATCATATGCCCCTCATCATCGAGGATTGGCTTTTGGGTGTATTCATTATGCTGAAAGATGAGATACCGTTCGGATTCTCCATAGTCAGCATTTTTGCTTGCGATATGTTTAATCACTGCCACGGAAATCACCTGCCATTCTCATCACTTCATATTTCATTTCATAAATATCCCGGAGAGATTTTTTTATCTCTGTTCTCATTTCTGAGGAGATAATTCCACCCTGATTAAAATATCGGGCAATCTGATTGAGGTTGCTTCCTATCTTACCTAATTCCCCAATCAGTCTTTTTATTTCTGGAACATCTGCAGTGATTTCATATTTGATAATAACATTCTGACTGTTCAAGGCATTGCGTATAAAATCAGAAACAGTCATGTTGGATGCAGTGGCTCTTTCCAGAAGAATCTCATATTCTGTTTCGCTCATACGCAGGTGAACGTCTTTGGTCTTGGCAAGTGATTCATCTTTTTTTGGTCTTGTCATTAAATGCTCCTTTCTGCATAAAGGCTCCGCACGGGAAAGAGAAAATTTTACAGCTTGCTGTGAAAACAAGTGATGTAGAATCATCACGCTGTGACCATGACAATGGGAACCAATACGCATATCTTTGATTGCGGTCGAGGGTATGGGGAAACGAAATCCCCATCAAGTTGCAAGTGGCCAGTAACCCCGGAAGGGGTTATTGTGCTACATTGCGAAACTTGCTCTAAGAGAGAATACTTTCCCCTAATCATGCGTGGGAGACACCAAAAAGACAGACGAAAATACAAAAAAATAAAAAAATTTAAAATTTATATGACCTTTTGCCCTCTGCCGCCTGTGATTAATGGAAAAAGAGAAATCGTAGGAGGTAAAGAAATGGACAACAGAAAAATGCCGACGATAGAAGAATTGCAGGAAATGGCAGCAGTTGACATCCGCAATGTAGATAAAAGCACCTTGGTTGATCTGGATGATGTGGAGATTCATACAGAGCTTCCGCTGGAAGAAAGAATTGCTGATTATATCAGACAGGTAAAGAATCCTTATTGTCATATATCAAATGGAATGATTGTAAAGATTAGCTTTGCTGGACAGGATACCTTGGAAGCATGTTTGAGCAGATGTATCTCTCCAGAAAAAAAGTTTTAAAAATTTGAAAAAAGGTGTGGCAAGAGACCAGAAGTTATGTTAACATGGATGTGGGTCAAAATTTAAAGAGCATCTAAAGAGCCATGAATTTCTTGGTTTACAGCTACAAAGCGAGTAAATTAGGAGGTTGATGGCTTTATGTATTTAAAAAGTCAAAATTCATTTTTAGCAGCGTTATATATGAGACTTTCCAAAGATGATGGAGATAAAGTGGAAAGCGATAGTATACGCAATCAAAGAAGTTTGCTTCGTGACTTCGTAAAGCAACATAGTGACATTACACTGGTCAAAGAATATGTTGACGATGGATTCAGTGGTACAAATTTTGAGCGTCCAGATTTTCAGAGAATGTTGGAGGATGCAAGAAATCATAAGATTAACTGTATCATCGTCAAGGATTTATCCCGATTAGGTCGAAACTATATTGAGACAGGAAGGTATCTTGAAAAGATTTTTCCGGTTTTGGGTATTCGGTTTATAGCAGTGAATGATCACTATGATAGTGCTGATACGACAAACGATTCAGATCAAATCATAGTTCCCTTCAAAAATTTAGTGAATGATGCATATTGCAGGGACATCTCAATTAAAATCCGAAGTCAGTTAGATATAAAAAGAAAAAAAGGTCAGTTTATAGGAAACTATGCAGGCTATGGATATTTTAAAGATCCGAAAGATAAAAACCATCTGGTAATTGATGAATATGCAGCAGAAATTGTACGGATGATTTTTAACATGAAGATTGATGGGTATAGTGCAAAGAATATTGCAGCACGATTAAATGAAATGGGAGTGCTGATACCAGCCGAGTATAAGAGAGCCTGTGGCTTTAATTACAGTTCAGGTTTTATGGCAGGGAAAAAACCAAAATGGGACGTATCATCGGTTTTAAGAATTTTAAAGAATGAACTGTATACAGGAACCATGGTGCAGGGCAAAACCAGAAAAATTAATTACAAGGTGAATGTCCGACAGAAGATAGAGCCAGAGAACTGGATTCGAGTGGAAGGTACACATGAACCGATTGTCTCAAAGGAAATCTTTGAATGTGTGCAGAAACTGATGGAACTTGATACAAGGACTTCTCCAGAAGAAGAAAGTATTTATGAATTTTCTGGTCTTCTTCGATGTGGAGACTGTGGACAGAATTTGGTACGACGGACAACGACTAAAAAAGGAAAGAAATATTTTTACTATCATTGTTCAACCTATAAACGGAAAGAGGGATGCAGTTCTCATAATATCAGTGATATAAAATTGCGAAAAGCAGTGTTGGAGGCAATCCGAAGTCAGGTTGCATTGATTGTAAAAGCTGATGAGATTATCGCACAGATAGAAAATCTTCCACAGCAGCAGTTTGGCGTGAAGATACTGGATACACAGATGAAAACTCTTCATAAGGAAATCCAGAAATATGAAGAACTGAAAGCTAATCTATATCAGGATATGGTGGACAAGATTATTTCCAGAGAGGAATACCGAGAGCTGAAACAGAACTTTTCTAAAAAGATAGAGAATGCAAAAGTATCTATGAAAGGATTGGAAGAGAAGAAAAAAAGAATGCTGTCGAATGAGATGCGTACACAGCAATGGGTAACTGAGTTTAAACAATATAGAAACATAAAATCTTTGGATAGAAAAACCGTAGTAATGTTGATTGACAGGATTGTTGTGTATAGCACTGACAGAATAGAAATTCATTTTAATTATGAAGATGAAATCACGGAGTTTGTTAAGTATGCGTTTGCAAATGGTGATCTGCTGAGAAAGGTAGGAGAGTTATGAGATGCGTAAGTTATACCCGGACGGTTTCCTGTATGGAGAATGGTGAGATTCCAAAAGATATTATCGGTCAGCAGAATCAGAGAATACAGGACTACATAAAGAAAAGAGGATGGACACTCGGAAAAAAATATTCAGACCGTAAAAAGGATGTATATGAAGAAACAGCATATCTTCAAATGAAAATGGACGCAATCGCAAGAGAATTTGATTGCGTAGTTCTGGATTCAATGTTTCGATGTGGAAGAAATTCCAATGTAGCAGCAGAGATGTTCAGGAGCATGTTTGTTCCGGCAGGTGTGTATTTTGCCGTAGTGGAGGATGATTTTTGCTCCTGTGATGTGAGTGAAGAGGAAACATATAAATATCTGGATGAGAAAGCAGCGGCTTACAGAAATAAATTCACAACAGATCAGGTAAGAAAATATAACGAAAGTAAAATTTATCCGAAGTATGGGTTCAAATATAAAGAAGGAAAGATGGAGTTGGAAATTGATCCGGAAGCAGCTAAACATGTCAGAAGAATCTTTGAGCTGATTTGTGAGGGACATAGCTGTAATGAGACAGCAAAGATAATGACAGCAGACGGAATTGAATGTTCTGGGAATTATGTAAATAAACTTTGGGGCAGACCTATCAAGGATGAAAATGCACCATGGAAAATGGCACAGGTAAAGAGAATTATTTATAACCGCCAGTACATAGGAGAGTGGGAACGGACGATTGATGGAAAAAAGAAAATGTTTAGTTGTCCAGTCCTTATTGATAAGGAGACTTTTGAAAAAGCCCATTCAAAATTATCTGTGAGGAAATATAGTGATCATGTCAGAGGGAAAACGCCACTTAATCCATTTTCAAACAGGATTTTTGATAAAGATTCTGGGATAGCATTGAAACTGTATCCACATCAGAGATTAAAGATTCGGATTTTCCGGTTGAGTTATCCAAAACCAAAAGAGATTGTATACGAAAGAGGGCATATTCCCTTTGATGAGGTTTATGAGAAAGTTCATAAGATAATTGAGAATGAAAAACGGCAGGCAGAAAGGATTGTCGGGATGATCGGTAGCTTTGACTGGGAATACGAAAAAGAAATCCGTATTCTGAAAATAAAGGCAGAAGCAAAATTGATATTTCAAAAAATGCTTTTGATTGAATCCAGAAATCTTCCTTTGTATAACAGCATGATAGCCGGAAAAATTTCAGAAGATGAATATGCAATGCAAAGAGAAGTCAATATAGAAGAATTTGAAGAGTGCGATGAAAAACTTCAGGATTATCTGGAACAGATTAAGGAAATCGAAAAATGTTTCAGTAAAGATAATCTTTGGATAAAGACTTTTTCAGAAATGATAGTTCCAGAAGAAATCACGAGAAAGCATGTGAAAGCGTGGATAGAACGGATTGAGTGCGTCAGATATGAAGAGGTAGAAGTACAGTTTAAATATCAGGATTGGAAAGAAAGATTACCACAGAAATGGTTTGAGGGGGATTTTGAAGATGGCACGAAAGAGTAGGAGAGCAAATATTGTTCAGGAGAAAAAAGAAGAATTACAGGTTCTCGCATCAATAATAACGCAAAAACAGCTTGCAACAGCTGCGTATGCCAGACTTTCTGTTGAAAAGGAAAATGATGAAAGTATCCAGACTCAGATTGAGTTATTGCATCAGTATATCCAGGATCATGAAGAATATAAGCTGGTAGACACTTATGTAGATGATGGTTACACAGGAACAGATTTTGACAGACCAGAATTTATACGATTGATGGATGATGTCCGGACGGGAAAGATACAGGCTATCATCGTAAAGGATTTATCAAGGTTTGGAAGAAATTTTATAGAAACTGGATACTATATAGAAACCATTTTTCCGTGTTTGAATGTCCGGCTTATTTCTATCAATGATGAATTCGACAGCAGCAGGGCAGAAGATAGAAACAGCATGGTGATGCCGATAAAAAACATGATAAACGAAATGTATGCAAAGGATGCGTCAAAAAAGAGAGTGCTGTCTTTTGAAATGCACAGCCAACGTGGTGATATGAAAATCGCAAAAAGCATTTATGGATATTATGTTGATAAAGAAAAAAATCAGTTGAAGGTAAATCTAGAAACTGCTCCAATCGTGCAGGCAATCTTTCGCTGGTATCAGATGGGAAAGGGAACAGGTGATATTGTAAAGAGATTAAAAATGTTGGATATTATGACTCCATTTGCATATAAAGCAACACACGAAATTGAAATGGAGATTCCAGAAACAGACCGCTGGACTGGGGACAGAATCAAGACTATTTTATTAAATCAATCATATATTGGCTCTACTGTATATGGAAAAAGGAAAGCTGCAAAGTACCGGAATATGCCAGAGCATCATACCGACCCAAGTGAGTGGATTATCCATGAAAATACACATGAGGCTATTGTAGCAGAACCAGATTTTGAGGAAGTGCAGGAACGCTGGGAAAAGCGAAGTGATTTTATGAAGGAAAGTTTCAGACGTGGACGTAGCAGATGGGCAGGTGTGGAAGATAGTTTTCCTCAAAAAGTAAAATGTATGGAGTGCGGAACGACGATGACATATATGCGTTATACAAACTTTGGACAGTCTCAGGGAGTACGAAAGGGCTTCTATTATTGCAAAGAGTATGATGGTAAGCCGGGATATTGCAGACAGAAAGTTCATGAGGATTTACTGAAGATAACAGTCATGGATCAGATTCATCATATGATTAAGGTTATGTGTGATAAGAAAGAAGTTCTGGAAAAAATGAAGGAAGGAACTTGTGAAAAAGGTGAACTGGTTTCGTTAAGAGTGAAGATTCAGAATATGCAGTACCGACTTATGAAAGCGGAGGAGACAAGTGCAACGCTGTATGAAAACTTTGCCACAGGATTATTGGATGAGCAGGAGTATCTAGCATTAAAAGAGCATTATGTGCAGGAAAAAGAAAAACTTACAGAAGGCATCAATCAGGCACAGGTCAGAAAACGTATGGTTGAGAAAAGTATAGAAGAATTTCTGGAAGTTGAAAAGAATCTGGAACAATATCTGGATGATCGTTCATTCAATCAAAAGTTGATAGACGAGCTGGTAGATAAAATTTTTGTAAGTTCTAAAGGAATGATTGAAGTAAGGATGAAATGCTCAGATGTATTTCAAAAGGTAATGGAGATAATGGAGTGATGAATAATGGATATAATAGCATTTTATTTACGATTGTCGTTAGCAGATGGAGATCTTGGAAAAAACAATAAGGATGAAAGTAATAGTATAGAGAATCAGAGACTTCTTTTACAAAGTTTCGTAGAGTCTATGGATGAGCTGGATGGAGAAATTAAAGAATATATAGATGATGGTTACAGTGGGACAAATTTTAACCGTCCGGCATTTCAGGAGATGATAGAGGATGCGAAAAAGGGAAAGATAGATGTTCTGTTGGTGAAGGATTTATCCAGGCTTGGTAGAGATTACATTGGAGTTGGAGATTATCTGGAACAGATATTTCCAATCATGGGTGTCCGGGTAATTGCAATCAATTCACAGTATGACAGCAACAATTATGTTGGAAAAACAATGGGACTCGAAATGAGTATCACTAATCTGGTCAATACACTTTACAGCAGAGATCTTTCTAAGAAATATAAAAGTTGTATCCAGACAAAATGGAAACAGGGTGTATCTACTGGAGGAAGGATTCCATTTGGATATAAAAAAGCAGAGGACAGACAGTGGGAGATTGACGAGGAACCTGCAAAGATTGTGCGGATGGTCTTTGAATTGGCGATGAAAGACTATAATACAGCGATGATTGCTAATGAATTGAATGAAAGAGGAATACCTACTCCAGGAAAGTTTAGGGTTCAGAGAAATGAGAAAATAGCATGGAACAGAAAAGTAACAGAAGAAGAATGGCTCTGGGATACGAGAATTGTATGGATGGTACTTAGAAATTATGCGTATACAGGTGCCTTAGTTCAGGGAAAGACATCCCGTATTCGGGTAGGTGGTTCAGAAACACGAAGGACGAAAAAACATCAGCAGTTTATTACAGAGAATCATCACAAAGGAATCGTAACACATGAAGAATTTGAGTTGGCACAGCTTGTGATTGGAAACCAGAAACAAAAAGGGTTTGCCAGAGATGCAGGGTTTTCTTTGAAGGGAAAAGTAAAGTGCGGAAACTGCGGATTAAAAATGATGTATAACTATGGAGCAATGCCAGTGGTGTATTGTGGGCATACAGCAGCAGTTGGAAGTATGTCAACCTGTGATAAAACCAGATATTCAGCAGCCAAAATAGAAAGAATCGTGCTTGTAGCCTTACGAAAGCAACTGGAGATATTTCAAAGTATGGCAAAGATACTGGAAGAGGGTGAAGAAAAAAACAAAACAAATTTACCAGCAATGCAAAGAAATATGGAACAGGAATTAGAAAAATTGAAGGCGGAACGTATACGGCAGTACGAAGCATATGCTGAAGGTGTGGTGAATCAGGAGACTTATCTGAAGAATAAAAAGGATCTAAATGAAAAGATAGAAATAATACAGGATAAATATGAACAGATACAAGAAGTTACCAGTGTGGAAGATGACTTAATGAAAGATATAAGAACCGTAGAGAAAAATGCAGAAGAAGTAAATATTTTGAAAAAGATGACCAGACACATAGCTGAAACATTTGTAGAGGAAATCACGATTTATGATTCTGAGAAGATAGAGATAAGGTTTGTATTTGATGATTTGCTTATTGGAATGGCAGATAGGATTAAGAAGAAAACGGAGGACATCGCATAATGAAAAGTTTTATTACAAAAGGTATTTTACCGCTGTTGTTACTTGGAACAATTACCTGGCTTGGACAGTACATATTTATAGTAGATGGTTCGATTGACTGGTTCCGGTTTATGTTGGTATATGGTGTTCCAATAGGGATACCATATATGTTCATTATTATTCCGTCAAGATGGGATTTATCTGGAACAGTTGGCATGGCAGCTATGAGTGTGATTATCGGAGCTGTATTTGGTTTCATTGTTGCAATCGGGATTGCAGTACGAGCAGTCTGGTATGTAATTACATTTCCAGTGAGTGTTTTAATACGAAAGGGGCGAAGTAAAATATGAGTACAGGCGAGAACATTAAAAGAATCCGGAACATAAGAGGAATAACGCAGAAAGAACTTGGAATAGCAGTAGGGATTGGAGAAGAAAGTGCAGGACCGAGAATGGCACAGTACGAAACTGGAAAGCGTACTCCAAAAGAAAAAATGCTGAATAAAATAGCAGAAGTGTTAGAAGCTGATCCAAGAAATATTGCTATTCCGATTGGTTACAAGGAAGAAGATATGATATACAGGCTTCTTGTACTGGAAGATTATTTTCCAGAAATGAAGTTGGAGAGAAACTCTAAGACAGGAGATGTTGTAATCAACTTTCACAATAAAAAACTCAATGATTTTCTGTTTGCATGGGGAGTGATACGGGGAAAACGAGCAAGGGGGCTTATATCTGATGAGGAATATTTAAACTGGAAATATCAAATACAGATTTAAAGACAATAAAACCGCAGGCCAGAGAGCTTGCGGTTTTATTATGTTATGGTTATACAGAAATACCGTCATAGAAAAGATGCTATGCTATGACGGTATTATGAATCATTTTCTTTTTTAAACGAAAATACATCATTAGGTGTACAGTGAAGAATATCACATAATTTTTCAATAGTGAGAACAGTGACATTTTGATTTTTACGAAGCTGATCGAGAGTGTGTTTGTCGATGCCCCGGTTGATGAGAGTATATTGAGAAATGCCACATTCCTTCATAGTTTTCCATAACGGACTATAATCAATCACGGTATCCCCGCCTTTCCTATGTTTTGGCATAAAATACCATTAATTCTAATTATAATTGTCGAATAAAATAAAAAATATGGTGGACATATTCACCATAAAGGATATAATCTTAACAAGGCGTAATGTAAAATAAAGGGAAATATAGTAGAATATTGTAAGAGAAGGATGAAGGGTGTATGGGAGGAACTGTATAAGTGAATATTGAAAAATTTTATTATGATGAGCAGGAGAAAATGATTGAAGAAATGAAAAGAGAAATGGAAGAACACGATCAGTCATTATCTCCAGAAGAACGGGAAAAAGAACGCAAAAAGTCATTGCAGGAAGCACGGGCAATCATGGAAAATGCAGAGCAAAAGAAAAGAGAACATTACCAGATTGTCAATGCTGCAAAATATCAGAGATTTGTTTATTTATCGGAACAGGCTATGCAGTTTTCAAAAATCTCCGGATGCAATATAAAAGTTCAGACATTTCCAGATATGTCGGCACTTATAAAACTGCAGACAGGATGTATTTGGCTTCTCAGTGACGGAGAAACAGCACTTGAAGATAAGGAAACTATGCAGTGCTTACTTAATGAAGCTGACTGGGTTTATATAGGAAACTCTGATCGGGACGGAAAGAATATGCTTGAACTGGAATTTAGGTTTGAACTGGCAGAAAAGCTGAAGAAAGCAACTATTTAGGAAAGACTGTTTTCAGTTCACTTTTGCTGTGGTAAAATATTTATGAAGTTCATATCAGTGAAAAGAAAACGGAGGACGGAAAGATGTTCGATACCATTCACCATATAGCAATTATAGGAAGTGATTACGAAAGATCAAAACACTTTTATGTAGATCTGCTGGGGTTTCAGATAATCAGGGAAAATTACCGGGCAGAGCGTGACGATTATAAGATTGATCTGGCATGTGGGCAGCAGGAAATAGAATTGTTCATTATAAAGAACGCTCCAGCTCGTGTAAATTATCCGGAGGCTCTTGGATTAAGACATCTGGCGTTTAAAGTGAAGAGTGTGGACGATACCGTAAAAGAATTGAATGAGAAAGGAATTGAAACAGAACCAGTACGATTTGATGATTATACTGGAAAGAAAATGACCTTTTTCCATGATCCAGATGGACTTCCGTTGGAAATTCATGAGTAAAGAGAAATGTGTAAACGAAAAGAAAGAGACAGGTGCAAATAAACATCTGTCTCTTTTTGTACTCACTTTTATTTATCTGAATGACGTAAACAGTTCTTTGTAAATGTGGCTGCTTTGAGCATTTTTTCTTTTTCTTCTTCTGAGCAGTCAGAGGATAATTCAAGCCACATCTGATCGGCAGAAGAAAGAGGAAGAACAGATTTCTTAGAGTCAGTGGATATGGGATTATCGGAATGAATACTTGAATTATTATCTAATAGTCTGTTCTGGATTTCTGCTAAAGCCTTTTCCTGTTGTTGAATATCCATGTCTTTTATATCTTCTACGGAAAGATAATACATTCTTAAAATAGAGTTTATATATTTATTTTTGAAATGTAGAAAAAGAGTATCATCGGATAATGATGGGTCTGATTCTTTTGTAGTAGTGATTTCTAAATCTGCCTGACTTTCCATTTTAAAGAGTATGGAAAGTAAGTCTGATACGGATTCGATGTCAAAATCCATAAAGATATTTACACTAATCTCAAGTGCAGCGGCAATTTTCGATAGCTGTTCGTACTTGGGATTTCGTTCATTGGCTTCATATTTGCGGAGAGTGCTGAAACTGATGTCTGCTTCCTGTGCAAGTTGTTCCTGTGTCATATTACGAGCCAGCCGAAAATATTTGATTTTTTCTCCTGTATTCATAGGCAAAGTCCTCCAATGAAAGAAGTATACCATATTTTCAGAAGAAAGTGCTACAAAAGTTTCAGAAAAATATTGACAGACACAAATGTAACACTTATAATAACGATAGATACAAAAGTAACACTTAACTGACAGGACAGACACAAAAGTACAAGTAAAATTACACCTAGCTGTCACCAAAATAAAAGAAAAATGGTTCAAAAATTCGTCAGTTAAAGTTAAGTGACACATAGGTACATCATTAATGAAGAAAGGGTAGAGTAGATATGGCAGAGATTATTTTTGGAATTGATCATGGAAATGGAAATATGAAGGGAAGCAATGTGGATTTTCCATGTGGATTGGTTAGATATACTTCTGAACCTGGAAGATTTATGAATGAGGACATTCTTGAATATCAGGGAACATTTTATACATTGTCAGAAACCAGGATGCCTTTTAAGGCGGATAAAACAGTGGATGAAGATTATTTTATTCTCACATTATTTGCATTAGCATTAGAAGCCAAGAGCAGGGGAATTACTTTATCTGGAAAGGATATTGTACTTGGAATTGGACTTCCGCCGGCAGATTTCGGACAGCAGGCTCCTGGATTCAAGAGATATTTTATGGAACATTCCAAGCATGGTATCTCCTTTAAGTTTAACGGAAAATCGGTTAACTGTTATCTGAAAGATACATTTGTGAGTCCTCAAAATTTTGCGGCGGTTATGTGCTATAAAGCAAGTCTGTTCAAACAGTACCGGACAGTTAACTGCATTGACATTGGAGATGGAACCGTAGACTTGCTGGTGATCCGAAAAGGACAGCCAGATTTATCAGTCAGAGTCAGTGATCGTTCCGGTATGGCGATTCTCCGTTCGGAAATTTCCAATGTAATTCAGCAGAATTTTGGTATTCATCTGGAATCTTCTGATGTAGAACAGGTGTTAATGCAGGAGGCGACCATTTTGGATGAAGAAGTAATCAGAGAAATTCAGAAAATGGCAGAGGACTGGATGCAAAGAATTACAAATAAACTTCATGCGTATGTACCGGATTTCCGAACCAATCCAGCAGTATTTCTTGGTGGAGGAAGCCTGTTATTGAAACCACAGATTGAGAAATCGCCGGATTTTAAATACATAGAGTTTATTGAGGATGTCAGAGCAAATGCAATCGGATATGAGAAGTTGACAGCAATGCGTCTCCAGAAAAGATAAGGGGGTGCAGATGTGGGACAGATACGAGTAGTATTGATATTCAATGAAGATAATGAACGGCAAAAAGAAATAGGGGAATACCTAAAATCTCAGAAAAGATGTAAAACTGCATTGATTACAGAATTAGTATATGCCTGGCTACATAAAGAAAATAAAGGTGTTTCTTCCTATAATAATGTAAATGTCAGTGTAGAAGAATTAAAACGGCAGCTACTGGAGGATAAAGAGTTCATGCAACAACTTAAAGTGGGTATGAATATGGAAGGGGAATCAGAAAAGGAACAGGGAGAAGTGAAGAATGATGGAATGGATATGGATGAGGAAATGATGATGGCAGGGCTGTCGATGTTTGAGAATGATTTTTAGAAAATCATATATAACATAATAAGCAGGAGCGTTTATAGAAAATAGCAGCATTATGTATAGAAGATATACAGTGTTGCTATTTTGTGTTAATATAAAAATAGAACTTTGTGGCAGAAATATAAACGATTACATGAGTAGGAGAAGATATATGATAAAATTTCCGTTGTATGTTACGCTAGATACAAATATTTTTGATTCTAATAAATTGGATTTTAGCAAGGACAGTACATTGAGTTTACTTATCAATTATGTTGAGACGGGAAAAATAAAGATTGTATTGAGCAATATTGTTGTCAAAGAAGTTGAAAAACATATTGTAAGGGCAAGTGAAGATATATGTTCCGCATTTCGAGGATTAAGGAAAGAGGTGCTGAAAATAGTATCTAAGGGTCTCTTAGAGCAAATTGGGGTAAAAACGGATTTGTTGTTGCTTGATAAGGAGAAATATCAAGAGAAGAGTTTAGATGTGTGGAGAAAATTTTTGGAGAATTTAAACCCTGAAATACTAGATTTGTCATTGATAGATTTGAATGATATAGTTGATGATTATTTTGATATTAAACCGCCATTTGAATCTGGAGAGAAAAAAAGAAAGGAATTTCCAGATGCGTTTATTGCAAATCAGATTCGTAAAAGATTTGGTAAGGATGAGGTAATTGCGATTGTATGCAACGATAATGGATTAAAAAAAGCTTGTGGTAATTCCCAAAATCACATTTTTTATAAAACATTAGGTGAATTATATAATGCAATAAATATTCAGGAGACAGAATATAAGAATATTCTTCAAGAAATTAATTGCCTGATTGCAAATTACATTCCTGAAATTCAAAATATGTTAAAAAATGAGGACTGTGTTGAAGTTCATGGGTTGTCATATGATAAAGATGGTATAGAAAGTGGATTTGATTATAGCGATATTGAGGTTGTATCTGTTAAAAACATAAGCTGTCGTGTAAGAACTATTGATGAAATTACAGATGAAATAGCATGGGCTACATTATTGGGTACGGTAGATATGGAAGTGGCATGTTCTTATGAAGATTATGGTAATGCAATATGGGATTCTGAAAATAAAGCATATTTTTATTTGGAAACTAGAACAAATCTTGAGAAACATACAGCAAGATTTGCATTGAGAATTGAATTAAATCGTAAAGAAAACAGTATAAGAATTATTCCATTTAAAATAATCTTAAATGGAGATACGTTGTGTGATAGGTTTGAAATAACCGAAAATAATGATGAAATGGATCTAATAAATCAAGAAAGAGAAGATGTAGGACTATGTTCATTAGATTGCTATGCTGATTATTTAGATGAAGATTTGATAGAATCATCATTTATGAATGATATTGTGGAAAAATTTGAAAAAATAAACAAGCTATACGAAGAGTATGAGGAAATAGCGATAGTATATGATGAACTTCTATCAGTTATTAAGGACGCAGAATCATCAGAGGTTATAAAAAAATTATCGTTTGCTCTAAAAGATGTTGAAGGATTTCCAACTCCGCATAATGTAAATGATATAGATTCTGAAGAAAAAGATGAGATTGTTTTATGGGTGGATCAATCGTATGAAAGATTGTGTAAACTTAGTGAACAGAAAAGCTTACCAGATAACTTTATATATGGGGATACAATAGAAATACATAACGGACTAGAAACATATCAATTAAATATTGGTGAGTTTTCTGGAATGGCAACAGCTGGAGATCAAGAAGATATTGATTTATCAATAGAAGATCATGAGGGAAATATTATAGCCAAAGGACGAGTGAGTCTTACAGTAGGATATATTGAATTTGATGAAGAGGGTAATGCTGGTAATGGGTTAGCGGATAGCATAGAATATTATCACAGTGACATTGTAAATGGACTGGAAACCATTGCAGAATCTATTCAAAAAGATATAGCAAATGAATGGAGCATTGCTAAAAAGTTCGAGGTTATGATTGCAGAAGAATAAATTATACAAAATAAAGGTACTTTAAGAACGCAAGGAAGCAAGAACGCAATGCGATATGACAAGAGTGCAGAGATACAATAATCTCTGCACTCTTGTTATTTTCCAGGCTTATAATTACGCAGTGCCGCCTTGGTTGATTTTATTATTTCCAGCAGGAAATCTTTTTCCTGTTTGGAACAGTCACTTGTCAATTCCTTAATATCAGCATCAAATTGTGAAATGAGTACCGGCGTATTGTCATAGAGCAGCTGATCTACGGTGGTGTCAAGGATTTGTGCAATACTGAGTAAAGTAGAAAGGCTCAGCTTGGTATGTCCATTTTCTATGGTACTGATATAGGTCGGTGTAACGTCAATCATATTTGAAAGGGTTTCTTGGGTCATCTTTTTTGCCAGACGAGCAGAACGGATTCGCTTTCCGATTGCAATATAATCAATATCTACTTCCAAAGTGTCACCTCCCAAACTTTAACTGAATGTTGATGTTTTGCGGAAACTTTAACTGATAATTGATATTTCTTATTGTATTCCCAAATAAGTTATATTATAATTAAGTATAACTAGAAGTTTAAAAGAAAAGTATATTAATACTAGAAAAATGGGCGGGTTAGATAAATTTGAAATGGGATAATTCATTCAGCGGAATTGAATATTATTCCAATGTGAAATCTTCAAGTGTTGAATGGATATGGTATCCATACATTCCTTGTGGGAAGATTACAATATTGCAGGGAGATCCGGGGGAAGGAAAGTCAACCTTGATTCTTCATATAGCTGCAATATTGACTAAAGGTGCTACTTTGCCAGATGGAAATAAGATACAGAATCCGATGACAGTGATTTACCAATGTTCTGAGGACAGCAAGGGTGATACGATAAAGCCAAGACTGGAAAGAGCTGGTGCTGATTGTCGTAAAGTAGCATTTATTAAAGACGATGATGGGGATTTGACACTGGATGATGAGCGTATAGAACTTGCAGTAAAAATGACTGGTGCAAGGCTACTGGTGCTGGACCCGATACAGGCTTTTATAGGAAAGAATGGGAATATGCAGAGTGCTGTCAGAATGAGAGAAACGATGACAAAGCTGGCAAACATTGCATCAGAATATGCCTGTGCGATTGTTTTAGTTGGACACATGAACAAAACCAATGGGGGAAAGAACATATACAGGGGACTTGGAAGTATAGATATAGCGGCAGCTGCAAGAAGTGTGTTGTTGGTTGCCAGGGATAAGGATGAGCCTTCAAAACGATATATGCTTCCAATTAAATCAAGTCTTGCTCCAGAAGGGGAACCAATAGCTTTTGAACTGGATCGAGATAAAGGATTTTCGTGGATTGGTAAATGTGAGATAGATATAAATGAGTTGGCAGCAGGACAGAAATCTTCTGCCAAGAAAGATATGGCGGTCAATTATTTGCATACGATTCTGGCGGAGAATGATGTAGCGAGCGTAAAAATCTTTGAAGAGATGAGCCGGTATGGATTCTCAAAAAGAACTGTACAAAATGCAAAGAAAGAAGCAGGAATCCAGGCATATAAAAAGGGAAATGCATGGTATTGGCACATGGAGAGGGGTGCAGCAGATGACGGAACAGGAGAGATATGCTGTAAGCCAGGAAGAACGGAAAGAGAAGATTCGTGCCAGATATAAAGGTGTAGATCGTAGCGAATTGGAGTTTATTCCGGCAAAGCAAAAAGAGAAGCTATTTGAAGATACAGGAACGAAGCGAGTTTGTGCCTATTGCCGTGTTTCTACTGATGATGTTAACCAGACTTCATCCTATGAGTTACAGAAAAATCATTATGAGGACATGATTAAGGAACATCAGGGGTGGGAATTAGTCGGGATTTATGCTGATGAAGGAATATCTGGAACGTCCTTGCAGCATAGGGATGAATTTAACCAGATGATAGAGGACTGTAAGGCAGGGAAAATAGACCTGATTGTTACAAAAAGTGTTTCCAGATTCGCCAGAAATATTGTGGACTGCATTGCAAAGGTTCGTGAACTGGCAAATATGCGGCCGCAGGTGGGAGTATTTTTTGAAACAGAACATATTTATACATTGGATAATACCAGTGAAATGATGCTGGCGGTCTTATCGGCAGCTGCACAGGAAGAATCTCATACGAAGAGTGAGATTATGAACATTTCCATAGAGCAGCGTTTTTCCAGAGGAATCTTTCTTACACCTAAATTGTTAGGATATGATATTGGTGAAGATGGAAATCTGGTGATTAATGAGGAAGAAGCGGAAACAGTGCGTTTATGCTATTATTTGTTTCTTAATGGATTTCCGACAGCAGAAATTGCAGACATACTGACACAACTAAAGAGAAAGACAAAACCGGGAAATATCAAGTGGTCAAGTAGCAGCATAGTGAGTTTACTGAGAAATGAACGATATTGTGGAGATGTACTTTCCAGAAAAACATTTACACCAAATTATCTTGACCATAAGGCAAAGAAAAATCGTCATGATCGTAACCAGTATAGACAATCAGACCACCATGAAGCTATTGTTGACAGGGATATTTACAATGCGGCACAGAAGATGCTGACTGCAGCCAGATATGCTAAGAAGGGATTTCCGTTTCCAAATTTAAAAGTGGTGGATGAAGGAGCATTAAAAGGATTTGTTTCTGTCAACCGGTCATGGACAGGATTTACTGGGGAAGATTATGAAAAAGCAAGTCAGAGTGCCTATTCTGATCAGACAGATATAAATGATACTGAAAAAGAAGAAAGAAAAGACAGCGGCTTCGATTTATCGGGATATGAGATTGTCCGGGCACAGTTCTTTTCTACCAGATTGAATCCGGCAATGACAATTTCAGAAGGAAAGGTTACGTTTAATACTGCCTGTCTGAAAAAATTTGAAAATGTGGAATATGTTGAAATACTATTCAATTCCGTTGAAAAGTGTATTGCTGTAAGACCATGTGATAAAGATGATATAAACGCAGTAAAATGGGGAACTATACGAAACGGAAAATGGGTGGTTTTGCCGAAAAGCTGCAAGGGTTTTTCAGAACCATTATTCGACTTGATGAACTGGAATGATGAATGTAAATATCGCTTTAGAGGGCAGTATTCAAAGGAAAATAATGAGCAAATCTTATTATTCGATTTAGAAGAACCAGAAGTAATTAAACATGAAATAATTCAGGAAGATTTACCAGATGTTAATACATCTGAAGGTGTAAAAGATACAGAGAATAAAGAAGAAAATAAAATAAAGAAGATTGTCAGAACACTTTTTCCGAAGCAGTGGAAGAATCATTTTGGATGTCGGACAGAGGAAGTTGTTCTTTTACATAGAGTTAAGTATTGCGGGAACTGGGATGTGCTGCGTCCAGCTAAAACAATAGAAGGTATGGAAGTTATATCGGAAAATCTTTTAAAAAAGCTGGATAATGAAGCACAGAACATGATAGAGAAAATGAGGTGTGCAGTATGAGTGAAATGATGATGCGTCAGGCTAATGATAATACGGAAAATGTAGATCAAAAGGCACTGGAACTGGCACAGGACTTTAGTTATGATGGCTACCAGGTTGTAAGAAGGGAGCTTTTTGCCCATTTACGAGAACCGGCGGTTGTAATACGGAGGGACAGTGTGACATTTAATACTGCTTGTATTGCTGGTTTAGAAGATGCGGTTTATATTCAAATTTTGGTGAATCAGGATAATAAAAGAATGGTAGTGCGTAAATGCGAAGAAAATGATAAGGATGCTTTGCGTTGGTGTATTGCGAAACCAGATAAAAGAAAAAGTAGAAAAATGTCAAACAAATTATTCTCAGCCATGATGTATGACATGATGGGATGGGACATGGACTGCCGGTACAAGATTTTGGGACATAAAATAACGCATGAAGATGAGACTATGTATATCTTTGATTTATTGGAAACAGAGATTTTCATGGACACTAAGAGAAAGAAAAAAGTAAAAGCAGAATCTTCTGCAAAGGAAACAACTGTTTCTACATCAACAAATCAGACACCAGAGCAGCAACAGGATGAAATCGCAGCGAAAGTGGCTAGAAAGCTGAATAGAATACCATTTTATCCAAAAGGATGGAAGGATTCTTTTGGTTTGCCAGTAGAGGAGCATAAAAAAGCATTGGAAACTAATTTAACAGACGGCTATATAGAATTTTCATCGGCAAGGTGATAGAAGAATAGCACTCATTTTGAAAGGAGGAGTGCAGATGTCGAAAATCACAGCAAACATCACAGGGGTATCTCTGTGCCAAAAAACAGGAACAATAAGAATTTTTCGATCAACAATAAAAGAATTAAGTGATCCGAAGTATATTCGCTTCTTATTTAATCCGGAAAAGAGGACACTGGCAGTCCAGGCAGCGAAAAGAAAGGAAGCGGAGTGTTTTCGTGTGCCAGAATATAATCCAAAGGACTGGGATTTTAAAATATGTAGTATTCAGATGCAAAGAATGATCTGGAAAGTGTGTGACTGGAGTGAAAATGCCACATATCGAATAGCAGGAACACATTATCCAGAATATAATCTGGTGGAATTTGACTTAAAACAGGCTGTTGTCGTGCAAGTTGGGGAAAGTGAATAGAAGAAAAAACGAAGATTATAGGACTTCTGAGAAATCAGAGGTTCTTTTTTTATGCTTGTTTTGAGGGTGATTTAATAATCTTGTGCTTTATGAGCTAATTTTGAAAAAAAGTTGTTCCTATATTGACATTAGCAGGAACCCGTCCGCCAACAGTAGACGAATGGGATAAATACGAACTTCATCACCGTGCCCGCCTCGCAACCAAGCCGGGACTTACCGGAATGTGGCAGGTAAGCGGACGAAGCAACATCACAGACTTCCTGCAGCTTTTTCTGCGGCTTGGGACATTTCAGCTTTCGGATTTATGTTACAATACGCTCGGCGGAGCGATAGGAGGAGTATTGTATTGGATGGGGTGGAAGGTAAAGAAATAGTAAGATAAAACAGAGGCAGCTATCGGAGCATTAGTCCGGGAGCAGGGAATCCTCTGTTTTAGGTGCAAGACGATTGGATTTACATGGAAATAGGAGTTAAAAATGGCAGGAAGACCAAAAAAGAAACCAGAATATAATCCAAAACTTCAATTTGACAATTTTCTTCAAGAATTAAGAGATGCCTATGAAGAGGCAGATTCCTTAAGATCACTGGCAGATGAGTTAAATATTAGTTTGCTTAAACTCCGTAAGCTACTTATTACTGCCGATGTATTCACATCAGATATATGTACAGAAATCAATGATCTGTATCAGTCAGGAAAAAAGATTCCAGAGATTATGAAACTCACAGGTCTTTCCAGAGCATCGGTTCATTCCTATTTGCCCTACACTAAGGGGCTTTATAATGCAGCAGAGGTAAGTCTAAATGCGGAGAGATGCAGGACATATAAGATTCGACAAGCAGGTTCGGCTTTTACGGGAAATGCCATCAGAAGAAAATCTGTGGCAGGCTGTTATTGTATTTCAGGAGTATCCATTTAAAACAGCAACAGGATTACTATTTCGGTATAAATTAAAGGTTGGTAAAAACGGAGAGTATAACAGAGAGCTGCTGATAGACCGGAGAGAGAAAAGTAAGAGTCTTGCCTGGAGTAGTGTGGTGCTGGCATTTGAAAATAGTAAGAGGATTTCAGAAGAAGTGAAGAGACCAAAGGCACTTGGAGATATTAGCTTGGATATTTCTAAAAAGATACTTGATAATCTTATTTCTTGAGGGTGTGATATGTGGATAAAAAATTTGTTTCTATTTATATGGGCATATACGCCAGTTTTTGCGTTGACTGATGATTTAGGATTTTTAACGGCTAATAAAGGTGATGAGGAACATGAGTATTATTTTAGCATCAACAGTGGAGATATGATTGTGATCCGGAAGCAATAGAGAAGAAAATGGGAAAGCAGAGGTAAATCCCTGCTTTATTGCCTGTAAGTGATTAGATTAACATGAATATATTAAAAAGTTTCTCGTAAGATAGAAAATGCATCAATGATTCCTTGCTTATCGTGATGTTCGTTTCCGTTCCTATGAAAAGCTGAGGAGCGAAGGAAAGAGCGTCAGCATTGAGAACTATCAGCGGGTGTATATTGGAAGAATCCAGTTGGGGGAAACTCCGGTGGATATAAAAATGCACCTGCAGAAACAACGACCGAAGAACTTCAAAGGTCATTCCATCGGATAAATAAAACATAAAAAATTATTCTGTAAAGTGAAGATATGTGATATAATACCTAAGCTGCCGAACCTCCAGCAGAAAGGAGGTGAATTCCTATGGGAGAAGTATTTACCGCATTTCTTATCTCTGTCATAGCAGGTGTAGTTAGCTACTACATATGCAAATGGCTGGATAGGGATAAATAGGCAGCTACAGCCTAAACGGAGTAGTTCACCGTGACGAACAAGAAAACCCTCAGAGCTGCAACTCTGAGGGTTTTCGTTTTACCTATGGGAATTTACCGCATTCCTTAGCTATGCTCATTATATGCCAGAACAGAAAAAAAATCAACTAAGAAAAAGAAAGATATTATTTTTGATGTCATACAGAGAAAAAATGGAGAAGAAAATACCACAAGATAAAAAAACAGTATTGTGAGCCGTTTTCATGTTCCACCCCGATTGGCCCCAATTTACTTTTTGATATTTTTTTTAGAACTATTTGGATTAGTAGTTGAAAGATATCCTAACCAAAAATTATTTTTTTTATCCCATTCACCAACATAATAGGAAGGGATTTTTTTGTGACATTGTTGAAGTTTTTGTGAAATATAATAGTTTTTTGTACGACCATTTTTACCAAGATAGATTTCTGGTTTTCCATCAGGAATAAGTAGAAGCTGAGAAGCATCTTTTTTGATTTTTATACCAGCTTCCTTTTTGGGAAAAAATGATAATAAGTGGGAACTAATAGCTAATGTATTATCTGGAAGAACACTGGCTACTAAAAAAATTTCTTTTTTTGAGATTGGGAGTACATCTTCAAAATCTTCAAAAATATTATCAGCGGAGTTTGTATGTGTTTCTATATCATCTTTTTTTGAAATTTCAAGATAATAGAATCCTCTTTTGGGATTTTTTAATAAAGGATTTTCTTTTTTTAAATTAGTCATAGCAGTGCTGAATATACTATGGCTTTTTTCAAAATTAACATTATTTTTAGTCAAAAATGTTTTGATTTCTTTTGTGCTTCGCATTTGACCATCACTTAAATATGAAATGGTTAATTCTTTGATTGATTTAGAAAGATTATTTGACATAACTTTTATTCCTTTCTGTATACTATAATGTCGGATATTTGTACACCATAAATAGATGCTAGAACGCATAGGTTATGAAGATTGGGAACATTATATCCTGAGCGATAATTAGTGATAGTAGTTGGAGATAATCCAGATAATTTTGACAAGTGTGCAACAGAATGATTGTGTAATTTCATTAATTTTTTTATGTTTTGTCCAGTGGCAATAGAGTCAATTATTACCTCATTTGTTATCATAAAATCCCTCCTGAATAAAAATATATTTTAATAGTATAAGGGATGTGCGTAATTGTCAACACAAGATTGCCTGAGTGTTTTAAGCCTAAGAAGAAAACTATGAAGTTTGAGGAAAATTTCGTTGAACCTAAAAATAGTTTTAAGTAATTTACAGATGATGTTGGCATTTTTTAATGTTGGTTCATTGATGATAGCAGTAGCACTTTTGGTTTCACGGTTAAGAAGTAAAAACTAATAATACAATTTAGTTGCTTTAAATTCAAGTACTTTGACAATCGTCAAAAGTTGAGTCAAACGAGTAATAAAATGGAAATAAAAATAAAAAATGGTTGGATGAAAAGCGACAGAGTGATAAGATAGATATAAAAATACAGCTTTATTAGTATATACATAATTAGTATGGTAATATTATTATAAAGGTATTCTATAGAGCGTGTAACGGATAATATTGATTCAATTTATAAGAAGATGGCATCGCCAATTCAGGCATTAGATACGCTAAGACATGAATTAAATCATCAATAAGAGGGAAAGACATGCGATTACGATTAACAACGCAGTAGCGATTGATGAAGATGGTAAGCATTTGTTTTAGGTGCAAGACGATTGGATTCATATGAAAAATAGGAGTTATAAAATGGCAGGAAGACCAAAAAAGAAACCAGAATATAATCCAGAACTTCAATTTAATCATTTTCTTCAAGAGTTAAGCGATGCCCATGAAGAAGCAGATTCCTTAAGATCACTGGCAGATGAGTTAAATATTAGTCTGCTTAAACTTCGTAAGCTACTTATTACTGCAGATGTATTCACATCAGATACATGCACAGAAATTAATGCTCTGCACCAGTCAGGAAAAAAGATTCCGGAGATTATGAAACTCACGGGTCTTTCCAGAGCATCGGTTCATTCCTATTTGCCCTACACTAAGGGAATTTATAATGCAGCAGAGATAAGTTTAAATGCGGAGAGATGCAGGACATATAAGACTCGACAAGAGCAGGTTCGGCTTCTACAGGAAATACCATCAGAGGGAAATCTGTGGCAGGCTGTTATTGCATTTCAGGATTATCCATTTAAAACGGCAACAGGATTACCGTTTCGATATAAATTGAAGGTCGGTAAAAACGGAGAGTATAACAGAGAGCTGCTGATAGACCGGAGAGAGAAAAGTAAGAGCCTTGCCTGGAGTAGTGTGGTGCTGGCATTTGAAAATAGTAAGAGGGTTTCTGAAGAAGTGAAGAAGCCAAAGGCACTTGGAGATATTAGAGGAGTTTCATACATTTATCCGATACTATGGCGATTTGGCTTGATCAGAGTTCCGGAAGAAATAGAGAAGAAAATGGGAAAGCAGAGATAAATCCCTGCTTTGCGGGAACTTCAGGGTTTGCATGAGAAAATAAAATTAATTTAAACGACAGGTAGGAATGCTGTTTCTGTGAGTATAAGAGTCTCATAAAACAGCATTCTTTTTATTTGTAATAAGCTAAACAGATATGGTATACTTATGCTTACAAAGTGATATGTGGGGAATAATACATGAGAAAAGTAGATAAGAACACGCAGGATATAGATTTTGTTATTACCTGGGTAGATGGAAATGACCTGGAATGGAAGAGAGAAAAGGCTGCAAGACTGGGACACACAGATATGGATATATCTGTAAATACGGATGATAGAAAAGAACGGTACAGAGATTGGGATAATCTCCGGTACTGGTTTCGCGGGATGGAGAAATATGCGCCATGGGTGAGAAAGGTTCATTTTGTCACATGGGGACATATTCCTCAATGGCTGAATACAAAACATCCGAAATTGAATATTGTCTGCCATGAAGATTTTATCCCTCAAAAATTTCTCCCTACATTTAATTCACATACGATTGAATGGAATTTCCATCGAATTCCAGGGTTAACAGAACAGTTTGTCTATTTTAATGATGATATGTTTCTGTTAAAACCCGTTTATATGGAAGATTTTTTTAAAGATGAAAAACCGATAGATATGTTAGCACTTCAGCCGGATGTAGCAAATGTGGATGATCCGACAATGCCATACATTTACTTAAATAATACAATGTTGCTGGCGAAGTATTTTGATAAACGCAGTAATATAAAGAAGCAGCCATGGGCATATTTTCATATAGGATATCCTCCGATGTATTTTCTGTACAATGTATTAGAACTGGCTTTTCAACGATTTACTGGGTTTTATACGGTACATGGACCGTCTCCTCTTAAGAAAAGTACTTATCAGAAATTATGGGAGCTGGAACCGGAATTATTGTCTGATGTATGCAGTCATCCGTTCAGACATAGGGAAGATGTGAGCCAGTATGTATTGCGGGAATATCAGAAACTGAGTGGAGAATTTGTTCCGGAGAATGTACAGAAAATATGCGGATATTATGATGCAGAGCAGACGAATGACAGATTAGTGCGAAGTATTCTCAGACAGAAAAAGAAAATAATCTGTATTAACGACAGTAATCATGAGATTGATTTTGAGAAAGTAAAAAAAGAAATTAATCAGGCTTTTGAACAGGTTTTTTCGGAAAAATCATCTTTTGAAAATAGTATCTGAGAGATACTTGAGTTACGGAATTAAGATAAGAAAGGTATAAAAATGAATATTCTGCTGGTCGGAGGCTCCTGCAGTCTGATAAACAGTATGATCCTGAAACTAAGAAAAGAGGGACACAGAGTTTTTCTGCTGACGGGAGATAAATATAGACATAATAAATATGAAAGAGTATTTGAAAAATACGAGTTTTCTTATGATTGTGAGAATCTGAATGATATTCTGGAAAGTGTAAATGCAGATGTAACAATTCTTATGGGTGCGTTTGATACAAATTACCGTTGGGATGGGGAGGAAAGAGAGATAGTTCTTTTTATTTCTCATCTTGTCAATATTCTGGTTGCTTATTCAGTAAAAAACAAAAAAAGATTGATTTTTCTTTCTTCAGATGAAATTTATAATGGAAACTACACGGAAGATATAAAGGAAGAAGAACCCTTTTCCGGAGTGGGAATCAGAGCGGATGCACTGTCACAGGCAGAAGAGATCTGCGATAATTTCAGAATCAACAGAAGTCTGGATATTATAACTTTGCGTCTGGATCATCTCTACAATATTCCGAAAGAGAGAAAAGACGTAAATAATATTTGTGCAGATATGTGTCTGAACTGCATGTGTGACGGGCATATTAAGGCAAAAACAGACCATACATTTTCACTTCTCTATGAAAATGATGCAGTAGAGTATATTTACCAGTTTATAAAAACCAGCAACCACAAATATAGTCTTTATAATTTATCTTCTAATGATGTAGTAAGTGAAGTAAAACTTGCAGCTATGATTCAGAAAGCTATGGAAATCGAATCGAATATTGTCGCTTTTTCCGACAGTAATGGAAGATGTGTTTTGTCGGGCAATCGTTTTGAAAGAGAATTTGGAGTTCATGCATTTGGTAATCTTGAGAAGAATATAAAAGACATGGTTTCTTATATGAAGAAACATGAATCTGTTTTCCTGAAGGGGGATGACTTAAAGCTTTCATGGTGGAAAATGCTTTATGAAAAATGGAAATGGCTGATCAGGACACTTTTTCCGTTTTTCGAGAATCTGGTATGTTTTGTTCCGTTTTTCATGATGAATAACAGGACTGTGGGCAGTGAATATTTTGCAAATCTGGATCCGTTTCTTTTGTATGTGCTGCTATTTGCAATTGTATATGGGCAGCAGCAGGCGACGTTTTCTGCAATATTGGCAGTTGCAGGTTATATGTTCCGGCAGATGTATACCAGAAGTAGTTTTGAGGTACTGATAGATTATAACACTTATGTCTGGATCGCACAGCTTTTTATCCTGGGGCTTGTAGTAGGATATATGAGAGACCAGATACGTATCATGCGCCTGGAGAGTCAGGAACTGGAAGAACATTTGCACAGACAGATTGTGGATATCCGGGATATCAATGAAAGTAATGTCCGTGTAAAAGGGGTCATGGAGCAGCAGCTGATCGACCATAAGGACAGTATCGGTAAAATTTACAGCATTACAGCAGGACTGGAACAGCATATGCCGGATGAGGTTATTTTCTATGCAGTGGAAATGCTGGGAAAACTTATGAAGACAAAGGATGTAGCCCTCTATAATGTGGTCAGTAAAGATTATGCCCGTATCTTTTCTGCAAGTTCCCAAAAGGCGAGAAGTCTTGGAAATTCAATCCGTTACAGGGAGATGACGGACATTTATGATGCATTAAAAGAGCAGAAGGTATATATTAATAAGAAAATGGATGAGCAGTATCCACTTATGGCAAGAGGAATCTACGAAGGTGAAGAGGTACAGATGATTATTATGGTGTGGGGACTAAGCTGGGAAAAAATGACCCTTGGACAAGCCAATTTTCTTACAGTCGTCAGCTATCTGATTCAGAATGCAGTCCTCAGGGCACAGAGATATATGCAGGCACTGGAAGAGAAGCGTTATAGCCAGAATTCCAGAATCCTGGAACCGGAAGCATTTGAGTCCCTGGTTCAGGCATATATGAAGGCAAAACTGAAAAATCTTGTAGAATGTGTATTAATTAAAGTAGATGTTCAGAACTCGGAATATCAAAAAACGGATGAGCAGATGTCCGGATATATGAGGGAGAGTGATTACATGGGAATGCTGCCTGATGGAAATCTGTATGTCCTGCTTACCAACACAACCAGAGAGGGTGCTGTTATTGTACAGGACAGATTTGAGAAGAATGGCTATAAAACAGAATACGTGGAGATGATGTCAGTATGTCACAGAGAATGAAGCTGTTTATTTTCCTGCTGATCATAAATCTGATCGTGGTTGTGTTCTATCTGATCTGGAATTATATCCGCAGAAAAGAAAAAATCGGAAGTGTATGGATGAAGGCAGTTATGATGCTTTTATGTCCGGTGACAGGTCCTGCGTTTGTATTCCTGTCATTCCTGCTTTTTAAGTTATTTTCTTCCCAGGGTATGGATTTGTCGGACGTTGTATTTAGCAAAGACAGGAAAGAGAATTTCCTCCGTCCTGATGAGGAAATGGAGAGAAATATGGTCTCTTTGGAAGAAGCCCTGGAAGTTACAGATAAGAAGAGTCTTCGTACTTTGATGCTGAATGTGATCAGAGGAGATTACCGCAATTCTCTTGCGGCGATTAATCTGGCATTAAACAGCGAGGATTCAGAGACTGCCCATTATGCAGCATCTGTTCTTCAGGATGTATTGAATGATTTTCGAAGTAAAGTACAGACAGATTATCTTTTATGTCAGGAAGAAAATGAACAGCAGGTGGAAAATTGTATAAAACTTGTTGAATATATGAATCCGATTCTGGAACAGCAGGTACTTACAAATCTGGAACAGCGTTCCATGGCAGAGAGGATGCAGGAGGTGTTGCAAAAAGCCTGGGAACTTGATAAGATAAAAATCAGCAGTACTGTCTATGAAAAGGTCTGCCAGCGCTTGTTGGAAGTAAAGGATTATGAGAAATGCACACTGTGGTGTGACCGGGCAATGGAACAATATCCGGGAGTTTTGTCCAGCTATACCTGTCAGATAAAACTTTATTTCTCATGTGGAAAGAAAGAGAAGTTCTTTCAGGTTATGCAGGAACTTCGAGATTCGGATATTGCGATTGATAATGAAACCCTTGAACTGATCAGAACATTTATGTAGAGTAAAAGGATGAACAGATATGTCAATGACAACTCTGGTTATATTAAGATTTGCAGGTATATTTGCTGCTTATACAGGTTTAACAGTTTTGTTACCTGCGATTATGTTTCGTCGGATACTGGTAGGCAGAGGACTGTCAGAGCAGTTTCTGATGTGTTATACATTTGGAAATTTTTATATTATAAATATTGTGTTTGCAGTCCAGCTTTTGCATATTTCAGGTTTCTGGGCACTTGTATTGTTTACTGCTGTACCAGGGATTCTGATCTGGAGCAGGGTGAACAGGGTTTCTCTAAGAGAACTCTGCATAAAGACAGGAATTATCTGTAAGAAAATACTTCAGGGAAGTATGGGAATGAGGGGGGCTTTATACAGAGTCTGTAACAGGATTAAGACAGTATTAAAACGCTCAGTCCGTCTGTTTTATTACAAAGTAATCTGTAATACGCTTCAGTGGATTCTGGTAGGGGCAGTTATTATAGCTTTGTTCTGGATTTATGGAAGAAACCTGTTGCTCACTTATGGATATTGTGCTTCAGATATACCGGTACATTTGAACTGGATTAATGAGATGGTCAGAGGAAATCTTTTTTCCGATGGTGTATATCCGTTTGGATTTCACTGTATGATATATTATCTTCATACAGTTTTCAGGGTTGATACGTATGCGATTCTGTGTGTGTTCTATCTTGTACAGGTATTGTTTATTCACATGGTACTTCTTGCTGTGATGAAATTGTTATGCAGATCATTGTATCTGCCATATGCAGGAGTGCTTGTATATATATTGGGAAATCTCTGGGCAAAACAGACATATAGTCGTTTTGGGGCATCACTGCCCCAGGAATTCGGAATGATTTTTGTGATTCCGTCTGTTTACTTCCTGATCAGGTTTTTTCAGACAGAGAAGGAGAAACTGAAAACCAGAGAAACAAAGTTGCTCTCAGGATGCTTTGCGCTGGCTTTTTCGCTGACTCTGGCGATTCATTTTTATGGAACTATGATTGCAGGGCTTTGCTGTATTGGAATTGCTGTCGGTTTTTGTCCGCGCTTCCTGAATAAAGAGTATTTTAAACGAATTATGATGACTGGTATTATCAGTGTATTTCTGGCTGTGCTTCCTATGGGGATTGCATTTGCAGGAGGAACACCTCTGCAGGGCTCACTTGGCTGGGGATTAAGCGTCATCAATGGTGTGCATATGCGGTACTTATCGGAATTGCAGTTGTCATTCTGCTTCGTCTGATATTTATTATCCTGCGAAAGACTACTTATGGTGAGATGCTTATGTCAGCAGGATTCTGTATGGGAATTCTCACATTGCTGCTCTGTGCATCAGGGCTCGGACTTCCGATGCTGATGGATCCTGCCAGATGTAGTATTTATTATGTGTATCTTCTGATATTAACGCTGACAGTTCTGATGGATGGAATTCTTTATCTGATTTTTATGCGTCGTTTATTTACAATTCCGCGAAGTGTGTTATCTTTTATCTTGACTGTGTCCATTGTTGGGAGTATGATCCATCAGGGAATGATCAAAATGCCGGGATTTGGTTCAGATTATGTATCTAATGGAGCATTGACGTGTCTGTCGAATATTATTAAAGAAAATGAAGACAAGACATGGACGATTGTATCAGCAAATGATGAGACACAGATGGGGCTTGATCATGGCTGGCATTACGAGACAATTACCTTCCTTCGAAATATGGAGTATATGAATAAAGACACTAAAGGAAAGATGGATTCTGATGTCCCGGATGTATTACTGGGCACAGGCATTTAAGGAGAGATATCCCAATGATATGAAGGTATATTATGAATCAGAAGATTTTGTGTGTTATGTAATGCCACAAAATATGTATCATCAGTATAATTTTGCAATAGATTACGGTTATAATCAGTTCCGGACACAGGAGGATAAAAATTAATATAATGGTTTCCAAAAGAAATTTTTTCAGTATTACAATCATGATGTTTGTTCTTTTGTTTTTGTTTCAGTTTTCTATGGTTATCAGAGACAGACAGAACACATATGATGTAAATTCAAATTTCACGACAAGGCAGAAAGATGGTAAAAATGTCTGGAAAAATAAACAGATAGATCCTGTGGCTGTCAGAACAACAGACAGAAGCTATGCTCTTTTTGTGGGAGACAGTTCATCGGATATGGCTACAGCCGTAAGCAGATGGTGCATTTATGCAAAGTGGGATATGGCACAGTGCAGAAATCTGGAGGATTACCAGGAGAATGATAAGGCATTGCCGGGGATGCTGATACTGGAATCAGAGAAATATGCACTTGGTGATAATCTGGAAAAATTAGAGAAACTGGAACAAAAAGGTGTGATTATTGTTTTTGGATGTCTGGAAAATCCAAAGAATATTGAAAAAAATCAGGAACTGATGGATTTTCTGGGGATTTATAAGGTTGTGTCTGAGAAAACAAAACTGACAGGTGTGAAACTTTTTGAAGGTCTTCTGCTGGGCGGAGAAGTAGTCTATGAAACTCCGAAGGAAAAAGAAGAGAAAGAACGTCAGGATCTGCAGCTGGAGATACCATGGTATCAGGTAGGAAGCGGTACGAAAACATATATGGTCGGACTTTTGGATCATAGTAAACAAAAAACTCAGGTGGAGAATGAAGATCTTCCTACGATTTTGTGGAGAAATGGAATCAAGGGTGGAAGTGTTTTTTGTATAGTGGGAGACTATATGAAGGACAGCACAGCACTGGGACTGTTGAATGGTATGATAACAGAGGCTTCTGAGTATTATATTTATCCGGTAGTAAATGCCCAGAATCTCTCAATGATCAATTTTCCGGCATTTGCAGATGAGAATGATGAAGAAATGATGAAACTGTACAGTCAGTCTGTGACAGGTATGACCAGAGATATTATGTGGCCATCACTGGTATCCATTGTAGAAAAAGGAAAGCTGAAAATGACCTGCTTTATGCAGCCACAGGCAGATTATGAAGATGGTATAGAGCCGGATACAAAAGATATGATATTTTACCTGAAGCAGATGAAAGAGCAGGAAGCGGAAGTAGGACTTTCTCTTGAGTATAAAAATGCAGGTTCTTTGCGGGAAAAACTGGATCAGGATGCAGACTTTTTTCAGAAATCGGACAGCAGTTATAAATATGGAGCTGCTTTTGCGGAAGAAAGGGATTTGGATACGATAGCAGGATTGATGAATACTGAATTGTTGAAAAATGTAAGTACACTGGTATGTGAATATACAGAGAAAGAGCCGGTGGTTTCTTATTGTACGGATTCTGTAACTTTACAGTCTGTGACAAGTGATGGGATGAATTACAGTTATAGTGATGATATTCGGATGAGAAGTATCCAGAGTTCGCTGGCATATACGAATGTTATGTTAAATATGCATGATATTTTCTGGCCGCAGCAGAAAACTGACAGATGGCAGATTATGCAGAAGCATTTTTCCAGTAATATCCTTACCTATTGGAAAAACTTTACAGGTTTTGGCAGTATGACTCTTTCAGAAAGCAACACTAGAATCAGAACTTTTCTGAATCTGGATTTCTCAGAGTCCAGAACAGAGAATGAGATTACGTTGGAAACTTCTGAGAAAGGAAGCTGGTTTCTTCTCAGGACGCATGGAGAAGAAATCGCAGAAATAGAAGGCGGTACAGAAAAGGAAATAGAAGATGGAACTTATCTGATCCAGGCGCAGGATACTACTGTGAAGATTCAGATAAAAACATCAGGACTTCATTATGACAGATAGCTGTTATGACAGAGAGGAAATGAGCAGAAAAGTATGAAAGTTTGTATTGTGGCAGAGGGCTGTTACCCATATGTGGTCGGAGGTGTTTCCGGCTGGATCAACAGTCTGATCAGATCTTTTCCGAATGTAGAATTTATATTGCTGGCAATTGTGGCGAACAGATCCTTCAGGGGGAAATTTGTCTATGAGCTGCCGGAAAACCTTACACAGGTTTATGAAGTATATCTGGATGACTGTGAATGGGAAAGCGGAAACAGAAAAAGAAAATCTTTAAGGCAAGTCCATCTCTCTCATAAAGAATATGACGAAATGCTGAATATGGTGCTGAACCGGAGGACAGACTGGGGTGTGATTTTTGACCTGTTTCACAGAAAGCATCTTTCTGTAGATGATTTTCTTATGGGAGAGGATTTCTTCAGGATTGCCAGGGAGTGCTATGACCGTAATTATTCAAATATTAATTTCTCGGATTTCCTCTGGACGCTGCGCTCCATTTATCTGCCGATGTTCTGGGCACTGAGAATGGATGTACCGAAGGCGGATTTGTATCATTGTGTGGCCACCGGTTATTCTGGAATTCTTGGAAGTATGGCAAAACATTTTCATGGAAGTTCATTACTGATCTCCGAGCATGGGATTTATACCAGAGAAAGGGAGGAAGAACTGATCAAAGCTTCCTGGGTAAGGGGAGTATATAAGAATATCTGGATTGAACAGTTTAAGAAGATGTCACTTCTTGCATATGAAAAGGCAGATATGGTAACCTGTCTGTATGACCATGCAAAGGACCTGCAGATGGAATTGGGATGTCCGCCTGAGAAGATCAGGGTGACACCAAATGGGATCAATACACAGACGCTTGCAGATCTTCCCGGCAAGACAGAAGAAGAGAAGCAGTTTATCAATGCCGGGGCTGTACTTCGTGTAACTCCTATCAAAGATGTTAAAACCATGATACAGGCATTTGCTTTTGCCAAAAAAAAAGTAAAAAATATGAAGCTCTGGATTATGGGACCGACAGATGAAGATAAAAAATATGCAAAAGAATGTTATGATCTGGTAGAATCCCTTGGGGTTCAGGATGTGGAATTCACAGGAAGGGTTAATGTAAAGGATTATCTGGGCAAGATGGATTTCACACTGCTTACCAGTATCAGTGAAGGACAGCCTTTGACAATCCTTGAGAGTTATGCGGCTCACAAACCTGTAATTGCCACAGATGTGGGAAATTGCAGGGAACTGATCTATGGAAATAATGACGGATTTGGGGAAGCGGGAATCCTCACACACATTATGAATATAGAAGAGATCGCCCATGCAATGGTTACCATGTCTGTAAATGAGAAAGACAGAAGGCGTATGGGAGAAGCAGGATACAGACGTGTAAATGCACTTTACAGGATTGATCAGATGAAGGAAGTATACAGAGAAATATACAAAGGATTTTCAGATAGACAGAATCTTTCGTGGACAGAGGAACCCTTTCAGATCAGTGTGTATGAAAGATGATGTAAATGAAAGCATAATGTGACTGAGATCGGGATAACAAACATAAGATAAGCAATTACGGGATGGAGAGGACATATGGCAGGAATAGGTGTAAAACTTACAAATATCTATAAAAAGAATACGCTGACTACTGATATCATAGGTGTGGGATACAGTATGGTCGTTACAATCGCCCCCATGCTGCTGGTGATCGGTGCGCTTATGATCATGGAGTATTTTCTGGATTTCTCTTCAGTAGGTTATGCTACAAGAGAACTGTTTTCCTGTACGGTTCTGTATATATTTATTTTTTCCCTGCTTACGGCGTCTCCATTTAACTCTGTATTATCCAAATATATGTCAGATGTGATCTATGAAGAGTCATATGAAGATATTTTGCCGTGCTATTATGTGGGCATGCTTTTGAATATTTCACTGAGTGCTCTTGTGGGAATTCCATTCTGTATCCGGGAGTATCTGGTTGGAAAAGTGGATATTATTTATATTTTTACAGGTTATTGCGGATACATTGCCCTGGTTCTTGTGTTCTATTCTATGTTGTACCTGTCTATCTGTAAGGATTACAAAAAAATATCATTCTTCTTTGCCGTTGGTATGACAGTGACAGTGTTTTTATCTTTTCTGCTTGTAAAAGTATTTCATTGGGGTATTACATATGGAATGCTGTTTTCGCTGACAATTGGATTTTGGCTGATCGCCTGTCTGGAAATGTCGGTAGTCCGGAGTTATTTTAAGGAAAACAGTGGAAAATACAGACAGGTTCTGGTCTATTTTAAGGAATATTGGCCGTTGGTGGTTACAAATTTTCTTTACACTTTAGGACTTTATGTACACAATTTTGTTTTCTGGACAACAGATCTTCACATGATAGTAGTAAAATCTTTTGTATGTGTGACAACATATGATATGGCAACCTGTCTTGCAATGTTTACAAATATCTCTGCAAGTGTTATCTTTATCAGTAGAGTTGAGATGTATTTTCATGACAGATATAAGGCGTATTCAGAGGCTGTTATCGGAGGGAGAGGGGCAGACATTGATATTACGAAAAAGAGAATGTTTTGCACTCTTTCTGAAGAACTTATGAGTCTTGCGAGAATACAGTTTATCATTACACTGGTAATTTTTCTTCTCTGCATGATCTTTCTTCCGCAGCTTGGTTTCGGGGGGATGACACTGAGAATATATCCCTGTCTGGCAGCAGGATATTTTATTCTATTTCTTATGTATGCGGAGATTATTTTTCTGTATTATTTTAATGACATGAAGGGATGTGTGCTGACGGGACTGGCGTTTTGCCTTATTACCATGACTGGAAGCATGATATCTTCTCATTTTACAGAGATATGGTATGGGGCAGGTCTTGTTGCGGGAAGTTTTGCCGGATGGACAGTAGCTTATCGAAGGCTTCAGTGGATGGAGAAACATCTGGATGTCCATATATTTTGTAATGGTCATCTGCTGAAGAAGAAAAAAGGTGATTGTCCGTCACCAAAAGTATTTGACAGATATGAATAGTAAGAAAGGAACGAAAGAAAAAAATGGAAGTGGGAGATATACTGAGGTTATTTGTGATTGTATCAGGAGTGTTTATGGTTGTGAGGGCAATTCTGTCACTTGCAAAGAGAAAGATGACAGAACCATTTTGTCTTTCATGGGTGTTTTTGTCTGCATTAATGATTCTTTCAGGTGCACTTTTAAATCCATCTCAGATGAAGCGTTATGTCAGTACACGCGGACTGATTCTGACTATAATAATTGTGTCAGGTGTTCTGTGGGGATTATGGTTTATCAGTACGCAGGTTTCTATCCTGAAAAGAAAAAATCAGGAGCTTGCCATGCAG
>OHAU01000870.1_pt1 | contig 38976 bp, 29 predicted proteins | sample 1577181 | NCBI WGS metagenome assembly OHAU01 (sample SAMEA3541472, study PRJEB24748) | human gut metagenome | biome: human gut; feature: human-associated habitat; material: faeces | place: China | collected 2012 | reverse complement strand
GCGGTGTCCCAAGGAAAAATATGTGGAGCCGGATGCAGGCCATGCGGAGTCCCTGCGCATGGCGCCCGCGCGCTATTGGGCAAAGGTGTTCGGATTCATCGGCCGCTGGATGCCGCTGCCCGGCGCGGAGCGGACAGTGGCTGCGGACCCGGCGGAAAAGCCGGTATAAGGCGTCGCATACATAAAAGAAAAAGCAGCGGAGAACAGGTAGCATCTGCCTGTTCTCCGCTGCTTTTGTTGTGACATACAGCTTGAACACAAAGAAGAAAAGCATATCCCGGTGCTTAAAACAGGGCGGAGACGCCGTCCACGACTCCGGACCGTGTGAAAGGATCCGGCTGAGCGAAAGGATGGCCGTTCCGGTCGGTGAGGGCGGCGCGGGCCGCGTCCTCCATACGCTTGTACCGGATCTCTACGGAGAGAGGGCCGGGCATGCAGTAGGGGACGAGCGTCCCGGCGCCGGGTACGGCGGCCCGCACGGTGCGGTAGATGTCGTCGCACACAGCCTGGGGATGCCGGCTCAAAGCAGACGTCCAGGAGAGCGCCTCCTTCGTCACAACGGCGGCGAGGCCGGGAAACAGCGCACGGGCCTCGGCCACACAGGCGTCGTCGCCCGCGCAGAACAGCACCGGAACGCCCAGCTCGCCCGCGTATGCCGCGTCGATGGCAAGCTCGCCCGCTTCTTTTCCGTCCAGCTTATAATATTGGAACGCGGTGGAACAGAAGGTGTGGGCCAACACGGCCCGGGAGGTGTTTTCCCGCGCATGATAGCCGATGAACAGCACGGCGGTATAGCTTTTGTCCATGCCTGCAAAGCGGCCTCTGTGCCCGCTGCCCAGCAGGATGCGGCAGCGTGGGTCCAGCAGGTCGTACTGCAGGTTTACGCCTGTGCCGTGCGCGTCCCAGACGACGACCTCCTGCGCGCCTGCGTCGAACAAAGCACGGGCCGCTGCGTTCGCCTCCCGCGTGGCCTGCAGGCAGGCGAACCGGTAGTTTTCTCCGCTGCCCAGGCCCTTTCCCGGTTCGCCCACCACACAGGCGGGGCCTTCGCAGTCTACCGCGATATAAAATTTCATGGCGGCACTCCTTTTTCCTTTACTTGAAGCGTCAAACGTTCACAGCTTCAGCAGCCCCAGCCCCGAGCCAAGCAGTTTGCCTTGCAGCAAAAGCTCCTTTGCGCCCCGCTGCAGAGACGTGCGCTCAGGCAGCGCGGCGTCCGGGATACCCGGTGCGCCGAACAGCCAGAGACGGCCGGAATTGTCATCAGGATCCCAGTCTGCCAGCGTGTAATCCTCCATAAAATTGCGAATGCCGGAACCGGGCAGGAGCAGCTCCTTCACGCGGGGCGAAAGAAGCCATGTGCGGCAATAGGTCAACGGCAAAGCGCCGTCGCGGGCAAAAAAGTCCGCACGCCGCGCATAGGAGGCATGGAGCGTTTCGGGCATACACATCGCATCGCCGGGAATATGCACCGAGAGCGCGGGCGCGCCCGCCGCCGCGCCCAACGGCCCGGCAAGCTCAGCGGGCAGGGGAAGCGCCTCGAATTCCAGTGTGCCGAGGCGGAGCAGCCGCCCGCAGAGCTGCCGCCAGACCCAGAAGCCGCGGTCGAACTGCCAGCGGCCTGTCCAGCGGTGCGTCTCGTTCAGAAAACGGGAAAAGCAGCCCATCGTGGCAAGGTAGACATCGTCGGGAACGCCCCGCGCCGCATAATGTTTGCGCGCCTCCAATGCGGCGGACAGCAGCACGGCCAGCTCCAGCAGCCCATTGGGACTCAGCGGCGCGCATTTCGCCTGAAGTTCACGCATGGCGGCTTCGGCCCGCGATGCATCCAGCAGGGCGGGGATATGGCGCAGCAAGGGCGCCGCCTGTGCCGAAGCGGCCTGCGCAAGGCAGGCTTCGGCGGCGGGGCCGGGAATCGAAAGCTCGATGCACAGCGCGTGCAGGGCCGGGATGTCAAAGGCTTCCATGGCTGCCTCCTTGTTTGTTGTGCAAAGGCCGGCCCGGCCCCTTCGTTGTAAAGGGCTTTCCGCCGGGCCGGCCTGCGGCACCGGTTCTGGCCGCCCTTGAGCACGGCCGGAAAAGCGCGTTATTTTTCGGTAAACTCGGCCAGCTCCACTGCGGAGCCGCCGTGTGTGCGGGAGTGCTCGGCCGCCAGCGCCATCACGTGGCTTTCCACCGAGGCGTCCACCGAGGTGAGGCCTTCCGCACCGCCTGCGGCGATAAGCTCGCACACATAATCCATCATCAGCGCGTCGCCGCCGCCGTGACCGGCAAAGCGGTCGGGGATGGTGCCCAGGTCCAGAACCTGCTCGGGCTGTCCGAATTTGCGCAGGTACAGTACGTTGGCGTCCATATCGCCTTCGATCTCACCCATCGTACCCATCACCTTGATGCTGCGGTAGCATTTTGCCGTGAAGGCGCTCATGGTGAAGGTGGCTGTCGCGCCGCCGGCAAAGCGCATGGAGACGACCTGGTGGTCCACCACGTCGTTGTCACACCGGTATACGCACCGGCCGTAGGGCCCTGTGCGCAGCGCGTCATACAGCTTTTCCTCGGTGGGTTTATTCACCAGCACCGAGCAGGGCCACTCGTCATTGCCCGAACGGATGCCGCTTTTGTCATTGAAAATGTAGATCTTTTCCGCGTCGTAGGGGCATCCTTCCTTACAGGCGCAGCCGGAAAGACAGCGGTCTGCACTGCCATCCGGCGCGTTTTCCGCGCGGAACCAGTCCAGAGAGCCGTAGGAGGAAACGCTTTCGCAGGGAACGCCCATCAGCCAGCGGATGATGTCCATGTCGTGGCAGCTTTTTGCCAGGATCATGGGGCTGGATTCCTCCGCCCGCCGCCAGTTGCCGCGTACATAGCTGTGGGCATAATGCCAGTAAGCCACGTTCTCCACCGCGTCCAGGGATTCGATACGGCCGATGGCGCCTCCGCGCAGCAGCTCGTACAGCGTGCCGTAGAATTTGGTATAGCGCAGCACATGGCACACCACCACCACGCGGTTCGCCTCATGCGCTTTTTTTTGCAGTGCAAGGCATTCGTCCAGCAGCGGAGAAATGGGTTTTTCCAGCACAAGGTGATAGCCCTTGTCCAGCGCGGCCAGCGCCTGCGCCACATGCTGGCGGTCCTGCGTGGCAATGATCATCACATCCGCAAGGCGCGGCTGGGCCAGCAGCTCTTCGCCTGTGGCAAAGCAGCTTCCGGCGGGCACGCCGTAATTCGCCTGCAGCGCGGCGCGGCGGTCGGGGTCCGGGTCGGCCCCGGCGGTGATCTTCATTTTTTCAGGGTGCTGCTTCTGGAAGGCGGCATACGCCTCTAGCCCGCGGATGCCCAGGCCGCAGATGGCGAAGGTAACGGGTTTGTCCATGGTAGTTCGTCCTTTCTTTTTTGCGGATAACAGCGCGGCCGGATGCGGCGCGCTTAGAACCCGTATTCACAGAACGGAACGCCATCTATCCGGCGGATTTTGCGCCCTGCTGCGTTAAATTTCCTTGAAATAGCGCTGCTATTCCTGCGAAAATTTGCCTTGCATGGCACAAAATCCGCTCGAATATCCGACATTCCTTATCTAAGAATACAGATTCTTAGATATCGAGCTTGCAGGCGGAGACGATCTCCCCCACCGCGTAGCTGCCGAACAGCGTGCCGTCCGGGCGCAGCGTATAAGGCAAGGCGGGAGCGGAAAGCTCGGGGATGTCCGCGCAGACGCCCGCGGCAAACGCGCGCATGCGCGCTGCGGCGGTGGAAAGCCTTGCGGCCACGCCGCCCAGGCGGAGGTCGATGATCTCGAAGCCCTGGGGCCTGTTAGTGGCTTCCCACAGCGCGCGCCATGCGGTGCGAAGCGCCTCCGTCGCCGCAATGGTCCCGGGCAGGGCTTCGGCAAGGCGTGCCGCCAGAGCAAGATCCTTTCGGCGGACGGCCTGCGCGGCCTGCTCGTGCCAGGCGCATTTGCCGGCCAGCACGCGGGCCAAAAGGGAGTAAAAACGGAAAAGCGGTTCAAAGGCCGGGTTTTCATCGGCATACCGGGTATAGCGCGCCTCAAGCTCCGTATAATGCGCGCTCATGGCGAGCCCGGCGGTGTCGGCGGCAAAGAGCTGCACCAGGGGGTCCTGATACAGCAGGAATTTGGCCGCGTTGACAGGCCGCAGCGCGCCCGAGCGCATGCCGGGCACGGCGTTGAACAGCGAAAGGTCCAAAAACGCCTGTGCATCTGCACCGCAGCAGCAGGCAAAGCGGCGGGCGAGAGAGCCGGCATCGTATGTGCCGGTATACATGAATTCGGCGTACAGCTGCATGCCCAGCAGGGCGGACGTGAGATTGGCCTCGGCGCCGTTGTCGCCCCAGGCCGTGGCCAGCACCAGCGGCACGCCCGCTTTTTTGCAGGCGGTCAGCGCTGGGACGGCCGCAGCCAGCGTTTTGGCGTAATCCGGCGCAGGCCCGCACCATGTCCAGATCCCGCCCGCGAATACGGTGGGCGCGGGCAGTGCCGCGTGCTTTTGCAGCATATCGGCATACTCCTGCTCGGTTTCGTGGTAATAGTCCCAATACACAAGCGTCACATCCGGCGGCACGGCGGCCACTGCTTCGGCCGAGGGCATACCGCTGTCATAATAGCCGTCGGTGGGGGAATCGGGCCGGAAATACATATCGCTCCACATCATGGCCGAAAGGCCGTGGCGGCGTGTGATCTCCAGCACGCGGGAAAGATGCCGGCGGATGATGGTGTGGGGGTCCTCGTAGCCGTGGCGGCGCAGGTGCGCGCCCAAACCGATGCCGTGGGCCTCGTCCATGCCGATGTGGATGCGTTTGGAACGGTAGGGCGCGGCGGCAGCCGCGATAAGCTCCTCCAGGAATGCGTAGGTTTGCGCATCGTCGGCCAGCAGAACCTCCTCGTTGTCCTTCAGATGCGCCAGCGCGGGCCAGTGCAGCGCGCGGTTCAAATGGCCCAGCGTCTGGATGCAGGGACAAAGCTCGATGCCCAGCATATCGGCATAATCATCCAGCGCCCGCAGCTCGTCTGTGGAATAACGCCCGCGCTGATAGCCGAAGTAGGGCTGGCCGGGCACCTCATAGGTGTCCTCGGTGTACATCATGCCCAGGTTGAGCCCCATCATGGCCATTTTGCGCAGGAAAAACCGCAGCGTGTCCGGCTGCAGCACCGCATTGCGGGAAACGTCGAACATCATGCCCGTTGTTTCAAAGCAGGGCGTTTCCTCAATGCAGAAAGCGTCCTCCGCCCAGTGCTGGCGCAGCAGTGAAAGTGCGCGGTATACCTGTACGGGTTCGGCCCAGGTGACCACCACGCCGTCCGCACGCTTTTCCGCGCGCAGGCAGCCGCCCTGACGCAGGGCTACGCTCAGGCCTCCCTGTCCGGCGCGGGCAAAGCCCAGCTCGGGGCCAATCTCCGCAAAAGCAGCGTCAAAATGCTCCGGCAGCTGGCCGGAGAAGGAGAGAATTTCGTTCATGGCCGTCTCCTTTCCCTGCACGCGGCAGGCTTACAGCAGGCTGGCGCTGTCCGCGTCCAGATACAGTGTCGCAGCGGGGTGGCGCCGCAGGATGCTGGCGGGGCAGGCGGTGCGGATGTCGCCCAGCAGCGTGTCGCGCACGGCGCGCGCCTTGGTGGCGGCGGGCACCACACAGAACACCTGGGCAGCGTGCATCAGTGCGGGCACTGTCAGCGTCAGCGCATGGGTGGGCACGTCGTCCAGAGTGGCGAAGCAGCCGTCATGCACCTGCTGGTTGCGGCATATCTCGTCCAGCGCCACGGGCTTTACCAGGGCGGGGTCGTCGAAATCGGCCACGGGGGGGTCGTTGAAGGCGATGTGCCCGTTTTCCCCGATGCCCATGCAGGTGATGTCCACGGGGAAACGGCGCAGCAGTTGGGAATAGCGGGCACACTCGGCTGCCGGATCCCGGGACGCCGCGGTCCCATCCAGGCAGTTAACGGATCGAAAGGGCACCTTGGTGAAGATGGCCGCCCGCAGAAAATTGGCAAAGCCCTGGGGCGCGTCCGGTGCAAGGCCGATGTACTCGTCCATATGAAAGGCGTTCACACGGTTCCATTCAATGCCCGGCTGCGCCGCGAGCGCGGCCAGCATCTCGTTCTGCGAGGGTGCGGCAGCGAAGATCATATTACACTCTTCCTTCTGCGCCAATACGCCGCGGATGGCGGCGGCAGCTTCGTCCGCAGCGCAGAAGCCCATTTCCGCGCGGGTGTCGTAGATCTTTACGCGGAACTGGTTGATGGAAATGGTTTTTGTCATTGGAATGCCTCCTCTCGGTTTTCAAAACACACGGCGCCGTCCTTGAACACCATGGCGATGCGGACGGTATGGTCGAACACGGCAAGGTCTGCCGCACGGCCCGCCTCCACGCGGCCGTAAAAATCGGAAAGGCCCAGTACGCGGGCGGGGGTTTCGGTGATCATACGCACTGCATCGGGCAGGCTGGCGCCGGCCAGCGTCACCATTGTGCGAACCAGCCTGTCGGCTGTGCAGATGCTGCCCGCGAAGGCCGTGCGGTCCGGCATTTTGGCGACGCCGTCCTCCAGGATGACGCGCTGGCCGTTTTCCAGGCTGCCCAGGATGCTCTCGCCCTGTGTCTGTCCGGCGCCGCGCATGGCGTCCGTGACCAGCACCAGCCGCTGCGGGCCGATGTGTCTGTAAGCCAGCTGCAGCAATGGAGCGGGCAGGTGGCAGCCGTCGGCGATGATCTCGCTGGACAGCTCATCGTACAGATACGCACTTTCCACGATGCCTGCGTGGCGGAAGCCGGCCTTGCGCACGATGGTGGACATGGCCGAATACAGGTGCGTCACATGGCGGTAGCCGCAGGGAATGGCGGCACGCACCGCTTCGCTGTCGGCATCACTGTGGCCGATGCTGGGCAGTACGCCGCGCGCCAGCAGCGCAAGCCCCATCTCCCGTGCGCCGGGCAGCTCGGGCGCGATGGTCCAGCGAAGGATGTGCGGGCAGGTGTCAAGCAGCTCGTTGTATTCGGCGGGGTCCGGCTCGCGGATGAAGCGCGGGTCCTGTGCGCCGCACTGGCTTTTGGCGATGTAAGGCCCCTCGATGTGCAGGCCCAGAAGCTTCGCGCCGTCCGCAAAGCCGTCCCGGCAGCGTTCAAATACAGAAAAGGAGCGCAGCAGCTCTTCCTTTGAGGCGGCCAGCGTAGTGGGCACCATGGCCGTGGTGCCGTGGCGGAGGTGCAGCGCGCTCGCGCCGTGATATGCCTCCGGCGTGCCGTCCATAAAATCGTGTCCGCCGCCTCCGTGGACGTGGATGTCGATAAAGCCCGCGCTGACGTACAGGCCGGCCAGGTCATATACGAAGTCCGCCGCCGCGCCGCTGTCCGGCGGCAGGACGGCATCCACAGCCTTGCCGCGCAGCAGAATATCGCAGCGGGTGATGCAGCCATCCTGCACCAGGCGCCCGCCGCGCAAAAGTGTTGTGCTCACAGCAGCCCCTCCTTTTGCAGAATGTCCTTCAGCGCCGCGACGCTCTCGGCCGTGGCCGCCGCACCGCCCGCTGAAAAGCCCGCGCCGCCGGGCAGGCGCATTTGTTCCTCCGTCAGGTGGGAATCCAGACGGTAATGGGTCTCCATGGACAGCCAGCCCGCATAGCCGTCCGCCGCAAGGCGGCGCAGCAGAGCGGGATAGCCCACCTGCCCCGTGCCCACCTTTACGCAGTAGCTTTCCGGCACAGCGCGCACCGCGTCCTTGATGTGAACATGGGCAAAGAAGGGACGGATGGCCTCGTAGCCGTCCGGATAGGGCGTTTCGCCCAAGGGGTCGTACAGGCAATTGCCCGGGTCGAAGATTGCGCGCACACGGGGCGAGCCGATGGCTTCGACAAGCCGGGCCAGCGCCGCATGGTTCGAGGTGTTGACGCTGGGGTCCGCCTCCAGCAGCAGCGTTTTGCCGCGCTGCTCCAGCAGGCGTACGGGCCGCTCAAAATAAGGCGCCAGCGTTTCGGCGGGCAGGGGCCCTTCCTCCGGTGCGAAGAATGCAAAGCCGCGGATGAACGCGCAGCCCAAAATGTCCGCCGCGGCGCACAGGCGTTCCAGCTTGGCCAGCTCGGCTTCCACAGCGTCCGGTTCCGGCGCGCATTTGTAAAACGAACCGGCCAGGCCGCAAACGGTCAAACCCTCGGCGTCCAGCCTGCGGCGCCATGTGCGCAGCGTTTCAGCCGGAAGCATGTCGATGGCAGTGTCCTCCACGCTGCGCAGCTCCAGCCCTGCCAAGCCGTTCTGCCTTGCGAACCGTACGGCCTCGTCAAAGCTCTGCGTCACCTCGTCGGTGATGAATGAGATTTTCATAAGGACCTCCATGTGCCGCGTCCCATAGCTTGAAAAGGAACGCGGCACGTCGTTTTTACAGGGATGAGGGGAAAACGCGCGGGCTTAGAAAACGATGGGCCTGCCCGTGCGGGTGGATTCGTAAATAGAACAGATGACGCGCACGGCCAGCGCGGCCTCCTGCGGGGGAATGGCAGGAGAACGGCCGTCGCGTACGGCCTGTGCGATATCGCGCAGCAGGCAGATGTGGCCGTAATTGCCGATTTTCGTCGGGTCGCCCGCACCGCCCACGCGTTCGCCCATATCGGGGCGCTGAGGCGCGTCGGCCTCGTCGAGGAACTTCCACTCCAGTATGCCCTCGTCGTTGAATACGACGGTGCCCTTTTCGCCGTGAATATAGAAGGTGGACGAAAAGCCCGGATATGCCGTGGTGCAGCCCTGGATGACGCAGATACCGCCGTGCTTCATATTCAGCACGGCCGCGGCGGTATCCTCCACAGGGATGTCGCGGGCCAGCGTCTCGGCGCGGCCGTACAGCGTGGAGACCTCGTCGCCCAGCATCCACAAAATAAGGTCGATGCCGTGCACGCCCTGGTTCATCAGCGCGCCGCCGCCGTCCTGCTCCCAGGTGCCGCGCCAGCCCGCGCTGTTGTAATAGGCCTGGTCACGATAATATTTCAGGTCCGCTCCGGCCAGGCAGATCCTGCCGAACCTGCCCTCGGCCACGGCCTGCTTCACAGCGATGGCCACAGGCATCATGCGCCGCTGGAAGATGCACTGCATCTTCGCGTGGGTGCGCTCCACCACGCCGATCACATCCGCGATCTTCTCCGGCGTGATCTCCATAGGCTTTTCGCACACAATGGCCTTACCGGCTTCGGCGGCGGCTTTGCACACCTCGCCGTGGGTGCCGCTGGGTACGCAGACGCATACGATGTCCACGGCAGGGTCCGCCAGAACGTCGTGATAATCATAGTAGACGTGGGGCACGCCGTGTTCGGCGGCATAAGCGTCGGCCTTTTCCGGGATGATATCGCACGCGCCGTACAGCACGCAGCCCTCGCCGCGCAGGGCCTCCAGCGCTTTGGCATGGGTGAAGGCGATCACGCCGCAGCCGATGATGGCAAAATTCATACTCTCAAATCTCTCCTTTTCGCCGTGCAGGTCACACGGAGTTCTGATTTGATGGTACTCCCTTTTGCTCAAAAGAGATTTGCATATCATCCCATAAAGTTGGCAAATCGTCAAAACATAGGCGCTGTGTACAAAAAAGCAGCGTCCGTGCCGGGGCAGGGCGCTCCTTTCGGAGAATATCAGTACAGTCTGCCTGCCGCCGCGCCGTAGCTCCTGCAGAAGGCACGGCCGTCGTAAGCGGGCATTGCGTCCGTCAGGGCATCCAGCGAAACGGGCGCGCCTCCCTGCGCGCGGGAGGCCGTGGCCGCCAGCATTACTTTGACGGATTCCAGCAGTGCGTCCGGCCCCGCCAGAAGATTGGGCTTGCCCTCCATATAATTGCAGATCTCGCACATCAGCGCCTCGTACAGGCGGTTGGAGTCCATGCGGAAATGGTGGGTGGTTTTGGTCGTCATAATGGTGAGAACAAAGGGCTGCCAGGTGCCTGTGAAGGTGTTGAAAACAGCGCTTTTTCCGTTTTCGTACTGTACGAAATAGCTCTCGGAGTACTTGCCGCCGGCTTCGCCGCGGCCCATGTAGCGCACGCTCTGTGCGCCCTGTCCCAAAATGCCGCCGATGGCCTCGGCAATGTGTACGCCGTAGTTGAATTCGTCCACGCCGGCAGTGCCGAACACGTTCACCACCTCGCCGCGCTCCTCTTCAGGCAGCGCCAGGAACTGCTGCACTTCGTAAGCGTAGCGCGCGCTGGACGCGCCGAGGATCACCGCGCCGTCTTTTACAAGCTGTTCCACGCGGCGGCAGTCGGCCAGATTCCCCACCAGAGGCTTGTCGATGAACACAGGCTTGCCCTGCTCGATGAAAGGCATTGCGCAGCGCAGATGGTCGTCCCAGTCGCAGCCGTGGATGAAGCCGATGTCGCACATCGCGGCAAGCTCCTCCAGCGTATTGCAGCGCTTTTCCAAGCCGAAGCGGCGGATGAAGCCCTCCACCTCGCTGTCCGGACGGAAAGAGTCGTTGTACACGCCCACATAGCGTGCGCGGTCGTCCTTTTCCATGACCTCGCCGAATCCCAGAGGGTGGGAGGTGTCGATGTTGACGGCGCCGATGCGTATCATAAATTCAGCACTTCCTTTTACGGGCCGCCGCACAGGCGGCTGTTGTTTTGTTTGCATTATAGGGCTGTTGACAGGCCCGCGTCTTTCCGGGCCGTTTTGTTTGTCAACGGCCTCATTATAAAACGAAACCGCCGGGATTGCTTTGCATATTATCCAGAGTTTTTTGCTTTTTTTTCGCCGGCGGCAGCAGCGTTACCACAGGCTGCTGCCGCCCTGCCGCTGAAAGCTGAAATAACGGCTCTGCCCGTTGCGCATGCGGTATTCCATGGGCGTGCAGTTTTCCTTCGCTTTGAAAAAGCGGCTGAAATAGTGGATGCTCTGGAAGCCCACAAGGTCTGCGATCTCGCTGACGCTGGTGTCGGTGTTCACCAGAAGCTCCTTGGCCTTGCGCAGGCGGATACGGTTGATGTAGCGGATGGGCGTGGTGCCGTACACCTCCTTGAAGATGCTGATGAGCGTTGTTTTGTTGACGCCCGCCAGGGTGGAAAGATCCTCCAGGCTGATGATGCGGGAATAGTTGAAATCGATATACTGCATCAGTGCGGCAACGTCCACACCCTTGAACGTGGCGACGCGGGGCGCCTCCTCCTCGGGCGCTGCGGCGGGCTGGCCCAGCCGTTCCCGCACGATACGTACCAGCATTTCCAGCAAATAGCCGCTGATGATGGAGTAATAATAGGGGCGCTGCTGGGCGCTCTCTGCGATGATCTTGTCAAAAAAGCGCACGAACCATCCGAAATCCTGCAAATGGAACATATCGCCCACGCGCACCAGATCCTCGAACAGCGCGGGATCCGCCACGGTGAATTTTACATCCAGCATTTTCAGCGGCGCAGCGTTTTTTTCACCGCAGTGGATGGCGTGCAGCTGCTGGGGGCACAGCAGAAACACCTGCTCCTTTTCAATCTCATAAGGCTGGTCGTCCACATACACGGTGCCGCTGCCGCTCAGAATGCCTACCATTTGGAAATAGTTGTGGCAGTGCAGCTCGTTTTCCCAGTTTTGGTGGTACTTGCCGCACCAGAGGATGCTGCATTCGTTCATCCGTGTTCCCCTTCCTTTCACTGCTTTTCTACAATATCAGTATACAGCAACGCCATGCGCAAAGGGAACACCTGCGAAAAAATAGTACAATATTCCTAAAAAAAGTGTAAAGACACCGGCGGGAGGCGACGGTATAATGTGGGCAAGAGGGCCGGCCGGACAACGGGCGGCGGAAAAGGAGCTTACCGAACGATGAAAATTGCCGTGCTGATGGACGCGCCGCTGCGCGCGACGCTGCTTTCCGAAAAAACAATGGCCCGCCTGGCCGAATGGGGCGAGGTGGCCGTGAACGAAACGGACAAGTCCGAAAAAGAGACCGTCAAGCAGATCATTGCCGGGGCGGATATCGCCATTACATCCTGGGGCGTGCCGCAGCTGGATAAGGAAATTTTGGACTGCGCACCCAACCTGCGCTTTGTGGCCCACGCCGCAGGCAGCGTGAAGGGTATCGTCAGCGACGAGCTGTATGCCCGCGGCATCCGCGTTGTCAGCAGCGCGCGCATCCTCAGCTACGGTGTGTCGGAAACGGCGCTGGGCCTTACCATCTGCGCCTGCAAAAACGTGTTTGCTTTCAACGAGGAGATCCACAACGGCGGCTGGGTGGAGGATTACAGCGTCATCACCGAGCTGTTCGACATCACCGTGGGCGTGGTAGGCTGTGGCTTTGCAGGCTCCCACTACATCGAGCTGCTGCAGGCGTTCGGCGTAAATGTGCTGGCCTATGACCCGCTGCTGGACGAAGCCGCCATCGCCGCCATGGGCGCGAAAAAGGCAGATTTGGATACGCTGCTGGCCGAAAGCGATGTGGTTTCGCTGCACGCGCCCGCGCTGGATTCCACCCGCCATATGATCAACGGCCGCGCGCTTTCTTTGATGAAGGACCGAGCCATCCTCATCAACACCGCCCGGGGCGCCCTGGTAGACGAGGAAGCGCTTGCGCAAGCGCTGCGCGGCGGCAAGCTGAAATATGCCTGCCTGGATGTGACGGACCCCGAGCCGCCTGCCGCGGACAGCCCGCTGCGCGGCATCCCCAACTGCATCATGACGCCGCATCTGGCGGGCCTTGCCAACAACGGCAAGCTGAAGATTGGCGCGCACGTGGCCGACGAGATCGGACGGTTCCTTACAGGCGGGGCGCTGGTGTCTGAGATCACGCAGGCCATGCTGGCCACCATCGCGTAAGCGCCATGGAACGTATCGTTAACACAGAGCTCGGCGTCATACGGGAACCGCTGCGCGCACCTTTCGGCTTCAAGGGAGGCACGCTGAGCGAGCTGTGGCAGACGGCCGTGCGCCTGACGCTGGACAGCGGAGCGAGCGGCATGGGTGTGGGCGTACAGAGCGTGCTCTGGTCCGACCCCGTCACATTCTGCGCCTGTGACGAAGCGGGCGGCAACGAAAGAATGCTGGCGGTCACGCGCCGCGCGCTGGAGCTTTTGCAGGGACAGGCTTTCACAGACCCGCCCGGTATGACTGCGGGCCTGGTGCCGGAGCTTCTGGCGTTCGCCCGCAGACTTCTGGGACGGGCAGACGTGCCGCAAACCTTTGTACTCAACGCGCTGGTACCCGTGGATTTTGCGCTGTGGCAGCTTTGGAACGCAAAACGGGGGAACGGCACCTTCGACGCGCTGTGCGCGTCCTTCTGCCCGGAGCTGACGAACCGGGAAAAAGAGTTGGGGAGCATCCCGCTCATCACTTACCATACGCCGGAGGACGAGCTGCACGCCCTGCTGGAGGACGGCGCCTTTTTATTAAAGGTAAAGATCGGTTCCGACCCGGAGAAGAACGGAGACCCGGAGGCCATGCTTGCGTGGGACATCGGGCGCCTGCGCACCGTCCACACGGCAGCCGCCGGCTTTACCACGCCGTATACGGAGTGTGGCCGCCCCGTCTATTATCTGGACGCCAACGGCCGTTATCCGGACAGGGAATTTCTGCTGCGCTTTCTGGATGCTGCGGACAAGATGGACGCGCTGGAGCGCATCGTGCTGCTGGAGGAGCCGTTTGCGGGGGACCGGCCGGAACCCGTGCATGGCCTGCCGGTACGCGTAGCGGGCGACGAAAGCGCCCACAGCGCACAGGACGTTGCCCGCCTGACCCGGGAATACGGCTATTCGGCCATCGCCTGCAAACCCATTGCAAAAACGCTGTCCGTCACGCTGGAGATGGTGCGCGCGGCGCAGAAAAGCGGCGCGGCGTGCTTCTGCGCGGACCTGACGGTGCCGCCTGCGCTTTTGGACTGGAATATGTCTCTGGCGGCGCGGCTGCCGCGTGTACCGGGCCTGCGCGTGGGTGTTGTGGAGAGCAACGGCCCGCAGAATTATACCGATTGGCGCCGTCTGGACGCTATGTGCGCCGCGCCCGGAGCCGCCTGGCGCACACCGCAGAACGGCGTGTACCGGCTTGACGGAGGTTTTTATGGGGAAAGCGGCATTTTTGCGCCGCTGCCCGCTTATGCGGACACGCTGCGCCCGGTTTGAACAGGAGGGCCGCGCCCGGAAAGGAATGTTGAACCTTTGGATTTGAAAGTGCATTTTGCCGTGGCGGGCTGCGGCGTGATCTCCCGGTTCCATCTGGACGCGATCCGCTCCATCGAGGACGCGGCGCTGTGCGGCGTGTATGACCCTGTGGAAGCAAGCGCCCGTGCCGCGGCACAGGCTTACGGCACCCGGGCGTATCCGGATTACGACGCGCTTCTGGCAGACCCGCAGGTGGACGCGGTGTGTATCTGCACGCCCAGCCACCTGCATGCGCCGCTGGCACTGCAGGCTGTGGCCGCGGGCAAGCATGTGCTCATTGAAAAGCCCGTGGCGCTGACGTTGGAGGACTGCGACGCTGTGGCCGCCGCAGCACGCGCCGCCGGTGTTCAGGTGGGGGTAGTCTCCCAGCTGCGTTACGGCCCGGCCGTGGCGCGCGTAAAGCGCGCCTTGGAGAGCGGGGCGCTGGGGCGCATCACGCGCTGCGATTTGTATATGAAATATTTCCGCCCCCAGAGCTATTATGATTCCGGTACCTGGCGGGGCACACAGGCGATGGACGGCGGCGGGGCGCTGATGAACCAGGGGATCCACGGTGTGGACCTTGTGCGGTATCTGATGGGGCCGGCAGACAGCATCTATGCGCTGAGCGGCACGCTGGTGCGGGATATTGAGGTGGAGGATACACTCACAGCTGTAGTGGCCTGGCACTGCGGCGCGCCAGGCGTCGGTGGGGGATTACCCCGGCTTTCCGCGCCGCATCGAGCTGAACGGCGAGTCAGGAACGATCATTTTGGAAGAAGACCGCATCGTTAAATGGGAGGTGGCGGGAGACTCCGCTTACCATATTTATGAGCAGGAACCCGCGCCGGAGGTGCGCTCCCACAGTGAGGCGGGCGCGATTGACCCTTCGGGGCATGTGGCACAGCTGCGCAACTTTATCGACGCGGTGCGCGGCGAGGGGACGCTGCTGGTGGACGAGGCCGAAGGCCGCAAGGCACTGGCGCTGGTGCTGGCTGCTTACCGCTCCGCGGCCGAGGGGAAGCCCGTAGTTCTGTGACGCTTTTACCAGTAAAACTGCTCGGCGACGGTTCTGTTTTGGATGTTTTTTCAAATTCGGTGGGTCAGGATTGAACGATTTATCAAGTTTGCCTGCCAAATGCGGCGTTTTGAAATTTAATTTTGTGTAAATTGTTTTTACGAGGCGAAGGACGCAGCAAAGCCGTTTTTAGGCGGAACTGCCCGCGGCGCCTCAAAAAAAGTGCAAAAAAGGCCGCCCGGAAGGCGGCGGCCGAAAATGGAAGATTTGCCAAGAAGAATTTTTGCAGATTTGGTATAGTATAGGAGGGCAAAAAAGCACCCGGGGCACATCGACGCGCGCTTTTGCGCAAAAGCGCCGGTGCCTGGAGCCGTTGGCTCCAGGATATTCTTTTAAAAGAGACCCGTGTGCACGCCCGGAATTGATGCCATGTACGGGCCGGGCTGACCGGTCGTCCGGCCCGTTCGGAAATAATGTTTCATCAGGAGGTCACTTATGAAAAAGGCACTCGCTTTGATCCTTTCTCTTGCGCTGGCTGTTTCGGCGCTCACCGCCTGCGGCGGCGGAGCATCTTCTTCCGCAGCCGGCAGCACATCTGGTTCCGCCCCGGCATCCGCCGCGCCCTCCGGCGAAAAGACGGTGGTCACCGTCTGGCACATGTATGCCGAGGATGAGGAAGTAACCAAGCCCCATCAGCGTCTGCTGCAGTGGGCCGAGAATTACAACGCCACCAACACCGATAACATCGAAGTCGTTGTGTCCGGCGCCAAAACGGCGGACGTCATCATGACGACGATCGCTTCCGGCTCTACGCCGGACATCTTCCAGAACTACTGGAACAACGCGCCCACCTGGGCGAACAACGGCGCTTTGTACGACCTTACCGAGTTTGTCAACGGCGGCGACGCCGAGTGGAACAAGGACGATTTCATCGACGCCGCATGGGATGTGTGCACCTACGAGGATAAGGTATATTCCATCCCCTTCACGTACAGCTCCACGTTCCTGTTCTACAACAAGGACATGCTGGCCGAGGCCGGCTGGGAAGAATTCCCCAAAACGATGGACGAGCTGATCCAGTGCATTGACGACTGCACGAAGGTTGGCGCTGACGGTTCCATTGAGCAGATGGGCCTGATCCCCGATTATCCCTGGCTGGACAACGTTCTGTGGCCTGTGGCGTTCGGTGCGCAGTTCATCGACGAAGAGACCAACACCATCACCTTCGATTCTCCCGAGATGCTCAAGGCTTATCAGTTCCAGGCCGACATTTACAGCAAGTACGGCTATGACAACGTGAAGCGCTTCATCGATTCTCTGGGCGCCCGCGCCACAACCGAGGACCCGCTGTTCACCGGAAAGCTGGCCATCCGCTGGCAGGCGGACTCCGCGCTGGCTTCCATGGTGGATGCTGCGAAGGAGACCGGCACCAACATGGGCATCGCCCCGATGCCGGCTCCCGCCGAGGGCGGCGAAGGCCAGGGCATGCTGAGCTGCGGCGTGTGGGAAGTGAACGCCAAAACGGCGAACGCCGAAGCCACGCTGAAGGTGCTCAAGAGCCTGACCAGCGCCGAGAACATGGCCTTCATGGCTGAGGGCGACTATGGCAACGGCGCGTTCATGCCGCGCAAGAGCGCTCTGGACGCGGTCATCGCGATGGACGGCGTTTCCGAAGAGGCCAAACAGGTGGCTGAGATGCTGCGCGACGGCGAGTTCCGTGCGTTCCCCATGAGTTCCTATGTCAACGAGTATCTGACTGAGATCAGCACTTACATGACCGAGGCGCTCGCCGGCAATATGACCGTAGAAGACGCGGCCAAGGCCGTTGTGGAAGCGGTGCAGCCCATGGCGGACGAGGCCGCCGGCTGAACAGACAAAAGAAACAGTAAAGAATAGAGGAAAGCGCCGGCTGTGCGGTTACCCGGCCCGGTCGGCGCTTTCCTTTTTTGTATCGCGCCTGTATTCCCAAAGCCCGTGCCGCGGGCCATCTCTACGAAAGCGAGGTTTTGGCATGAGAAATGCATCGGCCGCCAAAAAGGAAGGAAACGGGATCAAAAAACGAAAATCGAAACAAGAGCGGAGGTTCTTCCTCCTTGGCCTGCTGTTTGTCTCGCCGTGGCTCATCGGGTTTTTGTGCTTCCAGCTTTATCCGATCCTCTCCGCGCTGTATTATAGTTTTACGGATTTTAACATCTTCCAGCCGGCAGAGTTCACAGGGCTGGACAACTATGTCACGCTGTTCAACGACAAATATTTTCCGGTGTCGATCAAGAACACCGCCGTCATGTCCTTCATCGGCATGCCCATCGGCCTTGTGGTCGCTCTGGCGCTGGCCGTGCTGCTGTCGAAGGAGGTCAAGGGCATGCCCGCGTTCCGCACCATCTATTATCTGCCCACAGTGGTGCCCATTGTGGCCAGCGCCATGCTGTTTTTGTGGGTGCTCAACCCGGAATACGGCCTGCTGAACAACTTTTTGTCCTGGTTCGGCATCCGCGGCCCAAGCTGGCTGAGCGACCCGAAGTTCACCAAGATCTCGCTGATGATTATGGACGTGTGGCGCTGCGGGCAGAACACCGTCATTTTCCTTTCGGCGCTGAAGGCGGTGCCAAAGTCCTTCTACGAGGCGGCAGAGCTGGACGGCGCGGGCCCTGTCAAGCGTTTCTTTAAGATCACTCTGCCGTACATTTCGCCCACCATCCAGTTCCTGGTGGTGATGGGGCTTATTTCGTCGTTCCAGTATTTCACGCAGGCGTATGTGTTTGCCAGTGTTTCCCAGGTGGGGCAGAGCATCACCGGCGGGCCGCAGAACTCGCTTTTGTTCTATTCGATGTATCTGTATATGAACGGCTTCAGCTACATGAAGATGGGCTACGCCTCGGCTATGGCCATCGTGCTGTTCCTGATTGTGCTGGTGGTTTCGTTCGTGGCCATGTACCTGATGGAAAAACGCGTCACCTACGACGTAGAGTAAGGGGGGAACAGCTGTGAAAAAATGGATCATCTCTGCAAAAACCTCGCGCACCGTGGGCAAGGTCTGCTCTTATATTCTGCTGATCTTTTTTGCCTGCATCTTTTTCATGCCGTTCCTGTGGATGCTTTCCACCGCGGTAAAGCCTACGAACCAGATATTTCTGAATCCGCCCAAGTGGATTCCGGACCCCATTAAGTGGGAAAATTTTGCGACAATCTTTAAGCGTATGCCGCTGTTCGCTTATACGAAGAACACGCTGGTGGTCGCGATTCTGCCGGTTCTCGGCCAAATCTTCGCCGCGCCGATGATCGCCTATTCCCTGACGAAGATCCCCTGGAAGGGTGCGAAATATATTTTCCCGCTCATTCTCGCCACAATGATGATTCCCTGGCAGGTCACGCAGATCCCGCTGTTCATCACATGGTCGAAGCTGGGGCTGGTGAATACCTTCGTACCCCTGGTGCTGCCCGCGTTTTTCGGCACGCCGTATTACATCTATCTTATGCGGCAGTTCGTAAAGGGCCTGCCCGACAGCGTCATTGAGGCCGCGCGCATCGACGGTGCGAACGAGTTCGTCATTCTGTACCGCATCGTCTACCCGATGTGCAAGCCCGTGCTGACGACGATCATGGTACTTGTATTCATCGGCGGCTGGAACGATTTGAACGGCCCTCTGCTTTATTTGCAGGACAGCACAAAGTATACGCTGTCCATCGGCCTGCAGATGTTCCTGACCACTGCGCGTCAGGAATGGGACCTGCTGATGGCCGCAGGCGTGATGTTCACCCTGCCGCTCATCATCATCTTCTTCCTTGCACAAAAACAGTTTATAAGCGGCATTTCCACGACTTCCGGCTTAAAATAAAAGCCGGTGAGCTGAAATCCTGCGCCCGTGCGTTTTGGCGCATGGGCGTTTTTTGTGAAACAGAACAGACAGAGCACAGAGTACCCATTTTGCGGCACCCTTGTTTTGGTGCGCTCAAAAACAAACAGAAAACAAGAAAGAAGACTCAGAACAAGCCCATTGGTATCATTGAGAAGGAGTTATCCGAATGCGTAAAGAAAAAATCATGCGTTTTTTCCTGGCGGCGGTCCTTGCAATATCCATGCTGGCGATGCCGCTCACAACCGCCTATGCGGAAAGCGTGTCGTCTTCCTCTGACGCGGCGCCGTCTTCCGCTGTTTCATCCTCCACCGGGACAGAGTCCTCCCCGGATGCTTCGTCCTCCTCCGGGGCGGCGTCCTCTCCGGACGTTTCGTCCTCCTCCGAGGCGGCGTCCTTCCCAGACGTTTCGTCCTCCTCCGGGGCGGCGTCCTCTCCGGACGTTTCGTCCTCCTCCGGGGCGGCGTCCCCTCCGGACGTTTCGTCCTCTTCCGGGGCGGCGTCCTCTTCAGGCGCTTCGTCTTCCTCCGAGACGGTGTCTTCGGATGTCTCATCTTCTTCCGGTTCTGCGGATACAGCCAGCGCCGCAACGGCGGCAGATACTGTAAACCTGGCGCAGGGAAAGGGCAATGATGCCTTCACACTGGAAATGGAAGGCGCCGGTACGGACCTTGACCCTGCCACCAAGGATACAACGATCCGCGAAAAAGAGGAGAGCATCCTCAACCGCCTGACAGACGGCTATTACGGCAGCGGCGAGATATTGGACGGCAATTGGAATGGCAGCGGCATGCGCTCTCATTATTATGAGGCATACCGGCAGATCGACCGCGCCATCACGCTGGATCTGGGGCAGCTGAGCCATATTGAATCGCTTTCCTTCCACATGCAGGAGGGCCTGGGATGGGGGATTTCTGCGCCGTCGATGGTCACCTACTTCCTGTCGGAGGACGGCGTAACGTTCCACCGCGTGGGCCGTGTTTCCCGCTTCGACGCCGTGAAGGACGAGGACCCGGACCATTATTATTCCGTGGTGGAAAACGGCAAAGAGGTGAATTGCCAGAGCTACTATTTTACGCTGGACGGCCTGAACTACAATGCGCGTTATGTAAAGGTCGCGTTTGAGCTGACAGGCACCTGGGCCTTTGCCGACGAGCTGGAGGTACGGGGCACAGCGGCGCCTTCGGATACCGCCGAAACGCTGCCGGATACTCCGGGCACGGATTATGAAGTTGTGAACAAATATGCCTGGACAGACCAGGCACGCGGCATCCAGCACGAGGCGCTGGCCTATGCCGGACACTGGTTCTCTTCCGCGGGCGGCGCGCTGCAGACCAGCCAGAAAACCGTGGAGGAGCTTCTTCCCATGGTAGGCTATGTGGACGGGGAGGGCAATATTACGGATAAGTTTTTTGAATCCGTTACCTTCCTGTCCCACGGCTATACACCAAATCTGGATACGCCGGATGACGATACGGATTACCATAACCTCATCTATGTGAGCAGTACGATGACCTCCAACCCCGATGCGGCACAGATGTGTGCCACCGCGGAGGACTGGCAGACCTATCTTGATTTTCTGTTCCACTACGGCGAGGGTACAGGCACGGCTTATAACCTGGACGCGCTGAACGAGGCTGTGGCCCTGGTGAAAGAGGCCACAGGCGACGCGGATTACAAAGTGGGCGTGAAGATTGCGTTTTATCCGCCCATTCTGTGCCAGGATGCCTTCGGCACGCTGCCCGGCGGCACCCATTCGCTGAATTTCGCGGTCTCGGATACCAATCCGGCGCAGCAGGCTCTGGCGGACCGCATGGAGGCCTCCAGGTGGTATCTGGACACCGTGATTCGGGAATTCAAGGCCAAGGGTTACGAGAACCTGCGTCTGGACGGCTTCTATTGGTACGATGAAGTGATGCACTACGACGTGGACCCGTTGGTTTTGGAAACGGTGCAGGGTGTATCGGATTACGTCCACAGCCTGGAGAACGGCGCGTATCAAATTTACTGGATCCCCTTCTACCAGTCCTCCGGGTTCCGCGCCTGGAAGACCTTCGGCTTTGACTACGCCATCATGCAGCCCAACTATGCGTTCGACGCCAATGCCTCCGAACAGCGCATTGCGGATACCGCTGCGCTGTGCAAAAAGTACGGCCTGGGCATCGAGATGGAATTCGGCGGCATCAACGACAAATACATCAGCCAGTTCCGCTCTTACCTCACGCAAGGGGCGGACGACAAGCTTGCCTATCAGAACAACAGCCTGATTGCCTGGTACACGGGCACATGGGGCATTGCAGAGACGAGCCAGAACGTCTCGGGCACGCGGTATATCTACGACGCGATGCATGATTTCTTCAGCGGCATCCCCACGGAGATGGAGAAGCCTGTCAAGAATCTTGCGGCGGCGGGCACGCTTACACTGGAAGCGGACAATGTAAAAAATACCGAAGAATTCAACAAGCTGCTGCAGGCGCTTCCGAAACTGGTGGACGGCAATGAAAAGGCCGGCGCCTGGAACGACAGCTATGTGAAGATCAATGCCAATCACGCGCAGGGGCCGTTTACGCTGACAGCGGATCTGGGCGGTATCGGGCAGGTGGAGCGTGTGGCGCTGGGCTCCGTTTCCAATCCGGGATGGGGCATCGGCGCGCCGGACAGTGTTTCATACAGTGTTTCACAGGACGGCCAGACATGGAAAGAGCTGGGTACTGTAACCTATGCGCAGGCGGAGATAAGCCCGGGAGCGGCCAACGGCTTCGAGACGGTCGAGTATGTGCTCAAGCTGGATGCCGCCGAAAAGGCACGTTATATCCGTGCGGAGTTCGGCCACGGCCTGGACGCCTCCAAAGACCCGGCTGCGCCCTATACATGGCTGGGCGTGGACGAATTCACGGTAAACGGTACGGCGCCGCTGGCTTCGGGCGAGGGCATCGCATCTATGGGTACCATAACGTTGGAAAGCGGAAATGTCCTGAACAGTGAAAGCTTTGCAAACCTTCAGAACGTGGCTTCTGTGCTGCTGAACAACGGCGTCCTTCAAACAGGAAGCTGGGCGAACCAGAATACGCTGAACGGTGATTATATCGGCGTCCTGCAGACCGTGGCTACGGAGCCTTTTACGCTGCAGATCTCCTTTGACACTGTCGCTGAGGTGCAGGCTTTGGGGGTAGACTATCTTGCCTGGGTATCCGCGGGCATCGGCGCGCCGGATAAGGTGACGTATTCCGCGTCGCTGGACGGCAAGAGCTGGACGGAGCTCGGCACCGTGGCGCAGGCGGACGCTCGCCGCTATGAAGCCATCGCCACGGGTATGGACGCCTACCACTTTGTACTGGAGACTGGTGCTCCGGTGCGTGTGAAATACCTGAAGGCCGAGTTTGAGCGCGGCTTCAACACGGACAAAAATACCAAATTCGGCTGGGTGGCTTTTGATGAATTCACCGTGGAGGGCGCGCTCACTTCGGAACAGCCCGCTCCCGTGTTCAACGAGGTGGACAGTGCAACAGGGATCCGTGTTGCGGCAGGGCTGGACACAGTGCCGGCCGGCGCGCATCTCAAGGTGGAGCCGGTGGATGCGGGCGACGCGGCATATGCTTCTGTGGCGCGCGCTTTCCGCAATGAAAATGTTGACCTTGCGGCATTTGATATTTCTTTGCTGCTGGATGGCGGCACGGTGCAGCCGCGCGGCGTGCTGAATGTGGCGTTCCCGCTTCCCCAGGGCTTTGACGCAGCCAAAACGCAGCTGTATCACGTAAGCCCTGAGGGCGAAAAAGAACTGCTGACGGCAAAAACAGCAGACGGCCTGCTGAATGCGGAGCTGACACATCTGAGCCTGTATGTATTGGCACAGCCGAAGGCGGGCGCCGAAAGCGGCGGCTCCTCTTCTTCCGCTCCTTCGGGCGGGACGAGCAGTTCTTCTGCAGACACATCTTCCTCTTCCGGCACGCCTTCCGGCGGCGCGGGGGGCGCGTCTTCCGGTACGGCCGCACCTGCGCCGGGAATGCCCCAGACAGGGGATGCGTTCCCGCTGGTCTGGGTCACCGTAGCCGCGGCGGCTTGTGTGGTCCTGCTGGCTGTGCTGGCTTGGAAAAAGCACCGGGAGACACGCGCATAAAAAATGTGACATTTTGGTAAAAGCCGGATGCATTCCAGCGGCGGTGTGCTATAATGGTTTCAAGCTCGCAGCTTGTGCGGCTGTGTGCCGGGCATAAACCGATGCGCATGCGCGCAGCTTTGGAAACATTGAACCACGCAGAACGGCAACGGGGCCGCGCGTCCGCACATGGCGGGCGCGCGGTCGTTTTTCAGCAGCACGGCTGCGCCGGTATATCAGAAGGAGGGACAAAGCGATGGAAGTATGGAATGAGCCGGCCGTTTTATTTGAAAAGAGCACGATGTTCACCAAGAGCAGATTCTGTAAGATCTATAAGGTCACATCGGAGAATCCCTCCGGCTATCTGCCCCATTCCCACGATTATATGCAGATTTGGTATATCACCCGAGGCTGCTGTGAGCATTGGGTGGAGGGGCAAAAGCATCTGATGGCCCGCGGCGATATCTTCATCGTTCCTCCGAAGGTCGAGCATCAGGTGGTGCGGCTGGAAGATGCCGAGATCATCAGCTGCGAATTTTCTTTCGACCATTTTTTTCCGCCGAAGGAGAACAGCGCCTATCAGCAGGTGCATGAAGCGGCGCTGAATCTTTCTTTTGCCTGGCTGTTCCTCAAGGATGCCGATGACATCCATTCCCAGTTTTCGCTTCGGCCTGAAACGGGAGAGTGCGTGAACACGCTGATGAACGCGATGCTGGTGGAATACGAAAACGGAGATATCTATTATGAGGAATTCCTGCGCGTGCAGATCATGGAGCTGCTGCTTGTACTGGCACGGGAATATTCTCAGTCGCCCCAAAGCCATACCGCAGCGGCCGTTTACGACAAATACAAGCCTATGGTGGAAGATGCCATCCGGTATGTGGAAGCGCATTACAACGAGCCGCTCAAGCTGGAGGATGTGTGCCGTATCTCCATGGTGTCCAAAACATATTTCTGCTATCTGTTCAAGCTGCTCACCCAGCAGACCTTGGTGGAGTATATTATGAACCTGCGCATCCAGAAGGCCATTGAGCTTTTGAAGGACCCGGCCAATTCCATTACCTGGGTGGGATACGAGGTGGGCTTCAACGATTCGACGCACTTTTCGCGCACGTTCAAAAAGGTCGTAGGTATTTCGCCGCGCACCTATCGGGCAATCAAGAACTCTGAAAGCTGAACCGCGCCCGGACGGGCGCGGCGGCTTTGCAAAAAAACAGACCGCGCGGCGCGCGGCCGGGGAGAGATGGGATATGGAAAATTTTGTGCATGCGTCTGTTTCGCATGCGGCCCTTGCGGAGTTTGGGCGGAACGCCCGCGCCGTTGGAGTGCAGCTGCACGCGCTGGAGATTTTTGAAAAAAATGAGTGCATGGTCCGCTGGGCCGTCGCGCCTTACAGCTGCGGCGATAAACGGGAAATGTACTCGCTGAGCAAAAGCTTTACTTCCACGGCTGCAGGAGTTGCGTTTGGAATGGGAAAGCTGCATCCGGACGACCGGGTGCTGGACTGGTTCCCCGAATATGCATCCCTGTGTTCGGGCGATGCGCGTTGGAGCCGCCTGCGCGTGGGGCATGTACTCTCCATGAATACAGGGCATGCGGCCTGTGTGATGCCGCAGGCGGCATTTTCGCAGGATGGCGTGCGCGCTTTTTTTGAAGCGCCGCTGTCCCATGAGCCGGGGACGTTTTTCGCCTATAATACCGCCGCCTCCTATCTCGCGGCAGAGCTGGTGCGCCGTGCCGCGGGCCGCACGGTTCCCGAGCTTCTGGCACGCACGGTGTTCCCCGCGCTGGGTGTGGAGGAGTTTTCGTGGCTGACCTGTGCAGACGGACGGTGCCAGGGCGGCACCGGGCTGCAGGCATCCTGCGATGACGTCGCGAAGCTGGCCCTTCTGTATCTGAACGAGGGCGAGTGGGCGGGACGCCGGGTGCTGCCGCGGGACTGGGTACATATGGCTGCGCAGCCGCACTCCGTAAATGCGGGAAACGGCACGCCGGACTGGTGTGCGGGCTACGGCTATCAGTTCTGGATGAACCGGCGTGGAGGCTTCCGCGGCGACGGCGCCTTTGGGCAGTTGTGTGTGGTTCTGCCTGAAAACGGAATTGCGGCCGCCGTTACGGCCGAGTGCACAAATATGAGTGCCGAGCTGGATGCGCTGTGGCTCCTGCTGGAAAATCTGCATAAGCAGGACGGCGCGTGCGCAGACGGAGGGCTGCCGGAGGCGTACATACCCCAAGGCAGGCTGGACGGCAGAGAATGGGATACGGGCTGGCTGGATTTCCGGCCAAACCCGGCGGGTTTCACAGGCCTGCGTGTGCGCGTGGACGGGGAAGCCGCCTGTGTATGGCTGTGCGACGGCAGCAGTGTGCAGAAGGTGTGCGCGCCGTCCGGTACGTGGCGGGAGAATACGCTCTGGGCGAAAAATTTCCGTCCCGCCATCTTCCGCCAGATGCCGAGGGAGGAACGCGCGCCGCTGCGTTTCGCCGCGGCGGCGCATATGCGCGGGGACCTGCTGGTGCTGGAGTGCCGCAGCCTGAATACGCCCCATGCCTTTGAAATGCGTTTTGCCTCCAGCGGGGACGGCATGCGCATGGAACTTTTCTCCCCGCTGGATGTCTTTGGGGAAGAAAAGCTGCTGGAAGCGGGCCGCCCGCAGCGCAAAGTAGAGCGGTAAAGGAATGTGGAGGCAATGACCAGAATACTGTTTGTCTGCCACGGCAATATCTGCTGAAAACGAAAAAAGTGCTGTAATATCAAGGGGTTCCGGGCCTTCAAATGGTGCTACTACACCACTACTACACCAATTGGAACCTCGGTGTGACAAAGTCTTAGGTAAAACGAGGTCAAAAATGTGAAGGCAAGAATTACAGGAAACGGAGCATCATTTTATCCGCTACAATGACTTTTTCCCCATCGGTTTGCTCTGGACACATTTGATCGCTTTGAATGAGCAGGCACAAAACTTCCTGGAACGGATCACCGAGCAAATGAAGGCTTCTGATACACTTCATAAGGTTGGATTCTTAGCGGCTGTTGATGGAAAATGTGTTGCAGCGGTATCCTTAAGCAGCCGGGAGCAAGAATGATACCGGAGTCAGGAAGAAAAATTGAATATATAGCACAGCCTCATCGGTTAACTGACCGATGAGGCTGTTGTTCATCCTTGATGATTAATTCAATATTCGATTGAACAGTTGTACTTAATTTCTCAATACTTTCGCCATTGGGGACAAACGAACCATTCTCAATAGCGCTGCACATCAACTTGGCAGTCAATGGTTTTCCTAAACTTTTAGACGTTCCTGTTTCGTCACAAAAACGATTAATCTCAGAGCGAGTTAACTGTATTTTGCTCCAACGTCAATCCAATCAACCGATCAGCTTCATCTGCCATGAACAGCGGAATGTTCAGCACATCGTCATCCAGCTTCAAATTGTCCAGCGAGAACCGCACACGGAGCTTGACCTGATCCGGGAACAGTTCCTTGAATTTCTTCAGGCTCTTGCTAGTTGTGTTGACTTCGGTCTTGACCTCAACAGGAAAAATATCATTCTCCCGCTGGATAAGGAAATCCACCTCATAAGGAGGATTGTTCCGGCTCCAGTACCGGGGAGCCACTTCGAACTGCGTAATCAAGGTCTGCAGCACAAAGTTCTCAGTCAGTGCGCCCTTGAACTCAGTGAACAGGCGGTTACCTTCACCAAAGGCGGTAGGCGCCAACTGTGCCAAGCGGCGGAGCAGACCCACATCCACCAGATAGATCTTAAAGGCAGACAGGTCATCGTAGGCAGCCACTGGTAGGCCGGGAGCGGTGCTGCGGTAGATCTTATGCACCAGCCTGGCATCCACCAGCCACTGCAAAGCATTCTTGTAAAATTTGTCTCTCATTTTCAGCGAAAAAAACCAAATGCCTTGAATAAGCAAGCGCAGTGCTTTTCCCAAAGCACCGCGCTTTTTTGATGGAAAATATTCAAGGCCTGCACACAACCCATACGAATCGTTAGAGAGCGGATGCACATAAGCCCTACGAATTGCTGTTGTATAGAAATTCATGGCTTTGCCGCTATTCCTTACTCAATTGCACACGGGTTGCACCAACAATACAAACAACACAAAACGGATGAAGTTTTAAAAGCAGTCATAAAGGAACGTCCTATCTTCCCACCCAATATACTTGTAGGAGCTGAGCGTATGAATGAAACGAAAATAATTTCCGTCACCAATGATAAAGGCGGTGTTGGAAAAACGACCACTGTACATAATTTTGGATACGCACTGATGAAAAAAGGATACCGGGTTCTGCTCGTTGATTTTAATGCCCAGTGCGACTTGACCGCAGAGCTTGGGATTGCAGAACCAGACGCCGAAAACAATACACTGTGCGATGCTATGCGGCCATATATCATGGATACAGATGATTTTTTAGATACGGCTGAGTGTATCCGCGCAAATCCCAATGGACTTGATTTTCTCCCAGCTACCCAGGAATTGGCCGATCTGGAGACGCTGATGATACAAGCATATCAGCGGGAGATGATTTTAAGCTCAATTTTGCAGGAGATTGTCGGACAATATGATTTCATTTTGATTGATTGTCCCGGTTCACTGGGACAGTTGATGGTAAATGCCTTGATGGCCTCCAACGAGGTGATTCTGGCGGCTTTTCCCGAGAAAAATTCTCTTGCGGGGTTAAGCAAAATCATGAATTTCATTGATCAGATCAGCCGCCGCATGCATCGGGAAATTCAGGTGAGAGGAGTTTTGTTCAACCGTGTTGACGTACGTGAGACAGATTTAAACAAGCTTTTGAAAGATGCCAAAGCGCATGTAAAAAGAGAGCTCCCTTTTTTTAACAACTGGATACCAAAGCGTGTATCAGTGGCCCGCGCGGTAGAACATGCCGCTTCTATTTTTGAGTATGAACCATCGAGCGACGCAGCGATTGCTTATGCGAAACTGGCTAATGAGTATCTAAAGCAGGCTGGAGGTGAAAAACGAAATGGAAAATCAGCGTAATTTTGGAGCATTACTGGAAGGGAACATGCCGATGAACGGCATGCCGACAAAGGAACGTGTAGAACTGCTGCCAGTGGATCTGATTGACCCGCATCCATTAAATCCTCGTATTGTCACCCCGGAAAGTTTGGATGAAGCCTTTTTGGAAAGCGTTGAAAGAAACGGTGTCTTACAACCCGTATTTGTCAAACTCGGCGAAGGTGGACGGTATCAGATGCTGGCTGGGCACCGCAGACTATGTGCCAGTAAGGTCGCAAAGTATACGCATATTCGTGCCATTGTAAAAAGGAAGCTGCTTCCCGGTGAAGAATCTGTATTCTTGATGGATACGAATATTCAAGACAATTTTAAGGACATGCTGCCGAGCCAGAAGTGCCGGGCGTTGTGTGTCCAATATGATGGCTTGCGGGAAATGCGGTGCTATGCCCAATTGAATGACGAAGAAGAAGGTGAGATTGAACTCGGAGGTAAGGTGATTAAATTCCATCACCTTGAAAAATCCCGTCGTGCGATTGCTTCAGCATACGGACTTTGCGAGGCGGATGTGCAGATGTATTTGAAGCTGCGTTCGCTGTGTGAGTCGTGGATGAAACTGCTTGATCAGAAAAAAGTATCCTGTTCGGCAGCGGCAACCATCGCCAGCCTTCCGGTGACGGTTCAACAGGAACTGTACCAATATGTCGCAGTGCGGAAAATAAAAATCACAAATGCACAAGTAGAGGCTATCCGTAAGCTGATTGAAGGCGGTGGGATTCTCAAGCCAGAAGTAGAGAAGCTGTTCGAGAACGATGCGCAGCCGGTCAGCAATATACGAAAAAAATATCGTCTGCCGAAAGCCTGGTTTGACAGCTATTTCAAGGACATGACAGGGGCGCAGATAGACACCATTTTGGAGAACGCTCTGAAATTGTATTTCGCGTCCGATAAACCGGCATAATGAATGTTCGGATACTGAGAGGGAGAGGCAAATAAATGTGAATAGGGTATATGTTTACTGCGAAAAGAACGGCCATGTGCCGTTCTTTTCTTTTTATGAAGAACTTCCCGCAAAGATGCAGCAAAAAGTCTGGAAAGGGATCCGCTGTCTGGCCATCTTCCCCAGCTATCGAACAGAACCTCATGTGAAGCATTTCACACTTGAGAGGTATATGGGGTTTTACGAATACCGGGAAAGGATTTGGATTTTGTTTCGCGTTATTTTTGTCTTTGACGCCAATAAAGACATCATCTTGCTCGCGCCGTTTATTAAACAACGGGATCGCGATACCCATAAAGCTTTGGAGCGGTCTCTGACCATGCTGTCGGAAATCAAGCAGCATCCAGAGTGCAAGAGAGAACTGCATTTGGGAAAGGAGGCGTTGACAGACGCTGCAATCGGTATATAGATACTGATATTATTCAGAAAAAGAGAGGTTATGTTATGAAGCGTATTATAACAATGCTATTGTGCGTATGCCTGTTGTGTTCAAGCACACTGTATTTTGCGGAGGAGCCTATTTCCGGCGCGGATGGCGAGGTCGTGACGGTGACACAGAATAATGGAGAATATGCTGCAGCATCAAACTCTGTCACAGAACAACCTGTATTGACAAATGTGGAGTACACCCAGGAGGGCGGCCGCAATCTAATTGTCAAAACGTATGAGGTTCCAGTAAATTTTGATGTGCAAAAGCTGACTGAGGCAGATTTCCAGGGTGGGGAAATGCTGTACACGCACCGGGATACTGTGAAAATTCGGGATAAGCAGACAGAGGAAACAAAACAGGCCAGCCAAATGGTGTCGATTGATCATGAGGAAAAAAGCGGTGCGATGAGTAAACTCCAGCCAATGATTGATTATGAGCAGGATGGCTATTCCGGCCAACTGCTGCTGCAGTCTGACAGCATCACGACGGTAGAGGCCGGATATGAAAACTACAGTTACACCGTATCGGATACACGAGAATATCCAAACCTGGACCGTAACGATATGGCCTATATTCCCAAAACCGCTGAAAAAAATGGCGTTTCACTCAGCCTAGCAGACGTGGACTGGCGAGTTATGGGCAACGGTTCGTTTATGGCGAACGCCACATATACAGGCATGGCCTCCGGAAGCAAAGTAACCGGTTATACGTCTCAGGTGCTTTACTTAGGAGAGGTCCGCAGGGTAACACTGGATGGCAGTATCTATGAAGTGATTTATGAAGGTCGGGCGCTGCCGGTGCCTTATATGAAATATATCACTGCGCTCGGAGCAGCAGCGGCCATTGCTGCGCTGCTTATCGTCCTGTGGAAACGAAGAAAAAATGCAAAGATCTACGCGCTTCTGGACGGCGAGTTCCGTATTGTCCGCCGAGTCCGTGTATCATACATTGATCCGATTGTAGATATCACACCGTCTGCTGTACAGTCGCGTTCTTCCGAGTATATCATTACGCTGGACCGGTGGAGTACAAAACAGCTGCACAATCAGCGTCTGCGCATCCTCTGCGCTGACGGGACGGTAAGAGAGCAGACGATTATCGACACTGGACGCAGCTACAAGATCCATTTGGAAGCAATGCCGGTTCCCTGCCCGAATGAGGATGATACAGATAATGAGGTGTAACTATGCCATCCAGAAAAACGCTATGGAAAATAAACGGTTTTCTCGCTGTTCTGCTGGCCGTTGTGGTCGGAGCAGGCTACTTATTGGTCATCAAGCCTATGCGGCGTACCGAACTGCCGGTACCCGATGCTTATACGGCTTCCACAGAACCTCATATTGTCAAGGCAGAAGCTGCTGCAGTTGCATCTCCCGAGGAAGTATGGCCCGACGGCGGTGGTGTTGGCGCGGCTGATTTTACTCTGCCGGAAACAGTAACGGAAGAAGATGGTTCAATTGGAACAATTACAATCCCTGCCGTAGGAATCCAAATGGAAGTTTTTGAGACCGACGATGCAATGGAAGATATGCGCAAGGGTGCGGCTCACTTTAAAAGCACATCGGCATGGAACGGAAACATTGGTTTATCCGGGCATAATTATAAAAATCAGTTCGGCCCGCTCACTCGCATTGCAAAGGGAGATGTGATTGCATATGAAACGACACTTGGAATAAGGTACTACGCAGTAGACACCATTGAAACAATCGACGACGATGATTGGTCCTATCTGGGCCGAACGGAGGACAACCGTATTACGTTGATCACCTGCGTGGTAGGACAGGATGATAAACGTCTGGTCGTTCAAGCTGTAGAGTTTTAATCATCGGACCCCAATAGAACAAGAAAGCCCACGCTCGGTGGGCCAAAGGGCAATTAAAGAAGAGTTAGATCGAATCTTCTATGACACCCAGCAGATGAATAGGATCCAGTTGGCTGCGGGTACAACGGCAAGCAATCAGCGAAACGGTTGCCTCATCAGTGGAGACATCGGGAATAAAAGCAACCTGTACATTTTGCTGTGCAGTGATAAGTAAAGATTCAATGCCAAACGTATGATAGCGGCCTAAATAAGGGGAGCAGAGTCTCTGTTCAACGGGAAGATACAAGAACATTCAGCCCAGCCTCCTCGATAAAGAGCGTTAGATCAAGCTTTACAATCATAGCATAATGAATAGCATCACGCCAGTTTGGATGGCTTTTACCCCGCTCAATATCACTGACCCAGTGGACGGAATAGCCAAGCGTTTCCGCAACCATTTCCTGGGTGTAACCTTGAACATCGCGGGCATTACGAAGCAACTTGCCTAAAATGTTCAGCTCCGAGCGCGAGGGCCTTCGAGTGATAAACATACTAATTCCTCCTTGCAAATAACTGCACAGGAAGAATATCCCAATACTTGTCTCGCGTCGATGAATGCAGCTTTCAAGTTGAGCTAAGTTTGTTGAAAGTGTCTGAAAAAACACGAATAAATTTGTTTTATCGCCAACTGAAATCACTACCTGCGGGAATAATGCTCATCACTCATTTCACAGCGCACTTCCTTTTTAACGTAACCTCTCTACACATCGGAAGGAAGTTCACATATTATTTTCTATATTTTCTCATATAGTTGTAAAAACAACAAGAAGGGCGTTTCGACAGTGGTCAAAATACAGAGAAAAGTCATGCGTACAGCGCATTGTAGGGTAAATGGTTCGGGATAATGCTGTCTGGAATTTACGGGTATTTTTCCGAAAAAATAAAGTTCCGCAGACATCTTGAAATCGCCCTTTTTCCCTATATACTGGTAGTACAAGGAGGTGAAACTTCTGCATGAACAAAGTAAAAAAGATTTTAAAAATTGGTGGACTTCTTTTCGTCCTGCCGGCTGTCATGGCTGGCGTTTGCCTTATGGCTATTAGACCACTCGACGCAAAAAGCGGCGAGGCTGGATTTACTGCTGTGAGTATCCTGGGGCATGTGTGGATGCCTTGGGAACAAATACCCAGCGGTAAGGTGGTGACCGTCGATAACGACTTGTACCAGATCCACACAAACGACCCTGTTGATGAGGAGGCTGTTCGCGAGGCCGCTGTAGCAGCGACCGAAAAGATCGCGGAAGAAAGGTACAGTGTTCAAATCGCAGAGTTGGAGAAACAGCTTGATGAGGTCAATGCAGAACTGGAAACGGCCAATGCTGCGTTAGAACAGCGGGCCGCTGAGCAGGCTGCTGCTGAAAGAAGAGCGGCACAGCAGAAAGCCGCAGCCAGCAGGGCCGGCACTCAAGCCGCTCAACAGGCAGCGGCATCCGGCGGCAGTGCAGCTGTAGGGAATGGGCAGGCATCTACACCTTCTGATGCCACTGGTCCTGCCGCCCCATCCGCAGTGGACACTGGGGTGCTGATTGCCAACGGCCATGCCTATGCATCTGGTAAAAATATGGGTGTCAACAGTTCGCTGACGATTGGCAATGCAGGATATTTCAATCCGGTGGACATCACGGTCCGGTCGCAGGATTCTGCGCAGAGCGATATTTATTATTGTATCGACCAGATCGCCGGTATGATGGGCACGGTCGAACAGGATCATCCGCCCGTCTACAACATCGTACAGGATGGCAACAAAATCTATGTGCTGTACGGCTGATCATTTGCTTACATCTTATCATCACTCATAATGAAAACCGTCTATCTCTTTTAGAGATGGGCGGTTTTCATTTTCACCTTCCCCTTCCGCGATACAACCAAATACGTCTGCTGCAGACATTGGGACGCAGCGATAGGAAGGCGCTTTCTCCTCCCTTTCCGCAGCAGGCAGGAAAGAGGAAACCTATGACGAAATTGATAAAAAGACGGATCGTTCCGCTTTTGCTGCTTTTCGTATTGTGCATCGGCATGGTGCCAACTGCATTTGCGGATGCTGAAATCACGGTTACAGACAATGCAGCTTCCGGTCCAACGACGCAGGAGGATTCTCAGCACAATGCTGATATTGTCGTTGTCCCCAATGAAGAGAGTGAAGATCTGATTCCCGAATCAATCCAGCCAGGTGTTGATTCCACTCCATCGGAGTCAACCAGCTCCGATTCCGGCAGCAGTTCTTCCGAAAGCATTCCTCAGTCAACAGACGGTGGTTCAGCTTCTGTCTCAGACCCGGGTGCTGAAAATCTTCCGCAGTCAACGGTAAGCTCTTCTTCGGCATCCAGTTTAGGGAGTAACAGCGAAAACACGGCTGAATCTGCGGGCAGCAGCACTTCCATTCCCGCTGACGGGGGAATGGAGCAGGATACGTTCACGCCGGTAACGATAGTAAATCGAAACGGCATTTCATATTTTACCTCCGCGGCCAGTGAGGGGAAACTGCAATGGACCTATAATCCAGGCTACCAATATGACGCAAACCAGGGAAATGGGAGCTTGAATTTGGAGACGTGGCCTACCGCTACCATCAACGGCAGAGTTGCGTATTGTGTTGAACCCGAAAATCTTAATACCCATGGAAGTAAACCTTACGGCACGATTCAGTATGATCAACTCAACAGTGCGCAGGTATATTCGATTGGATATGCAATGCTTTATGGCGCACAGGATCTTTCCAATATTCCTTATCACATTGCCACGCAGACCATCATTTGGGAAATTACACGCGGCTATATGGATTTGGAATCCTACACCTGCATCAACAAGGACATTTACAACGCAGTAATCGGGTACAATCCCTCGGCGGCACCTTATTATGAACAAATTCTCGCACAAATGTGCGCCCATAAAGAAGTGCCGTCTTTTGCTCATTTTTTCAGCACCCTTGCACCTGTGCATAAAGTACCGGGCATTCCCGGGGAATACAAACTGGATCTGGTGAATACCAACCCCAACTGTGACCTCAGCGATTTCAACTTTTCAGACCAAGCAGGCGTCACCTTTTCCAAAGAAAATCAGACGCTGCATATAGCTTCTACCGCTGCCATTTCGGCTGGAACACTGTTTTCCTCTTTTAAGGGGGCCTTGGGCGAAACGAACAGCTTGATTTACTGGTGTTCTCTGGATGGGGAAGACCAGATTCGGGCAACAGCTGATGTGCTGGATCCGGTCCCCGCATATTTCAGACTGTCGACTGAAGATGTTGGGCAGTACCAAATTACCATCGTCAAATTGGAGTCCGGTACCAATATCCCCCTCGCCGGTGCACAGTTTGAAATCCGGCACACTGAAAAAGGAACGCTTGGGACTTATACAACGGATGGATCGGGCCGCTTAACGGTTTCCGTACCGTGGCAAGGAACATATATCTGTACGGAAATCTCACCGCCGGCGAATCATAAGTTGGACGCAGACCCTAAAAAAGAGATTGTCATCTCCACCGAACATCCCAGCGGCGAATTGACATATCATAACGAACGATATGCATCCATTCAAATCACAAAGCTGGACGCTCGTACCAAAACGCCCATCAGCGGCGTTTCGTTTGAAATTTCTGAACGCGGCGGAGATAAAGTACAGACAGTCACCACTGGAGCATCAGGTGTCGCCGTACTGGAAAATGTACAGCCCGACGCATGGTATGAAATTCGGGAAGTTTCCTGTCCCCCGGGCTATATTTTGGACCCTACCCCGCATGTCGTCCAGGTGAAAGTTGGTCAGACAACAGAAATCACATTGGAAAACTATGCAAAGCCATCCATCGAGATTTTAAAAGTGGACGCAGATGATCCAAGCATTAAATTGAGCAACGTTACGTTCCGCATAGCCCGCCGCGGCTCCAAGGACTATCAAGATATCGTCACCGGCAGCGACGGTGTTGCGCGGCTGACCGGCATTGACATCGACGAGGATGGAGAGTATTTCACGGTTCGGGAGATAATTACAGCCAACGGATACATCTTGAATGATCAAGAGCTAACCGTCGAGGTGAAACCCGGGCAAGTGACCACGGTAACGGTAGAGAATCGGAAAAAGCCATCCTTGGAACTTCTGAAGATTGATTCTATTACCAAAGAGCCTTTGCCTTACGCTACTTTCCGACTGGAATATGTGGACGGCCAGGAAATTGGGACATTTCAGAGCGATTCGGAGGGACGTATCCATCTTTCCCAGCTTGATCCAGGCCGGGTGCGCATCACAGAGGTTTCAAGCCCAGATGGCTATCTGCTTGATGATAAGCCACGGGAGATTCTGCTTGAGCCGGGGAAAACAGTCTCACTCACCGTGGAAAATACGCCAGCCTCACCGTTGATCATCAAAAAAGTCAGTACAGATGGCACCCCGCTGGCCGGGGCGAAAATCCGTGTCACGCGCATGGACGGCAGCCTTGTAGGGGATTTTGTGACAGGACGCGGAGGATATATTACCGTCCCCAACGTAGAGCCCGGCTGGTTCATCTGTGAAGAACTGGAAGCCCCGGCAGGATTCCAACTCGATAATACACCTAAAAAAATAGAGCTGAAACGGGGCGAGCCAGCCATCCTTGAATTGGAAAACAGTCCCCTGCCCGGACTGCAAATCCGCAAAGTGTCGGAAGAGGGGATTCCCATTGCAGGAGTCTCCATCACAATCCAGTACAAAACAGGAGAAGTTGTTGGCACTTACAAAACCGATTCCGCCGGACTTATCTCGCTACCAGATTTGGAGCCTGGCTGGTATACCTGTTATGAATCTCAAACAGTCCCTGGGTTCCTTTTGGATATGACCCCGCAGGACGTGCTGCTGGAAGAAGGCAAGGTTGCAACACTCACCTTTGTCAATAAGCTTGTACCAGGACTTACTATTTTGAAAAAAGACAGTATTTCCGGAAAAGGCATTGGTGGTGTTGATATTGAACTGCGCTGGGAAACCGGAGAGATGATCGGCACCTATACGACAGACAGTACAGGACGTATTTATGCACCGTTGGAGGCCGAAAAAACGGTCGTTGCCCGTGAGGTGAAGACACTGCCGGAATACAGGCTGGATCCGACTGAAAGGAGGATCACACTGGAGTCCGGGAAAGCAAATGAACTGATTTTTGAAAATGATCCGTACCCCTATCTGATTATCCAGAAAATTGACCGCTCTACTAAGGAGCCGCTCAGCGGCGTTCAGTTCAAGGTTTCAGACGACTTGGGGCGTGAGGTCGGGACTTACACTACATCGGCCGCTGGGCGCATTGTGCTGACGGGCATCAATGAGGGACATTATCAGGTGCAGGAAATCTCGCCGGCACCATCTTACCGTCCTGACAATACGGTATACGATGTCTACCTTTCCTGGGGAAAGACAACGATAATCACGATAAAGAACGAAAAGCTGGCAAGCTTTTTGTTGAAGAAAGTGGATAAAGAAACTGGCGAACCAGTTCCCAACGTGACATTTTTGATCTATGATGCGCAAACCAATAAGCTGATTGGAGAATATATGACGGATGACCAGGGGCAGATCCTTTTTGAGGAAAATCTGCTACCTGAAAAAATCAAAATCAAGGAAATTCGGGCGGAAGGCTATGTCGTCGATCCCGATGATATCCGAACAGTGGAACTGGAGAGCGGTAAACTGATTGAATTGGTGTGGGAAAATGAACCGGAACGCGGACAGATCCAAATCATCAAGCAATCAGCCGAGTACAACGACACCACCAAGCTGTCGGAGGGCAGCGCACTGGAGGGAGCGGTCTTCGAGATTTTTGACCTCAATAATGAGGTGCTGGACACGATTACTACCGATGCGCGCGGAGTCGCCACGTCGAAGCCGCTTCCGCTGCAGATCGTCGGGATTCGGGAGGTAGAGGCGCCGGAGCACTATCTGCTGAACGGTAAGGTGTTTTGGGCAGAAATCAAGAAACATGGAGATGTAGTCAAGTTCGTGGTGGAGAATGCGAATGAGGAGGTCGGTGTCGACGTCAAAAAGGTTGGCAACATCGAAGCGATGCCGGGTGATACGATTCGGTACGATTTCTCTGACATACGAAATGATTCAAACGTGCCGCTGGATAACTTCTATTGGAGAGACATTTTGCCTACGGATGCGGTGACGCTGCGGTCCATCTCGACGGGAACGTGGAATGAGGAACTCAAATATACCATTTACTACAAAACCAATCTCGTTTCTGAGGAACGTGTTCTGGCAGAAAGACTTTCGACCGGCACGAACAACACCATCGACTGTTCTGCCTCTGCGCTCAAATTAAAGGCTGGCGAAGTGATAACGGAAATCCGTTTTGACTTCGGCACCGTTCAGCCCGGATTTGAACCTGTGACAAATCCATACATTACCTGCTTGGTACACCCCGATCTGCCGCATGAATACCGCTTTAAAAACTGCACGGATGTCGGCGGTGAACGTGGGGATGAATGGGTAATCGACAAAGATTGCTGGGTGACGGTTATCTATGCGGTGCCAAAAGGAAAATTACCCAAAACCGGAAACTGATTTTTATATCGAATGGCCTCCCGGTATATAGGGAGGCCATTTTTATAAGGAGTTCAAAGGAGTTCAAATGACATTACAACGAATCAAAAAAATTGTATATCGACACTGTTGCAAAATGCCCCAATATTATGTGCTGGTAATGAGCGTTGTCCTTCTGGCCTTTGTCTGTACACCGTCTGCTTTTGCGGTGGATGATATCTGGACCGTGGGACGCTCGATTATTACCGACGTCTATCAAAAGATCGTGGGTATCAGTACGCTGCTTGCGGGGTTGATGAGTGCGGTCGCTGTTTTAGGCTGTAAGTTCTCGGGAGGGCGCCAGCAAAGAGTTGACCAGGCGTGGGACTGGTTGAAAAGAATATGGATCGCATGGGCGATTATCAACGGTATCGGCGCTTTTATCGCATACGTTGCCCCCCTGTTCTCCGGCTTGGCGACATTGGAGCCGTAATGAGCTTCGGGTATTGCCGTTACAGCACAATAACGACAAAAGCCGCCTCTGAATCGTTATATCGTGTCATTTATCTAATCAATCGTGTCAAAATCGAGTCAGACAGATTGACTCGATTTGGTGTGTTAAATATACTAATGCGAATTTAACGAGTGCAGTTATATGCATATGACCGAAATTGTGAAATCACAATGTGAACGCCGCAATCATATTTTTTCAGACATGAGCAGCTGATTCTTAAGAATCGCTGCTTTTTATGTTTTAAGCGAAACTCAGAAGTTAAGTGGAAATTTAGATTTTCATTCGCTCCTGTAGGCATTTTGCCACAGAACGGGAAGGAGAGATTATGTTAGAATTGCTCGTCAAAGGCCTTCTGCTCTGGGCGTATGACTTGATTTTAGAGTGTGTATCTTTTATTGGCGATGTGTTGCTGGATGTATTTCGGATGGATACTGCCTATTTTAAAGAGCATGCGCCTGTTGTGGTTGAACTGCAGCATATTTTTATTGGGACTGGCTGGGCTTTATTGTTGGGAAATCTAGTGTTTCAATCTCTCCGAAGTATAGTAAGCGGAATCGGCATTGACGCGGAAGATCCAAAATTTCTTTTCTGCAAAAGTGCGCTTTTTTCTTTTCTGTTGCTGGCCAGCCCTCAGATTTGCCAAA
>OHAU01000864.1_pt1 | contig 39056 bp, 35 predicted proteins | sample 1577181 | NCBI WGS metagenome assembly OHAU01 (sample SAMEA3541472, study PRJEB24748) | human gut metagenome | biome: human gut; feature: human-associated habitat; material: faeces | place: China | collected 2012 | reverse complement strand
AGGTTGGCTCGGTTTTTGTTGTGATTTATTATTATACCTTTGTCAAAGACGGTTATGTGCTTCGAAGCAAAGCTTCAAGGCTTTTTTCATACCGGCAGTATAAATCATAGAATCAAACCCCTAACAAACTCTGATCAAACGCAAACAGAGCTTCATTTATTTCAAAGATATTGTAGTTTTTGTTTGTAATAAAGTATTCGATGATGATATCAAATATATTGCTGTGAGAGAGCGCAAAGCCAGCCTTCATAAGCATGTCCTGCGTTTCATTCAGGCTAAGCTCCAAGGCAATTGCAAATGCAATCGCAGTGGGTTTACTGGGTCGATAGTTCTTGTCGCTGCGAATCTTTGAAAATAGTTTGCGGTCAACATTTGCTTTTTTGTAGCATTCTGAATCGGTCATTCCTTTTTCATCAATTTTACGCAAGAGCATTTGCGAAAAGCTCTCATCGATCTGATTGACCATGTCTTCAAGAGATACAGTCGCAGGCATCCCTGCATAAGCGTGGTGTGATACCGGCTGTTCGCATGTGTCAATTTTATCTGGCAGGATGCAAGTTTCACCTAAAACCGTGCTTTCGCCAAAATCGTCCCGGTAAGTACTTCTGAAAATAAAATTGGTATCTACATATTTGTCATCTATATAAGCCGCAATATCCACAAAAAGCTTTTCACTAATTTGAAAAGCGGTCTTATCAAATACCACAATATAGACCAGCATGTCGTGCTCAATCAAGAACGCAGTAATTGTGTCAATTGCTATCTTTAGCGCCTGATCCTTGGGGTACCCGTATACGCCGCTTGATATCAACGGAAACGCTATAGTCTGGCAATGATTTTCCAGCGCAATCCTCAGCGACTCACGATAACAGCTCTCCAAAAGCTCTTTTTCGCCCCTGTGACCGCCCCTCCACTTGGGGCCAACGGTATGGATCACAAACCTCGAAGGGAGCTTATAGGCCTTCGTGAGCTTTGCATGGCCGACCTTGCATCCGCCAAGTTTCATGCACTCCAAAAGGAGCCCTCTACCGGCGGCTCTATGTATAGCGCCATCAACGCCGCCACCCCCAAGAAGAGTGGAGTTGGCGGCGTTGACAATGGCATCACATTCAATTTTGGTTATATCGTTTCGTACAATTTTAATTGGCATAGTAACTCCTCAAAAAGGGGCTCAGGTGTAATTCGCCTGAGCCCCCTTTAATGTGACTAATTATCTGAGGCCGGAGGCGCCGCTTTCGTCGCCTTCCATCATATTGTTCAGGAATGTCTGCATGAAATCGATCATTCCCTGCACGGACTCGGGAACATCCTTCGTAAGGGCAGTACGGAGCTCATTGTAGCGCTCCATGTACGCAGTTTGAGTAGCACCCTTCCAATCTTCAGGAGCGGCATCCACACCTGCGTTGATGGTAGTTACTGCGTTGTTGAATGCTTCCAGACCATCTTTCATTTTTTTGATGTCACTCTCAAGACCGGGACGGTTTAAATACAATACATCTGACATTGTTACACCTCCATAAATTTACATTTTAGAATCGTATCTTTCGTGAAATGCTGTTTTCGCAGTAGCAAGGCAGTCGCGCAGATGCTTTAGGTACGAGATATGCTTATCAAAATCTTTTTTCCAAGAATCGTCATAGTTCTCGAAAAAAGCATCCGCACCATTTGCCGAGTGTGCATAAGGCAGTATCCGAAAAACACACAGAAATCGGCATTGCAGGGTAGAAACGAGAGTACGGATCGAAGGGTTCGTACTCTTTTTCTGTATATTCCGATAAAACTGCAATCGGCACATTGGTTTTTCCTGAAAATCTTCTGTAGAATGAAAGCACCAAAAAACACAGGAGGTTTTTGCGATGAAAAGTATTTATGAAGAAGCAGGCGGCACATACACCCGGCAGGGCGATTATGAACTACCCAATCTAAAAGTATCACCCGAAAAAGAAATTGAAATCGGAGTTTGGGGACAGCGATACCGGCGGTATTTAAAGCAGTATCACAAAATTCGGTATTACAATCTGCTGACTTCCGGAACGCTGAACGGACATCTGGCAGAGGTAGATCAGCAGGCGGAGCGGATGTTTCAGTTGCTTGTATCCGTACTTTCTAAGCAGGAAAATGTCACGGAAGAGCTGAAAGCCAAGCACCCTATGGAATGGGTGCAAAAGATGAATAGCATCCGAAACCGAGCTGCTGAAATCGTGAACAACGAGTTGATTTACATATGAAAGAACAGAAATTTCATCTTTATCTTTCGGAAAGTGAGCGTAGATTTCTCATTCAAAATCTAATTTGGTTTCAGAACACACTGCGGCGGGAAGGGCACTATACCGACACTGTAGATGATTTGGTTATCAAGCTTTCAAAAGCAAAGCCGAAAAAAATCAGGGTAACATAGAACGAACCGGAGAAAGCATTGCTGCCTTCTCCGGTTTTTCTGTATCATCTTAGCGAGCAGACTGTTTGTATCCCCATACGGCTGCAAACAGTGATTCTCGTTAGGGCGCTGCCCTAATACCCGATTGATTCTATATGTATTTAACCGGCGTACTTCTTGAAATTTTCCGCCTGTTCCAGTACTTCTTTATAAACATCATCCAGCGTTACCGGCGGATAGCCGTATTCGTCCAATAACAGGATCAAATCCACCTGCAAATTTGCTTTGATGTCATCACGGGTAGACCAATCGGTATAGCGGGACTTATCGTCAACAATGACTTTGATTTTCTTTGAAAGCTCAATCATCTTTTCATCCGGATATTCATTGTCGAACTCGTATTTCTTTGCAACAGCTTTCAAAATATCATAAAAGGCTTTTTCCTCGTAGTCTATCCCTAGTTTTTTGAAGGAGTCCTTCTCTGCTTTTAGTTCCGCAAGCAGATCGGCAAGCTTCCCGGCAATATCGTCAAGCACCTCGTTTGCATAGGATTCATCCCTGCGGCGGTTATTGTATTCGTCAACCACCCGCTTTAATCTGTCTGCAAATTCGACACCCATGATTTTGTTGACCTTTTTGAATTCGTCGATTGCCTGAGAGAGAAGTCTTTGCAGTATTTTGATTTTGGTGTTTGGCAATTGGATAGCGTTTATCTTATCCATATACTCGTCGCTGAAAATATCAACGGAGATATGTTTTCCGGTTTCAAACAACTCTTCGATACCGTCCGACTGGATAGCGCCCTCCAGCATTTCACGCACACGAGCATTCATCTGCGAAATATCCGGGGCGTCTCCCTTTGTCAGCTTGAAAAGGATAGAGCGGACAGCGCAATAAAAATGGATATAATCTTTTTCCTCGTCCGAAATCTTTTCGCTGGAGCTGCAAAGATTGAAAGCCTGCTTCATCCGCTTGACTGCCGCCATAAAGCGGGTTTCCAGTTCCTCTGATAGCTGCACATATTCGACTGCCCGATTGAGGCAGGCAAGCTGCTCCGTCGGAGAACCTTCAAAAAAATCCTTACTGTTAAAACCGTGGAGCATCTGCGCCAGCACTTCTAATTGGTCCTTGACGATGATAACTGCCTGCTCCACACCTTCAAATTCATCACATTCAAAATTTGTATATTTCTTTAAGGCAAGGTTCATATTCTTTTTGATACCGATATAATCTACAATCAAGCCCTTGTCTTTCCCTTCGCAGACACGGTTGACACGGGAGATCGTTTGGATCAGGGTGTGCTGCTGAATCGGCTTGTCTATGTAGATGGTATCCAGCTCCGGAACATCAAATCCGGTCAGCCACATATCTACAACGATAGCGATTTTGAAATTGGATTTCGGATTTTTGAACTGCCGGTCAAATTCCTTGCGGTCATCCTTTGTTCCAAGCATTTCATAAAGAGCGGGCTCATCATCTTTGTTGCGAGTCATCACGAGTTTGATTTTCTCGATGGACCTCAGTTCCTTTTTCTCTTTATCGGTAAGCGCTGTTTCATCTTCGCTGATTTTCTTTTCCGCCCATTCGGGACGCATCTCTATAATGATTTTGTAAAAATCATAAGCGATATTGCGATTCATACAGACGAACAACGCTTTGCCTGCAACGGTTGCGCCTTCCGCTACACGGGTTTCGTAATGGTGAATAAAATCCTTAGCAACTGCATGCAGCCTGTCCGGGTCGCCGATAATTGCCTCCATTTTGGCGACAGCTTTCTGGCTTTCCTCAATTTGGTGTTCGTTTGCTCCCTCCCGCTCACATTTGGCATAATAATCTTCGATTTGTTTGACCTTTTCATTATCCAGCATAACCCGTGCCGCACGCCCGTCGTAAACAAGATTGACGGTAATGCCGTCACGCACTGATTCGGTCATGGTGTAGGAATCCACTACAGGACCAAATACTTCAATAGTGCCGTCTACAGGTGTTCCGGTAAAGCCTACATAGGTTGCGTTTGGCAGGGAATCGTGCAGATACTTGGCAAAGCCGTATTTACGCTCCACACCCGCTTCGGTCACTTTTACCTTTTGATCAAGATTGATCTGGCTTCGATGCGCTTCATCAGAAATACAAATGACATTGGTTCTATCGGTAAGAAGCTGCAAATCCTCCGTGAATTTCTGGATGGTCGTTAAATACACGCCACCGCTTTCCCGTCCCTGCAATTCTTCCCGCAGCTTTTCACGGGATTCAATGCTGATCACCGTTTCATCCCCAATATATTTTTTGGAATTGACAAATTGGCGGGAAAGCTGGTCGTCCAAATCGGTACGGTCGGTGATAATTAAAATGGTCGGGCTGTGGAACAGTTTGCTTTTCATCAGCATACGAGTCAAAAACAACATGGTATAGCTCTTGCCGCAGCCGGTAGCGCCGAAATAGGTGCCGCCCTTTCCATCACCGTCAGGACGCATATGCAGCTTGATATTCTCAAACAGTTTCGTTGCAGCAAAAAACTGCGGATAACGGCAGACGATTTTCAGCTCTTTATCCGAGTTGTCGGGGAAATAGATAAAATCCTTGATAACCGCAAGCAATCGGTCTTTGCGAAATAACCCCTTCATCATAGTGACAAGAGAGTTGATACCGTCCAGCTCTTTGTCCTCAGACTCAACCTTCCGCCACGCATAGAAATAGTCGTAGGAACTGAAAAGCGAACCGTATTTGTTGTTCGCTCCGTCGCTGATGACCACAAAGGCGTTGTATTTGAGCAATTCCGGAATATCTCTGCGGTAGCGGACGGTGAGTTGCTTGTAAGCGTCCATGATCGTTGTGTTTTCTTTGACAGCGCTCTTAAATTCCAGAACCACCACAGGAATGCCGTTGACAAACACAATTCCGTCGGGAATGCGAAGCTGACCGCCCACGCCCTCAATTTCAAACTGGTTGACCGCTTTGAAGATGTTGTTTTCGGGGTTGTCATAGTCAATGAGTTCAATATATATATCCTTCTGCGTCCTGTCCTCACGGTTGAGAATAAAGCCGTCGCACAGCAACTTATGTACTGCCTTGTTCGCTTCATATAACGTGCCGGAGATGTTCCGCAGCCGCAAAAGGATACCGTCTACTTCCCCGGGCGTGATACCGTCTTTGGCATAGCGGTTATATAAATAATGCCGTAGGTCATCGGCAAGCAGGACTTCAGTGCGCTCCCGATGGATCTGCTCTCCTGCGAGATAGGTATATCCTTCATCCTTGAACAGCTCCATGATGGATAGCTCCAAGGCGTGTTCGTTAAAGTTTGCCATTGTGGTCACTCCTTTTAAAGCGGTATATCAACTTGCATACCATTTATTTGGGACAAAATGTGTTTTTTGTAAAACAGAAACAAATCCAAGAATTTATTTTTGTTTTTCTGGTAGTCATTATGTTTTATTCCAAAAATATCCCGTATTACAAATGGAAGAACCCAGTCTGCAATTTGTGTTACCATTTTTATATGCGACATGCCAATATAATTAATCATTTTTGAGTAGTTTTCTGAAAACCATATATTTTCAGTCCATTGTTTGTTTTGTCTGAATGCTTCAAAAGACTTTTCAAAACACTTTCGATAAACACTACTTACATTATCTGCTAATTGAATAAGTTCATTTTCTTTGCTATCAACAAAATTAATGCAAATATTGCTACTTCCAAAGGATTGATTATATTCTTCTTCATAACCGCTCATACAATCGTGGTAAATTTTAGTGCTATTTATGTCTATATCATCTTGATATTTTAAGCACAGAAGGATTTCTCCCAATGCAGTCATATTCACGAAATTAACAGTATTTTTACAACTATATGCTTCATATACAAGGGGAAAGTCACCATATTCTTTGTCTGCAAGCATTCTCTTTGCAAAGACAATGTATGGATTATAATCATTTGTATCTAATTTTTTAAATGGAAACGAAATCAAATATTGAAGAAAATCCGTCTTTGACCTATCTGTATTTTTCTGTACAGCAAAACAATATTGAAGAAACAGTTCTTCATCTTCCCCGGCAAGCGCACTTGCATATTGATAAAACATAAGTGTTTCCCGTTCTTGAAATTCTCTTCCAAAGATATATATCGAGATTAAAGTAGCAATATAGAATATTTTATCATAATTGCAAATATAAAAATGTTTGTCATCAAGCATTTCTCTAATAAAGTATTCGAGGGCTTGGTTATTTTCCCTTGTCATTAAATCTGAGCCCTTGATTTCATCTACAAATCCAAACTTTTTCTTAAATTTGCGATATTTATTCAATAGAAAGGATTCATCATTCTCGTCGTTTACAAATACACCTGCTAATACAAAATGGCGTTGTCCATCGTTGTATAATTTCCCATTTCTATTTGGCATAATGCAACCAGAATAACCTGATTCATCAAAGAATAATTTCATATTTCAAATTCCTTTTAATGACAGAATTTTGATTAATTTACTGCCACAGACATAAAAGATTTTTTAATTTTCCCATGTATTAAAAATTTTAATTTCATTTGGCTTTACTCTATTTGCCAATTGCAAACAATTCTTATCTACACAAATGATATAGTGATTAATCATTTCGTCTTCTTTGCCAAGATGACATCTCTTATATTTTTTTCCTGAACCACAAGGGCATTGTTCATTTCTTCGCAAGCCTTTGAATTCTTCCTTTTTTATTTTTTCTGTTTTTACATGGAATTCATCATATGGGCTATGAATTATTTCTAAAAGATATTTAAGCATCCCATAATTATATTCTTTGTTGTCCATTTTGAGTATGGTGTACTTGTCAAATGGATCAGTTACAATAGCAAACGCTTTAAATTCTAGGTCGGTTATTTCTCGTAAACACAATTTTCCCATATATATTTTACCTGGAATATGTTCACAGGGATTGCGAATCGAAGCTATTCGTCCGCAAATATTACATTTTTCTTCCTTAACAATAGCTTCACGGCTCAAAAAATAATGATAAGGAAAAAGCTTTTGATATTCCTTTATCATCTTTCCAATAAATAAAAGATGAAACCGATCATATTCATCTTGAGTATTATAATTCTGTTCGAGATAGCCTAACTCTATATCGACAATATCAAAAAGATTCCATGCGTCCTCATATTTTTCGTTGGCAAGGTTATCAAATGCCAAGACAAAATTTTTTTGAATTTTATATATTTGTCTTAAACACCAAAAATAATTAGCTTTATGTTCATTTTGTTCTTCAATAGCAGATACTCGTTTTGATTCAATTGATTGAATAACTGTAGAATCAAATGTAATATTTTTTTGTTGTAAATATGTTTCTATTTGTGAATCAATCATTATTCTTATTCCTTATATTTGACGCTATTTTATCAAGTGTTTCTTTCATTCCTTCAATAGGACCTTCATACTCTATTTTTGTTGTCGTTTTTTTGCCGTTTTTTTCTACTATAATATTAACCCTAGTAGAAGTTTCATTTGGCTTCCTGCGCAGTTTCTTTACGGCATCATATAAGTATGAAGATATTAAGCTGATTGCTATTGGTAAAATTACATCGGTAATAATTACCGTTGCGACTTCAATTAACGCTGAATGTTTTTCTACTCTTCTAAAACCATCATCGGATATTGCAATATCTGCTAACAATGGAGTTTCAGAATGCTTTTTAACATATTGAAGAAAATCGCCAGTCATTTCTGGAAATAAAACCTCATTGTTGTTTGTACTATAATCTGTTGGCAAAATTAAAAAATTTGCCTTTATTATTTCATTTTTCAACTCTGTTGGGAACCACGCTTTTTGATAAACAGATTCAAATGTAATATCAGTTTTTGATATGTCAATCTTAGTGCTATAAATTTGATGAGTCATTGTTATATACCTCTTTTTTATGAAAATTTAGCGGTTTAACTCTGCAATCTTTGCAAGAAGTAATGAGGATAGAGTTTTTAACTGAGATATTTCCGCATTATTAGACGCAATAAATGAAAAGAGCTCTTTACTCATAGTGTTAAACGATAGAATCTTCTCTTTTTTAGGTGCTGGAACTTCTATCTTGTTTAAAATAGACTGAGTAAGGAGTTGCTGTCCAGTACCAATATGATGTTCATACAAATTAAGGCTTTTGAGTAGAAAATAATCGAAGTATTCGTCGTTGGTTAGCTTGGATTTCGCAAAGATAGCATTATCACTTACCCAACATTCACCTTCTTCAAGGTAAATGCTTCCGCAATATGCTCCTACACGCCCGATTAAAACAACATTTTGAGCATTAGTTTGGTTTGTATATGAAAGTACACCGTTGCCGCCATATATTGGAATGATACCATCTTCTTTTGGACGGGTCTTGCCGTTGCCGAAAGAAATCAATTCACCTAAATGTACTAAACCGTCATCATTTAGCGACATAAATTCTTCAGTGAAAAAATCTTTTAAAGTTCTTTCTAAATTATCATTTATCCTCTTTTTCAGCTCGATTCTGTCCGTAATGGTCTTGTAGGCTTTGACGATTTTTCGCTGTTCCTCGATGGGCGGGACGGGCAATTCCACATTACACATCTCGTCCCAGTCAAAAATTTCCCGCACACTGCCGTGGGATTTATAGCGTGCATAGCGGTCAAACTCCAGTCTGCTGAACCAGAGCATGAGATATTCAGAATCAAGTTCTTCTTTTTTAATCACTTCAAAAACAGTATACGAGTTGGAAATAATGCAATCATCACTATCTAAATAGGCGATAGATATCTTTTCGCCATTTCGGGAAGTAACCGGACCATAGGCAAATTGCCCTGTTCTGACAATTTTGTAATTTGATAAATCCGTCCCGACAATATTAGCAATCGATGGAATAAACCGTTTTTCTATACTAACACCGAGCAGTCTTGTAATGGCAATGTCTTTATTCCTGTTGTCAACCATTTGGATATACTGTCCGAGTTTTTTATAATTCGATTTCATACCCCAACTCCTTAAACACAGCGAGTAAGTCTGCCTTTGATTTTTCTTCCTCTACAAGCAGCTCTTTCAGCTCAGCCTGAAGTGTTTTCATCTTTGTATCAAAGTCTATATTCTCATCACGGTTGACAAATTCAATATACCGGCTCGGCACAAGGGTAAAGCCTTTTTCTGCGACTTCCTCAAAAGAAGCGGAATAGCAAAATTCCGGTACATTCTGATAGGTTTCCTCATAGCCCTCCTGCTGCCAGTTGTGGTACACTTCCGTAACCTTCGCCCGGTCTTTCTCGGTCAACTCAATATACTTTTTCTCATAGGGGCTGCCCATCTGCCGCAAGTCCATAAAGAGAATTTCACGCTCCCGGTTACGGTAGCGTTTGACTTGTCCGTTCTGTTCAACGACACGAGCTTTTTTGTTTTTGTTCAAAATCCAGAGAGTCACACTGATGTCGGTGGTGTAAAACAGGTTTCGGGGCAGGATGATGATCGCTTCTACAAGGTTATTCTCAATAAGCTGCTGTCTGATTTTAAGTTCCGTCCCATCGTCGGACAATGCGCCGTTTGCCAGTAAAAAGCCCGCAACGCCGTTCTGCGACAGCTTGGAAACAATATGTAAAATCCAGCCATAGTTTGCGTTGCTGGTAGGAGGCACCTCATAACCGTCCCAGCGGGGATCATCGGTCAACTCATCGGCGGCACGCCATTCTTTTTGATTAAAGGGAGGATTCGCCATGATATAATCGGCTTTCAAATCCTTGTGCTGGTCGTTGGTAAAGGTGTTTGCCGCCGTTTCACCGAGATTTGCGGAAATACCACGAATGGCAAGGTTCATCTTGCACAGTTTGAAAGTGGTATTGGTATATTCCTGCCCGTAGATGGACACCTGCTTTTTGTTGCCGTGGTGCGCCTCCACAAACTTCATGGACTGCACGAACATACCGCCCGAACCGCAGCAGGGATCGTACAGGATTCCATCGTAAGGCTCCAGCATTTCGGCAATCAAATTGACGATACATTTCGGCGTGTAGAATTCGCCTTTGCCTTTACCTTCAGCGAGCGCAAATTTGCTTAGGAAATACTCATAGATGCGCCCGATGATGTCGTTTTCTTTATCATCGGTATTAATGCGGTTGATCTCGTCCAGCAGAGAAGCCAGCTTTGCCGTGTCGAGCTGCAAGCGGGAATAATAGTTGTCCGGCAGAGCACCTTTCAGCGCCGGATTTGATTTTTCGATAGTATATAACGCCGTGTCGATTTTCAGAGCGATGTCGTCCTGCTTGGCGTTTTCCATAATGTATGACCAGCGGCTTTCCGGCGGCAGATAGAAAACATTATCCTTGGTGTAGAATGCCACCGTGTCCACAAATTTTTCGCCGTACTGCTTTGCAATCATTTCCCTCTGAGCGTCAAATTTATCACCGGCGAATTTCAGGAAAAACAGACTCAGAACAACATGCTTATACTCCGCAGGCTCTACCGAGCCACGCAGCTTGTCCGCACTTTTCCAAAGCGCTTCCTCCATAGATACTTCTTTTTTCGGTTTTGCTGTCCGTGCCATTGTTATTCCTCCGTTATCTTATCCGTATGATCCGGAATGATCTCCATAATATCGTCCATCGTGCAATCAAGAGCAATGCAGATTTTTGCCAGCACCTCGGTGGTAACATTGTCGCCACGGTTTAATTTCCCAATGGTGTAATGGCTGATACCCGCCGCCTGTTCCAGATCTTTTTTCTTCATGTCTTTATCTATCAGCAGTTTCCATAGCTTTTTATAGCTGATTGCCATAGCATATAACCTCCCGACAAACGGCAAAATCCATAATGTAATGCTTTATTATAACACTTTTTGACGAATTACTCAACCGATATGTATGCGTTCGCTGTATTTAAGAAGGCCAATTATATTTTTAGTATTGAAAGTGTGCCCGCCTATTTTGGAGGGCAAATTTTTTTGCCTTTTTTCGAGATTACTATCCCCAAATATCCTCTGCCAGTGGGAACAAGTGAGGGGATGTTTTTGAGACAAACCGTCTTTTCAAAAAAATTTTTGCCTTTTTTCTGAAAAACAGGTTGCGTTTTGATCTCTCAATTCCAAATAAGTGAAGGGATAAAATTTTTTGCGATTCAGGGTGTGCATTCGGCCGTCCCCAGTGGGAATAAGTGAAGGGGCTTTTTCGGCAAGAAAGTAAAGCCACCCCCAACCGAGTAAAAATATTTTCTCATTTTTTCTGTGAAACACGGTGTCATTTGGCTTTGCAATTCCAAATAAGTGAGAGGGATTTTTACCAGATAAAAAATTTTTCAGAAACACCCGATAATTTGGTGCTTCCCAGTGGGAACAAGTGAAGGGATAAATTTTCTCAAAAAATTTTTTGAAGAAAACCTGAAATTGGGTGTGCATTTCGGCACCCTTTGTCCAAATGAGTGAAGAGGTTTTTTCATTCAGAAATATTTTCCCATTTAGGGGGTGCATTTGACTTCTGCCATTGGGAATAAGTGAAAGACCTTTTCATTGCACCTTGAAAATTGAATAACGATCCGAATGGGATATGACTTTGCAACACTGCCTGACGGGAGCAGGAACAGCATTTGGAGAAAACAGCAGGCTTTGTAAATCAATGGATCATCAAATCGTGAGGAGGTGAAAAACATGGTTATAAAAATCACGCCAAAGCAGTCAAAGCGGATCAATGCACTCATCAGAAAGCTCTGCTGCAACTATGTGGACGGCAACTGCCTTCTGCTGGACAACGGCGAGGAACATTCCTGTGTCCAGTGCATCAGCCGGTACGGAATCTACTGCAACTATTTCAAAAATGCAGTCCTTCCGGCAGATAGGGAGCTGTTTGCCGAGATCATGCAGCCAAGTCATCAAAAGAGATGTAAAATCTGCAAGTCGTACTTCGTACCGAAGGCAAAGAACCAGCGCTACTGCCCGGACTGCGCCACCGTCCAAAAGCGGAAGAAAACCGCCGAGCGCCAGCGCAGGAAACGGGCAGTGCAGTCTCAAGCGGGTTTCAGGGTGCAGCCCTGACGAGTGATACTGTTTTGCGACGGTAGGAGTACAAACAGTCTGCTCGCTCCGATAGGGCGGAAATTTAAGAAAGGAATGTTCTGCTGCTTGAAACGGATGAAAACAGAGTGTCTATGTCACGCTTTTTGAAGCCGCAAAGCCGCATAAATCAAGGCTTTTTCCAAGTGAAAATGCCGGATGAAATACCGTAATACCCGAACATACAAAATCACGGTTTAAAACCGTGACAGAAAGAAGGTGATGATCTGAATCCATATTTTAAACTATCCGAAGCGGAAAACTATGTGTTCTACAAAGTCCCCAAGGCTTTGTTTACAGAGGAGAAATACCGGTCGGTTTCCACCGACGCAAAAATGCTGTACGGATTACTGCTCGACCGAATGCACCTTTCCGCTAAAAACGGCTGGACAGACAAGCAAGGGCGTGTCTACCAGTTCTTTACCGTTAAAGAAGCACGGGATAAGCTGCGTTTCGGGCATGAAAAGATATGCAAACTGTTCTCGGAATTAGAGCGAGCAGACCTGATTGTCCGCAAACGGCAGGGACAGGGCAAGCCGAGCATTATTTACTTAAAAAAGTTCTGAATTCTGGTTTTCGGATTTATAAAGTTCCGAAAATCAGAAGCTATTAAGACTAAGAGAGTAAGACTACTTACTACCCGAAAAAGAAAGATTACTGGAGGTTTTATAAAATGCAAGACAATGAAACGATTGAATACTTAGATTTAAAATCACTTGTTCCCTTTCAGAATCATCCGTTCAAGTTAAGAGACGGTGAAGAAAAGGAACAGCTTTTACAAAGTATTAAGACACAGGGTGCAGTCGAGCCGCTGATCGTCCGTCCTCTTTCGGAAAGTGAATACGAAGTCATCAGCGGACATAGACGAATGGAAATTTGCAAAGAACTCGGTATGGAAAAGATACCTGTTATCGTCCGCAATTTGACCGATGAGCAGGCAGTTTCCATGATGGCGGACGCAAATCTGCACCGGGAAAACATATTGCCCAGTGAGCGTGCGTTTGCCTACAAAATGAAATGGGAAGCAGCTAAGAAATCAGAAAGAACTTTGTCGCAACCTGCGACAAGGATGAGAAACGATGATGTCATCGCTCAAAGTTTCGGCATTGGTAAAGATACTTTGTACCGGTATATACGCCTGACTTACTTAATTCCCGAACTGCTTTCCATGGTGGACGAGGGTAAAATCGCACTCACTCCTGCGGTGGAATTATCGTACTTAACTAATGAAGAACAACAGGCTTTGCTGAACGAAATCGAATATGCGGACGCTACCCCATCGCTTTCACAGGCACAAAGGCTCAGAAATTTTTCACGGCAAGGCAGACTCAATACTGGTGTCATTTGTGCTGTGATGAGCGAAGAAAAAGCCAATCAGAAGGAGCAGATCCGCTTTTCCAAAGAGGAGATACAGAAGTATTTTCCGAAAAGCTATACGGGCAAAGATATGCAGAATACCATTCTGAAACTGTTGGAAAAATGGCAGCGGCAGAGAGAACGAAACGCAAGGGAGGAACGATAAATGGACGATAAAATAATTCCTCTGGGAAGTTTCGTTCCCTATTTTCGCTCTCCGAACAACGATTCCTTTTCCATGCAGATCGGCGGCACTGTTTATGAGGTGACCACCCATTTTGATACAGAGAGCAAAGAAACAGTTCTAAAGCAGTTTCGGGACTTGCTTCTGGAACTGCAAAACATTTAACCCTGCACATTCGACAATGCGTGCATTGCACGGTATACTGGCACTACCCTGCAATGCCCGGTTGTCAAAAAGGAGACTGAAGAATCAATGACAACGCAAAACAAACCAAACGGGCAGGAAAAAGAAAAGATCACCGCCCTTTACTGCCGTTTGTCGGTGGACGATGACAAGAAGGACATGGAGTCAAACTCCATCACCAATCAAAAGCAGATTTTGCTTGACTATGCGAAAAAGCACGGGTATCTGCACCCGGTTTTCTTTGTAGACGACGGCATTTCCGGGACAACTTTTCAAAGGCCGGACTTTCAAAGAATGCAGAGAATGGCGGAAAACGGAGAAGTCGGGACGATCATCGTAAAGGATGTTTCCCGCTTCGGCCGTGAACAGGTCGAGATGGGCAGGCTGACGCAGGTGGTCTATCCGTCTCTCGGCATTACCTTTATCGCCATACAGGAAAACATCAATTCCACAACCGGCGAGGGAATGGAAATGCTCCCCTTTTACAGCATCTTCAACGAGTGGTATGCGGCGCAGACTTCCAAGAAAATCCGTGCGGTCAATGAGCTGAAAGCCTCTCAGGGCAGGCGGGTTGCCTCTGCTGTCGCCTATGGATACAAAAAGATTGAAGGCGACAAAGAGCAGTGGCATATTGACGAGCCTGCGGCGCAAGTCGTCCGGAAGATATTCGCCCTCTGTCTTGCCGGGAAAGGGCCGACGCAGATCGCAAAGCAGCTGGAACGGGAGAAAATCCTCGTCCCTACAGCCTACTTTCATTCTGTAGGAAGAAAGACGAGCAACCCTGTTCCGGCAAACATCTACGGCTGGTGTGAAAGCACAGTAAAGCATATTTTAGAAAACCAGCAGTACACCGGCTGTACGGTAAACGGGAAATCCACAACGGTTAGCTACAAGGTGCATAAGGTGATTGAGAATCCAAAAGAGGAATACCAGATCATTCCCAACACGCAGGAGGCAATCATTGACGAGAATGTATGGCTGAGAGTGCAGGAGATCAGGAAGAACAAGCGCAGACCGACGAAAACGAATCGGAAAAGTTTGTTTTCGGGGCTGGTATTCTGTGTCGACTGCAAATCGAAATTGCACTTCTGCGCCGCCAAATCGCTCAAACGCAATCAGGAATTCTTCCGCTGCGCCAACTACAAGGACGGCAGAGGGAGCTGCACGATCCATTTTATCCGGGATGTAGTCTTGGAAATGATTGTGAAGGAAGCGGTTGCGGGTTTGGCAGATTTTGTGCGCTGCTATGAGTCGGTATTTCTCTATATGCAGAAGCAGAAATGCGGGGAGTTCCAGAAAAAACGGCAGCAAGAATTGAAGCTTTCCATGGAAAGCAGCAGAAAGCGGATTGCCGATCTGGACAAGCTGTTCAGCCGGATTTACGAGGACAATGTGATCGGGAAGCTGTCGGATGAGCGCTATGCAAGGATGGCGGCGGAATATGAGTCTGAGCAGAAAGAACTGCTGGAAAAGGTCAGGGAGGAAGAAAAGCAGCTGTCCGAAATGGAGCAGAAATCGGTGGATATGCGTCTGCTTTTACAGGGGCTGCGGGAATTTACCGACATGAGAGAGCTGACGCCGACGATTGTCAACAAGCTGATCCGCCGCATTGAGGTACACAATCCGGAGAAGAAGCACGCTCGAAAATCGGTGAAGGTTGACATCTATTTCACGGCGGTAGGAATGGTGAGCCTTCCTGACGAGCAGGAGATCCGAAAGATGATGGAACAGATGCGAAGCACATCACAGTTTCCAAAACAGCTTACCGCATAAAAAGAAAACGGTGTAACCCGCCGCACATCGGGTTACACCATCTTCTCTACATTTTTACTGCCTTATCAGCACCGGGCATTTGTTTTCCACGCTTTAGTCCTTAATTCATCAATAGCTTTCGATAGAGTTTTAACCGTTGACTCCAAAGTTTCGATTGATTCATCATAGACTTTTTTTGCATTATCAAGCACATCTAAATTGACTTTAACCTCTTTCGCCATGAATTTGCCTCCTTATGTCAGGGGAATTGCCATATTAGGATCAAGATCTTTTGCAATTGCCCTATGTTTGTCAGCCTCACTCGTTTCTCCAGCTGCATCATATATGATTGCAGCTACCTGGTGAAAAGCTGCATAATCAGACTTTATTGCAAGTAGATACTCGATACTCTTTTTCGCATCTGCAATTTTGCCAACTTGATATTCACAGAGAGCACGGTACATATACAAATCAATATTAGCAGGATTCTTAATACAAAGGGGCTTTATATCTATAATTGCTTTCTCGAAATGTCTATTAGCTTCTTCTGTTTTTCCCATTTTCTGTTCTGCAAGAGGTTTGAAATACCATGTTGCGTAGTATTGAGGAGATGTCTCACCTAATTTTTGTATTGCATCGCAGTATTCCAATGCTTTTTCGTAATTTCCTTTTGCAAAGTACAAGCTGTACATCATAGTAAGGGCATCAACATTTTCTCGCAATGCGGCAGTTGTTTCAACGAGATTGATAACCTCATCTGCACGCTGAAGTTGTAAGAGCAGACCCATCTTGAGAGTCGCAACATGCGGCAGTTCGGAAAATGAAGGGAAGTCTCTCTCAAGAACATCCAAAGCGGTTTTCGCATCACCGGTTAAATCATACAAGCGGACTCGATCAAACTTGGCCGTTGTATTCTCGGGGAAGCGTTTAATCACACCCTCAATATACTTCTTGGCTTCTTCATAGTTCTTCAGCATAATGAGGGCAACGTACACATAGTGATGACCTTCAAACATATCAATGTCTGTTGTCACCATGGTTTTAGCAGACTTCAATGCTTCCTCGAATCTGCCTGCACGCATAAGCATTTGTGTTTTACGCTCCATTACAGAGTAATCGAACGGAGTTGCCCTTAAAATCTTGCTGTACTGTTCGGACGCTTTGTCATAATCTTCTTCATCTTCATAAAATGATGCAAGATTCATATACATAACCGGGTTATTAAACCCTAAAAGCTCGGCCTTAGAATAGCAAGACTTGGCTTCTGCGACATTTCCCTCAAGAAGGGCAATATTGCCAAGATGGAAATGCGCTAAACCGCTTTTCTTATTAAGCATAAGATAACGATTAAGCACAGACCGTGCCTCTTCGTATTTATCGACCATGATGTAACACGCACTCAAATTTTCGTACACCGGTTCATAGTACGGATCCAATTCTGCTGCTTTTTTCAGCAATTCAAGAGCCTCATCATATTTGTCCAGAGAGTAAAGGACTTTTCCTTGTTCGACAAGTTCTTGTACTTCCATTTTTTCTGATGACATCTTATTTCCTCCTTCTTTATGCCATAATAATATTTACAATATCATTAGAAAGGCCGTTTGAGATTTTGCCGATTGCAGACACATCAAACCACTTACCAGATTTAATTTTGTCAATGGTTGACTTGTTCTTTTCTGCATTCTGCACAAAAGACGAGAACAACTCATTTGTGTTTCGCGCACTAATATTGATTGAAAAACCAGTCATCTTTAGTGCAAACTTGCCCCAGTTAAGAGCGCTTCCAAAGCGATCTGGAGCCATCCAATTTGTCATCTCTGCATAATGAAGACTTTGTTTCCAACTGCGTTGTGTTAAATTTTTGAGATCAAGCTGCTTGAGCTTTGTCAAATTAAAACAACTCTTAATAACATTGATAAGAGAAACAACTTCGGTCACAAACTCGCATATCTCCAAGCCAACAAGAACGGTTTTAAATGCGGTTTTAAAGAATGATGTTCCTAGCTTCTCATCCAGCCATTCGCCTGCATTTATAATATCTCCAGTTAGCGTGCGATTCGCAAGTTGTTCTGCTTTTCCTTCGTCGCCATTTAGCCATGCCTCTGCAGCAAGGCAATCCGTTGCAAGCTCATATATAGCTTTTGATGTTGCCCATATAGCGCCTATTAAGCATATAACGCCAATCACGCCGGTTACACTAGCCAGCGAGAAGAGGGCAATGGCTGCTGCAACTGCAAGGAAGTCTACAACGATGTTGACTATGTATTTGTATTCCTCGTAAAAATCCTTAATATCCTGGACGATTTTTTTAGTGGTATTTTTTGCATCATGCCAGAAATCACTTGCGGTGGTTTTAATCGAGTTCCATGAACGTGCACCCCATGTGTCCTTTTGTGGTCCTATGCCCTTTCTTTTGTAAAAGGCATAGGATTCTTTGTGAATAGACTTAGACACAACTACATCGGAACTGATGATTTTGTCGACATAGCTATTAGCTGCGTTTTTTAGTGCGGTAGCTGCGCTAACCGCATCTTGCAACGCAACTCTACGCTTTTTTAAATAGACATTGCTACTATTTACATTTGAGTCTCCAGAATAATCACTTACGATTTGTGAAGCTTTATAATACTGGTCGCTAATGTCTGTAATTTTAGAAGTATAAGAGCTGATTTTTCTTTCAAATTCAGCCTGGTATCCATCTCTTACCCATAATGTTGCCATGAGAGCACCTCCTTACTTATCGTTATTTGCTGCAGCCTTTTCTTCATTAACCTTTGCCTGCGTATTATTAATTGCGCAGTTAATAAAGTATACCGCTGTATCAAAATCGCCATGTTCTTCAATTTGTATCTTTAGCCGCTGAGTGACCTGATCCGACGCACTGATGTTATCACTCTTGATATAATCTTGAAACGCCGTTTTTACCGCCGATACTTTTGAATCTACTTCGGAGGTTCTATTTCCCCCTGGTGCCATTTTGGCTTTTCCCTTTTTTAGCACGCTTAATTTCTTTTCAGTCTTAGTCATTTGCCTGTACCTCACTTATTCTTCTTATCACCGGATACGGCATCAGATACAGTTTCGTATAGTTTCTTCGCAGAATCGCCATCAACTGCATCATATATGTCCTTGAACCCTTTGAGCATATCAGAGATTGAGGATATTTTTTCTGAGTCATCCTCAAGGTAGTGCTCAACGATACGGTATGTATCCTTAAACTCATCACGGGCATCGCCCTTCCAGTTACTTGTGTCAATAAGCTCCTCACTGACACTTTTAATGTCGGAAATCACCTTTTCATACAATGGATTAAGATTTTTAATTGCTTCCATTGTCGTCTCGATGACACCTGTAGAAACTGTGAAATCAGCTTTATTGCTCATCTTTCTGCCTCCTTATTTGTTAAGAATCGTCTTTATTTTATTTACCTTGCCGCCAATAAAGGAATAGCCATCGCCAACACCAATTTCTTTTGCGTACTCCTTTTGGTATTTAAGAGGAATTTCAAGAAACCGGATGTTGCCGATATCATCAAGTGCGATAATATCTTTGGACTCCTTTATATATTTCAATACGGCAGGTGCAGAATAAGGTATCGATGCATTTTCAATTCCAGACAGAATCACAAAGACTTTATATCTACGTAGCTCTTTGACCATGCTCATAATATGGTCGTGTGTTTTGCTGCTCTGAAGCAATTCGTTAATGTTTTCCTGCCCCGATATCACTAGCAAGAGAAGTGGTTCAGAACTAAGAGCCTGAGTTATATTAGCGCCGCTTGTTGAAATATTAAGCTTTCTTTCCGACAATGTTGAATGAATTTCTTCAATCATACTTTTCGCTACAGATATGTCAGTTGTGTATGTCTCTACGCAACCATACTCGTTAACTGATTCGAGTTTGTGCCGCGAATCATCGAAGATATACGCTTTTGTGAGGTTGCTGAATATGTTAGACTGTATTACACTAAGCACATTCAAAACAAAATTAGTCTTTCCACCTTCTTCTCTTCCAAGAATGCCCACAACGCCATTCTGCAAAAGATTTAGATACTCAATACGCATATCAGCGTAATTCATACCAAACGGGATTTGATATGCTGCTTGACAAAGTTCCGGATGCTGTGCTTTCAGCGAAGCTATCGTGACAATTTCGGGAACAACAGGAATAGGCTTGGCAGGACTCCCACTATTATGCTCATTGATATCAACAGCATAGCTGCGCATTGTTGTAACTCTATCAATTTCACGCTCTCCTTCAAAGGCAAGGAAAATTTGACCCTCCATAATCTGGTGGTTTATATCAACCAAAACACGGCCAGGTAAGTTATCCGGTGCGATGCGCATACGGTCGAACAAACTTGTATATTCTCCGGAATCATTACAAAAGAAGGCTATTCGCTGCGCAAAATTGGATAAATATTTAAATCCAATGCCATTTGTTTGACTGTTCGCAACAATAATCGATATTCCAACGGTGTTTCCTTCTCTGCAAAGGTTTAGAAGCAACTCACTCTCGCTCGGATATAACTGTTGGAGTGCCGTTAAATTGTCAATCATAAGTACTATTTGAGGCAGATCAGTAAATCCTGCATCAAGATAAGAAACAAACGAACTGACACCCTCTGTGGCAAGGCGTTCTTTTCTATGCGCCAACTCGCATGTAAGCATTTTAAAGAGATTTATAACGCGCTCCTCTTCCGAGGAAATAATTACACCTCCAATGTGTTTTAGTTTTTCGAGGTTCTTCAAGATCATAGAGCCAAAATCAAGAATGTACACATTTACTTGATTAGAACTATAATTCTCAACAAGGTCTCTTATGATTGTCTGAAGCGTATTCGTTTTTCCGTATTGTGCGGAGCCAACAATTATTAGGTTGTCCTCCGACAGATTAATAGAAATCTCTCCTTGATATTGATTGGAAGGATCATCATACATTCCAAGCCTTACACAAACTCCAGGCTCTTTACTGCTTTTGGGAAGATCGACATACTTCAAAACCCCAGGGAGCGGCGGCAAACAAATATCCGACAACTTAGATATAGCCTTCTTTTCGCAATAGTCATGTACATAGTCTACTATCGCTTCTAGCTGTGTTCTGGAATTCCCTGCTTCCTTTTTGCGCTTCTGTACATAGATAGGTTTCTTTTTTCCAGAGAGGCTAATATCATACAAGGCAAACTCATTTATCCGGCTTCCGGCATCTTCCATCCGCTCAGGGCTACCGCTGTATGCCGACTGAAATAGCTCAAATATTTCGTTATTTCCAACTTGAAGATACGCTCTACCAGCTTCCTTAATCTCAGCGGCAAGAGGGGATTTAAGGACCTCATTACTATCCTCTTGACTTTGGACTTTCAAACAGAGTTTAAACCTAGAGTTGCTCCAAATCTGCTCGTTAACCTGCCCAGATGGTTTTTGCGTAGCAAGGATTAGATGAACACCTAGACTTCGTCCGATACGAGCTGCGGAGATGAGTTCTTTCATAAATTCTGGCTGTTCCGCTTTCAATTCCGCAAACTCATCTACAATGAGGATAAGATGAGGGAGTGGAACCGTTGCCTCTCCATCTTTAAACTTTTGTATATATTTATCAATGTGGTTAACTTCCACTTCGGCAAAAAGGCGCTGCCTCTTTTCAAGCTCAGCCTTAATGGACATTAATGAGCGGTTGATTTGCTTACCATCAATATTCGTAATTGCACCCAATAAGTGGGGCAGGTTTTTGAATTGGTTAACCATACCGCCGCCCTTGAAGTCGATAATGACAAAGCCAACCTCATAGGGGTGATACAATGTCGCCATAGATAGGATGTAGGTTTGAAGGATTTCCGACTTACCAGAGCCGGTCGTACCCGCAACAAGACCATGAGGGCCGTGTGCTTTATCGTGCAAATCCAAATTCACGATTCCAGTTTTGGAAACACCAAGTGGAGCCGACATGCTTTTAAATACCCTTGATGTATTCCATCTGTTTTCAAGATCTATATCATCTACGGCTATTATATTGAGAAGCTCAAACAAAGAAATATTTTTTGTCAATGTTCCTTCGAGAGAGATCTCTTCGGTATAGATTGGTGCCAACATCTTTACAACACTAGCAAAATCTTTATCAGACACATTAGTATATGTAAACTTTGATGTATGATCACGATTTGCAGTTTCCACCAGGGTGCCTGTGATATTATCAACGGCATTAATGATATAGTCGCAACCGAGAGGAATATCGGATTTCTGATCTGCGAAAAAGACAAAAGTTACTCCTAATTCCTTAGAGTTGTTGACGAACTTGGATATTGGATGGCTTTTAAATCCATACTCATCATAGAAAAACACAACAAAATTCGTTTTGTATGTTTTGTACTGTTCTCTCCAACTAAGCTCCTTATACAGATACTCAAACACGAGATTCTTACTTTCATCATCACAGACAATATTTCGTGTCCCAGTCGCGCTGTTTTCTAAATAGGGAAGAAATCTCATCCACTTAAACTGCTCAGCGTGCTTTGACTCAACAACGAGAAAAATCTGCACGTCCGTGTGATAGTGTCGTGCACATATATCGAGAAGGATATTTTTAAAGATTGAATATCTATTTTTCTCGTTACCAATAACACCGACAACATCTGCCTTTTTGAAATCGCAAACTATCGGAGCATTATCGATATACTTGTACTCAGAGGAAATTTGTTCTGGCAACACTTGTAAAGAGTCGGAAATTTCCATTCGCTCATGTTTTTTGTATTTTATTAAACGTTTGGCAGCGACCTCGCCACTCCCTAACCTAACACACAAAAAATCTTCGTCTTGATTTGTGCGATCGAATAAATCTGGCGAAAACGATCGTAGCTTCTGTTGCTCTAACTCTTGCGAAATATAAATTTCGTCTAAAACAAGTTGCTCGTCTTTTCGACAGCTTTCAATCTCTTGCCTTTTGCGCTCTATATAGCTTGTGTATTTCTTTTCTCTACTTGCGACGCTCTGGTTGTATTCCTTATTTCCTGCTTTAAGTGTAATTACTGCAGTAACTATAGACATAACACCAGAAATGCCAGAAAAAATAATCATTGTTATACTTCCGAGCATTGCCATTACAGCGGCCGATACCATCATACCCAAAGATGGTAGTAGTCGCATAAAAATACTCCCTTTGGGCTTTTCTGGAAGCTCTGGAGGATCTAAGATCTCGATGGTATCATTGCTTGGAACAATTTTCACGCGTGCGTTACGAGTAAATTTGGGATAATGGTTGCACTCTGGATAATCCATATAAGCAAGCCCTTTAACAGACACATCTGCTCGTATTTCTGCCCACAGCCTATCATTCTTTAAATAAAAGAAGAAGTCAGAAATAGACAAAAAATCTCCATTTCGCAAAGCGTCACCCGTTTTGGCCCTCGATCCATTAATATACACGCCATAGGATGTTTGATTAACAGACAAAATAAACAGGCCCTTGTTTCTGGTTATAACAATAGAATCTCCTGAGATATACTCACTAGAAATGTAAATATCACATTCTTTATTATTACCAATAGAAACACTGGCCTTTCCAGAGATATCAAATGCCCGTTCGTATTTTTTCCTCTGATCAAAATCAATGATAAAATCAAGCGAAAAAACAAAATTATCCGATTCTTGATATTTTACCTCCAGCACATCGCCGTGATTTAGTTTTTTTGTTGCAAATTTTCTAATGTCTCCCGCAGTTAAGTAAAGGTTATCGGAACACATAACAGACCATGCTTCGTTATTTCTTGCAAATACCAGCTCCACTTGACCAAAAAACAGTTCCTTACGAAGCCGAACATCACAGTCAACACCTGTACCAACTTTTATTTGTTGTAAATCTTCTGTAAGTTCAATCTCTTTGTAAAAATTATTATTTGATAGTATTATTTTATATCTTAAATTCATCTTACTTGGCCCCCTATTCTGTGTAGTTGATAACACTGCCGTTTCTCAATCCGAACTCCATTAAGGATTTATTCCCCCTAAGAAGTGCTATAGGGTTTTCGGCTTTTAGATAACAGTTTTTAATATTGGTTGTATCAATTCCAAGATCATACGCGCTATTGAGTGCCACAACGAACTCATTTGCTGAAATATTTAGTGGCACCTCAATGTCTGCGGTTATGTTTTTCTTTGTTAGATTTAATACAATTATTGCGGTTCCTTTGCTCATTTATTTCACCTCTCAAATAATCAAAAAAGCTGTTCTTTGAATACTGCTCTCCTTAGATAAATCATCAGGCTTCATCCCCTCGTAATGATTAAAATGCTCAATGTAATCACTAATCGTGAATTTCAGTGAAACATTAGGGGAGATAAGAGCGTTGTCTTCATCCTTATCAAAATCATTACAAACAAAGATATACTTTTCTGCATTCACTCCGTTAATATTGGCCACAAGAATATTGGTGGCTAGGACAGATGCAAGGCTTTGATTTAGAACGACAACAACCTTATCTGCAAGATTAAAGAGCGCTGCCTTATCTTCATCAAATGTGATATCTGCATCTACCACTATACAGTCATAATCTCTGCTTTTTTTAGCAGAAATGATAATTTTCTCAAAAACCGAGTAACTCAAGCCTAAAGACATAAGCGCAGCCTTAAAGGGTGGGAGGTAGCTAAAAAGCTCTTTCCGAATAACATGCTTAATGTCTGAATAGATATTCTCCCCGGCAATAGCAAGCTTTGCATACACATCGGATGCAGCAATCGCAGAGTGGTTTTCGAGCATATGCTGAAACACCTGCAAACGAGCTGCGTTGATGTAGAGAACACGCTTATAGTTCTTAGTCAAAGATGCACTAACACCCATCGCAACAGTTGTTTTTCCAGTACCACCACTAGCAGAATAAAACAGTATTACTTGAGTATCTTGCTTTAAAGACATGCTGATTTTCAACACATCTGCACTCTTGCCAGTGATCTCATTAAAGATTTCCTTAATGCTTGTATATTTAAAAATATAATTAACATTCAAGTCGGCTGTCCGATCTTCCTCATACTGCTCGGTCATAACAAAAATATGAGAAATGTTGTGACGCTGCATTGCTTGACTGTATAGTTGCTCTGAAACAATCAAAATATCAACTTGTTGAGGTGCAGAGAATAGCGTGTCGAAGTATTCTTTATCAGTAATAATTTCAAGGTCTACTTTCTCAAAAAAATCTTCAACAAATTTTAACTGCAGCGGGATAATGTAGTTAATATCGGTATCTGCAACAATAATTCTTGGCTTAGCCACAATTCGCCCCTCCTTATCCTATGCTCACCTGAAAATCGCTGTTTGCCAAGCGAATTATATCGCCGTTATTAATTGGATAAGGCTGATTTGGCTGCAGTCGGATTTTATTCACATATGTGCCGTTTGCACTTTGCAAATCAGTAATCGTGTACTGATTACCTTTTCTATTTATGCGACAGTGAGAACGGCTAATCATCTTGTTGAAATCAATAACGCCATCGCAGAGTTCGGCTTTTTTGCCAATGATAAATGAATCCTTGGTAACAGTAATTTCAATGCGAGTAGGGGCGTTCATAGCTATAATGCGTAACAAACCGGAACTTTGTTTTCTTTCGTTAACATCAGTCTGATCAATATGAGACTGTCCATTATTCGTGTTTCTTCCCCCCTTGATACGGGCATACAAATTTTCTACGCTAAGCGTACCATTCGACAGATCCGCAGAAAACTGCATGGTTTTAGAGGTTGAGAGCGTGGATACTCCGGAAATAAGCTTTATAAGCCCAGTCCTAATTTCGTTTTCAAAACTCGAATTGTCATCATAAATGTGCAAGCTAAGCGGCAGGTATACCAAACTAACCTTGTGAGTTGCAGGGTCTACATAAATGCGTTCAAACGAGATGTCAATATTCTGACAGGATAAAAAGCCGTTATGTTTGACTTCAATAATATCCGAAAGCAAATTCGACACGATAGTCAAAAAACTATCTGCATCTAATGTCGGGATCATGGAAGCAAATGATTTTAATCCCTTAGTTAAATAATACAGTTGCACACTCCCGTTATACGCCATCTTCATGCATTTGACAAAGCAACTACTTGCTTGGCTTTGCAGGACCTTATACTCTGTAGACAAGAAGGCATTATTGTCGCTTAAAATATATGCGAAATTAGAGCCGCACTCCATTTCCTTTATGTAGTTATTATCAATTAAAACATTCATATTAGCTTTACCTTCTTACAGTTCTTTCCATTTATTACAAGTTGGAGCACATAGATATGTGATGTGATTCAACTTCTAATAAATAGTGTTGGGCCTCCCGTGCAGGATTTCTCCTGCACGGGAGCCACACGAATTTAATTACTTTTCTTTATTCTTTTTGCGCTTAGATGTTACCAGGAACCAGATGGCAGCGGCCAGGACGATAACGCCGCCAATAGAGCCCCAGAAGAGAGCGGTATTTGCATACCAGCGGACGAAGAAGTTGCGAGAAACAGTAACTTTGTTAAAGAACACATATGTACTGTTTTCGTTGTCGGCGGAATGCTCCTTGAGGAAGTCATCGGAATCCGTGTCGGTCACATTGCCTGCAAGGTCTGTTACCTTGATACGAACCTTCTGAGCTGTTGTGCTGTCCTGCTCATCAATATCGAAGCTGCCGGTAAAGTTATAGGTATTATCGGCAATTTCTTTTTCGGTAAGCGTTTGAATTGTCTTGCCGTTCACGGTAATTTCAATAGATTGCAGACCGCCGACATCAACTACGGTATACTTGACATTCAGCTTGCCATCTACGATCTTATCTCTGTCAGCAATTCTCTTATCCAAATTGACAATGTTTCTGATCTCGGGTGCAACGGAGTCTACAGTGAAGTTCATCGAATCAATAATTTCCTTGCCCTGACTGTCGATCGAGTTGTCCGGCACGCTGGTAGACTCATTCTCAGCGGAGTCATCTGTAGCGTACTTAGAGGTTAGGGAAATCTTGTAAACGCCATCCTGAGCAAAGTTCGCTGCCTTGATGGTGTAAGTGTACTGATACCAGCCGCTTTGGCCGATGCCGGCTGCTTCATTGACCGCCGGATCGCTCGTGTAATCCACATCAACATTTTCACCGTCACGGGTAACGAGGATATTCAGGGAGCCGGCCAACAGTTTGTCCGCATTGTACTCCGTGATAACTAGGTCAGAACCAACGGATTGCACATACTGACCGCCGTCCTTGATCAGTTCGACCAGCGCATCACTGTACTCGTACACAGAACCGAAGCGATTAACAGTAAATGTATACTCTTCGCTTTCCTCGTTGCCGGCCTTGTCGACCATCTTTAATGTTAATGTGTAAATGCCGTCGTTTTGGACCAGTTTTTTGAAGGTATCAAACGTACCCGAAGCGCCCTGCGCCTGCTCAGACAAGCCTTTAATGAACTCGGCGGTAACATCGACATTCTTTTCGCCCAATCGAGTGCGCACAAGTTTGACCTCACAGGAATCATAGTTCACATCGTTCAGCGAAATGGTCGGGATCACTTCATTCTTATAAGCGCCGCCGTTTTTAATGCCGCCAATTGTCGGCTTCTCGATGGTTTGGTCAATGACAAAGTCTTTGCCTGCAACGCTGTTGCCGTAGTTGACCGCCGCACTTTCATTGCCCGCCATATCCTTGACCGACACATCGAAGGTATAGTCGCCATCTCTGTCAAATACGATGTCTGCAGTGTGTACATCGCCGCTGTGGGTCCAGGATGCGGCGGGGATCGCGATTGCAGCTCCGTTCAGCGCTGCTGTCTGTGTGAAGGTTACACGAGTTACATCGAAATTATGTTCCGTTACAACAACGGTGGCCGTGCGAGGCGCCGCAAAGTACTTGTCGTTTCTTGCGTCGTTGTTGTTGTAGCTCACAGAGACAACAGGCAGCGTCTTATCAACAGTAAATTCCGTAGGAGCAACGCTGTTACCATATCGGGCACCTGCACATGCGTTATCCGCAAGGTCGGTATAGGCAATATCAAATGTGTAATCTCCGTCGGCGCTATAGGTGACAGTTGCTGTCCATTTGGTGTTATCTTGGTTCCCCGTGCCTTTGGTATTCCGCCATTCACCAATGGTCGGGATTACACCGTCAGTATTTGTGATAGCAATCTTTACATCTTCCTCTTTGAAGTTTCTTTCGGTAACAACGATGGTTGCAGTTCTATCAGCTTTAAAATACTTTGCATTGTCAGCGCTGTCATTGTCATAAAATACATCAATTTCAGGATCGGTGATATCAATCTTAATGTCCCCAACCTTTGTTGTGGATGTATGAACATTGCCGGCGTTATCGATGGCCGTAATCAAAACAACAACATTGTTAGAATTAAACTTAGCCTTATCGATAGTAATGGAGCCAGTCCAGGAACTGATGAGGCCATTACGGTCTGGCACGCTGCCAGCACTCAAATTAAATGTGTTCTCTTCAATGGCATTGATATCGTCAGCCTTGATGACATACTTAATTTCCCTAATGCCAGAGTAAATACCAGTATCAGTCTGAGTTCCTGCACCGCTATATTTCGGCTCAACAACCTTAAAATCAACTTTCACTGTGTCATCTTTGTTGTAGATACCATTTGCGTTAGCGGTCGGAAGTTTGATATCAATTTCAGGAGAATATCGATCACCCCCGGGAGCTTTGTCATCCACAATTACGCCATTCGAGGACAAGTAAATGTCTTTTCCGGCTTTGTCTACAACATGGACATAAACAATAAACTTCTCGTTGGGAGCAACCTCAAACTCAAATGTATCTCTGTTCGCATCCAGCCCCTTGGTAGAATTACTCCAGGTGATTCCGGGTGCCGTAATATCGGTTACGATATTTTCAGTTCTGAAATACTCGATGTAGTCGATGCCGCTCAAATCGTCTGTGGAGGTTGCGGAAACCTTTGCAGCGCTGTTGGACCAACGGCCATTATAATCAATAGCGGTACGGACCCCATCGCCTTTGGCAGTCGCCCATGTTTCCGCCCAAGATTTATCTGCAAATCCCTCAATTGTCAAAGAAACGTTCGGCGCAGTCTTATCAATGGTAAACTCCGTAGGTGCCACAGAAGTGCCGTAACCTACGCCGTTATTGGCATTACCGGCCTTGTCTACGCATTTAACATCGAATGTGTAGTTTGCATTGGCACTGAAAACCATGCTAAGAGTATATTTATCCTCGCCCTTACTCTCCCAATTCGCCGGGTCCTTTGCATATGCGGCATAATCCGGGATATTTACATCCTTTCCATCTGCATCCTTTGCAGTTACTGTTACATCAACTTTTTCAGCATCAAAATTGTGCTCAACGACCTCGATTGTAATCTCTCTATCATTCTTGAAGTATTTATCGTTCAGTGCACTGTTGTTTTTAAAAGATACATTAATTACGGGCGGTGTATCATCATATACAAAACCATCCGATGACGCATAGGTAATGTTGCCAGCCTTATCGACCACCTTTGTGTATACGACATAGTCATTGTTTCTATTAAAGGTTACGGTGGTTCCTGTAGTCCAAGCGGAGTCTTCCAAATTCTTTACAGAATCGAGCGACATTCCGACATTGCTTACATAATAAGACACATTTTCGATGCCGCTATTGCCTGCTGCATTTGTGTCCGATTCATCTTTAGCAGTAATAGTAACTGTCTGTGTGGTATTAAAGAATCTGTCATATGCGCCGAAGGAGATAGTGTTTAAGAACGATTCCCAAATGTTATCCTCATTAAGCTTCACAGATACAGTCGGAGCGGTTTTATCAATATTGATGTCGCCAACCAAAATCTCACTGGTATATCCTCCGCCTATTCTATCCGCTTTCAGGAATACTTTGTAATCGTGCTTGCTGTCAGTAATTTTGATTTCAGAAGCGAAGGTGTCATCATTTTCGTCGGATGTAGCAATTTTATAGCCCTGCTTTGGCTTAATAATGACATCATAGTTGTACCAACCGTTAGTTGTGGCAGCTTCCGTGCCAGGGTCGCTAGCCTTTACAATGGTAAACGGATCTTCAGGTGTTTCAAGATTGGAAATTACAAAATCAACAGAAGTTAAAGATGCATTAATTACATAATTAGAAGCATCTTTGCCAATCAAGCTCGCTGTTGCGGTGTATTTACCGGGACGCTTTTTTGCGCCGTCGACTTTAACACTTACATCGTCACCGTCAAAAATCTCGCCATCATTTATTACAGCGGTAGGCTTCTGCTGATCTCTATTATGAGTAAGATTTGTATCGGACCAAGTGATAGTTACTTCCTTGGGATTGATAGTAAACAACTGAGTCTTATTGGACTTGATGACATAGTTGTCCTTATCAGTTCCGCTCAAAATAGCTTCAGCAGTGTAATCAACGCCGGCACTTTTCTTTTCACCAGATACCAAAACAGTTACATCGTCTTCATTGATAACGCCGGAAGTAATTGATGCAGAAGGCTTTTGATTTTGCGAATTATAAATCAGAGTAGTATCAGACCATGTAATGGCAACCTCTTTTTGATAGATTTCAAAATCGTAGGACTGAATTGCCTCTGCCCATACAGCGTTTGCACCGCACACAACCCTTACAGTGTACTTTCCTGCCTTGGAAGGAACACTTGTATTCCAGTTGAGTTCGCCTCTTTCAGCGTATTCGATCTTAACAGTTGAATAATCGCCTTTATCAATATTATACTCCGGAGTCGCTGCTGTTTCGCCATAGGTCCAGCTTGCAATGGAAAGAGTAATCTTTCCGTTTTCCTTTTCCTTAGTTGCAATAGCTGCGACAGTACTTACAGCAGAAGTATAGCTTTCCGTTTCACTTACGCGCGCATAGAAATAGTATGTTTTACTACCTTCAAGCCCGGTAAATGTTGTGCTGCTTTGCCAGTTCGTCACCTTGGAAGGATCGTCTTTATCAGCCTCATCGACAACATAACCATACTCCACAGCACCATCGCCCACCGTAGGAGTGACTTCTTTTAGAGTAATTGATGTTTGTGTGGCTTCACCGGAAATCGAAGGTGCCTCAATGCTGCTGTGGGCTTTACCGACAGCAACCTTAATAAGCACGTTATCAATAGTGTTATAATTATCTGTGTCAGAAGGTGTAAATGTTGCTTTAAATGTATTTTCTCCAATTTCGCCTACAGATTCGGTTTCATCTTTCCAAGTAAATCCTGCGGGGAGGGCAACATCAGCCAAAGTCTGACCGTATTCCGCTGTCAATTCTGTAGGTACAGTAAATACCGGGGTTCCTTTAACAATCGAAAACTCAACAAATGCAGTGGTTCCAGATACGGTAATGCTTGCGGTATATGAACCAACAGCCTTAGGCTCAGCATTGTATGTAATTTCTGGAGCATCGTTACCGGTAGCAGTTTTCCACTCAACTGCGCCATCGATCGTCGCTGCCTTTACAGTGCCATCATACTCCAAATTGGACGGAGCTGCGATTGTGATGGATACCTTTCTCCCCTCTAAATTACAGGTTCCTGCACTGCCGCAAGTTGCAACAAGGGTTTTATTATCATTTTCAACGCTGTACACGAATTCACCGTGTGCGTGAGGCGGATTGCAAATTAAGCAATCGGCATCACCATCACCTTGGTTATGAACCAAATATGCATTCTCAATGTTACTGCGAACGCACTCGTCATTATCGCAGACAAGATAGTGCTTACCATCTTCCTTGGAATTGTCAAACCATTGTAATTTGCCGCTGCAATTTGTCTCCTGGCAATTGCCCCCTGCCTCGAAAGGCAGAGCAAAAGCCGTTATTGTTGACATCGGGACCATTGCAATCAACATAATTACGGCAAGCGTTACGGCTAGCACTCTATCGAGCAGCTTAGTTCTACTTTTGTCCATAATCTAATCTCTCCTAACATTTGTTTTGTGTTTTATATAAATGTAATTGATTCCATTCAACATGCAGTGCATCCCAAATGAAAACAAAAACATGGAAACAAAAAGGAAACAAACCGTTGTACTCCACCTTAGAAAGCGAGCAACTATAAACGCAATCAGTGAAACAAACATCATCGCATCCATAATTACAGCCTCTTTATTTTGGAAGAAGTGTATTAGTCCAAGTTTTTTCAGTTCTCCATATCGCTCATTGAATGATGGACTGCGCCGCCTTGACCTGTTAATTTTAACCACCATTCTGACAGTTGAAATAAATGCAATCCAAAATAAGGCGCCATCCATATACATTGGTATTTTTGTGCTAGTCTTAATTTCGTTGACAATAGGCATCAAAAAAACTGAAAGCGATAACGCTATTAATGCTATGGTATAATAGCGTAGCATTTTTTGCTGACGGCAGTAAGATCTGCGTGCCCAATCCATCAGATCACCTCTTTGGTGTGGACAAGCATTACCTCTTCAATCATTTCGAGCTGTTTGCCACTGGAATGAGCAGGAAACTTACGGGGCAAAGATGCAAGAGGTGCTGTTGCATTGTCATCGACCAGCAGGCCCGTTGTTTCGGAACCGAGAATGCCGGTTGCCTCATCAAGCATGCCTGTTGCTTCCGATTCAAACCCATCCGCTTTGTTCTCTGTCAACAAACCAGTCTCCGGCTTTCCATCATGGGGAGTTCTTTGCGACTTGTCCGGCTTGCCTAAGTTCGGTATTGTTCCAGTCAGTTTGCCGCGTTCGGCATTGATCCTGCTTTCTTTGTAAGATTTAGTGCCAGTTTTTTCGTTCGCTGCGCGCATCTTCGCAATAGATTTTTTCGCTGTTCTGCCTGAAAGATCACCGATAACTGTCGGAATCTTGAAGAACAGCCAGAAAAACACCGCAAGGACTAAACACGCACCGGCAATCACGAAAGAGATAACTGATAGGGTCTGCAATGTTTGTGCCATCTCTTAATTACCTCCTTGCTGACGTTTTTCGACTTCGTTATACTTTGCATTAATGTTTGCATTGAACGCATCATAACTTGACTTGATCTCATCTTTCAGCTCGTTAACATAGGGCAGGGTGGAAGTAATCCCGTTGGCTTTCTGATTAAGCTCTACCATCATATCAAGGGCTGTTTGCCGTTCAAATCCAACACCAGCCATATACTCGGCCTGGTCGTTTATTAAAAGCATTGTTACATAGTAAAGCGAGATCCTATCATAATTGGCTTCGCTGTCTGCGGCCTTATCAACAGTGGACATTGCTTTATTTATTTCATTGAACAAGTCCGTATAATCCTGCAAGGAATGCTCGGATGTAGTGCTTTGCTTTGTCATAAACTCACAAATGGAATCGTAACAAGCAGCAATTTCTTTTTTATCAAAATTTGCTTGAGCACCTGCAGCGGTTTTGAAAAATCCCTGTGCACTTACCGCTCTACTCTTGAAAGAACCATCATAGTCCGAAAAATAGAGCTTTCCCATGTCGTAGTACATATCTGCAATTTCGGGATTGGTGATGTCTAACAAATCGGCTTTCGATTCAATCGTATTACCGACCTTGGTTATTTGATCATTTGATGCGCCGTTGTTTTTGTAATACTCAATTAACTTATTATAAGCGTCCACACGCTCCGGATAAATTTCAACCGCAGCAAAGTATTTTGATGGGTCAGAACTGGCGAGATTTGCATCGTAGTCCTGATTATTAACATTTGTTGCTGTTATATTGAGTACTAGTCCAGCGATTGCCATAATCGCAGACATGCCGATTGCAACAATAAAAGAAATAAGCTTTCTTCGTTGTTTCTTTTTAAATCCCTTTGTAATAAGCTCCGGACGCTCCAAATCATAAAGCAAATCCGCACAGCTTTGATAGCGATTTTCTGCTGCTGGCTCTACGCAACGGTCAATTATTATTTCAATGCCTTCGGACAGCTCTGGATTCCATTGGCGAACTGAAGCATACGGCTCTCCATTCCTGGGGTCAACACCGGTAAGCAAATGGTGCATTGTCATTCCGAGAGCAAAAATGTCAGATCTCGGATCTGTCTGCCCGCTGTACTGCTCGGGCGGTGCATAGCCCTTCGTACCAAGCACTGTCGTGTCCGCAAGGTTTTGCTCTTTATATTCTCGGGCAATACCGAAGTCGATTATCTTGATGTTGCCCTCCGGCTTGAGCATAACATTCGCCGGTTTCATATCACGGTAAATAATCGGAGGTTTTTGCGAATGCAGATAAGAGAGTGCGTCGCACAACTGCTTTGCCCAGTTTACAACCAGTTCCTCCGGCTGCGCACCGTACTCATTGAGGATCTTATCCAGCGATTCGCCTTCGATATAGTCCATCACGACATAAATTGTCACGCCGTTATCGATAATATCAACAATTCGCGGTAAGGCGGGATGGTCAAGTTTTTTCATCATGTTTGCTTCGGCAAGCAAACTGTTTACAACGATCTCGTCATTCTTTCCGCTGCCTTTTTTTCGGATTTCCTTGACAGCCCACTGTTTGTTCAGGTGTTTGTCCATTGCGAGGTAAACAACAGACATACCGCCGCGACCGATTTCTTTCAGTATTTCATATTTGCCGTCGATTACGGTTCCTATCTCAGTCATATGTCCACACCTCACTCCGCCTTGATCAGAAGAACAGATATATTATCTTTTTCTTCTCTTTTCTTAACCTGCTCAATCAGATACTTCGCATTGTTGTGCATGGCATCCTTGTTCATCAGATTGATCGGGTTAAGTGACTCGTACATTTCGGCTTCGCTTATTTCATGCCGGAATCCGTCAGAGCAAAGCATATAAGCGCCTTTTTCAGCTTTCCCACAGATAAGCTGCGGTTCAACTACCTTAGAAGCTCCAATACATTGGAGAAGGAGATTGCGGCGTTTGTCAGTCCTTGATTGCTCAAGGGTCATGGTTCCACGGCTAATTTCCCTTGCCACAAAGGTTTGATCCGTTGTGAGCTGGGTTAGAGAAGCCCCAATGTGATATACTCGCGTGTCACCAACATGACCAATCACATACTGGTCATCGATGAATAATATTCCAGAGAAAGTTGTGCCCACACCGTCAATGTTATTTTCCTTGCTATACTCAAGAATCTGCACGTTCAGTTCTTTGAGAAGAAGCGACCACTTGGCGCCAATAACTTGCAAATCAACATTGTTAAGCTCGTAAGGGAGCTCTTCGTCAAACCACTTTGCAAATGCTCGGACTACTGTGGCACTTGCGAGTTCTCCTTTTGACAGACCGCCCATACCATCACAGATGACGGCGAGAAGAATTTCTTTTCCGTCCGACTTTGCATGTTTTATTAGGGCACTATCCTGGTTTGTATCTTTAGAGATACCGATATCGGTATCTGCTGTAGCAATAAAATGCATTGATTTACCACTCCTTTCCTACATATAAAGTTAAATAAGAGTTTTAGGCTTTGTACCATTTTTACAGAGTAATTCATATGCAGCATTAACCTTGCGGATTTTGATTGCTCCAATAATCCCAAAAATGATATTTAAAACCCCTACAACTAGCGAAACGCCATCAAACAGCATGAACGAGAAAAATAAGCTATATATGGCAATAGCTACCGGCAACATCCAGTTTTTATAAAACAAGAGCGTGAATGCCGCACCCAAATAGAAAATGACGCTAACAATTGCCAGAATATCGCCAAACAAAAAATCAATTAAGTTTGTCGCAGCGGAAACAAATGAAGACACAATTGCTATGGTAACAAATGCTTTCGTTTTCGGTGATGCATATTGGTAGTAAAAAGACCTGCTAGTTTCCATATGCGCACCTCTCTTTCTGAATGTTAAAAATAAATTCTTCGTTACCTAACTTCAACCTGTCACCATCGTGAATCTCGACTTCCATATAAATTGGGAGTTCATGATTGTTGATGTAAGTGTGATTTTTGGAGTTGAGATCTTTTACGAAGTATTTGCTGCCACGCATAATAATATCAGCATGACTTCGGCTTACCGCAATATTGTTTGTGACGAAATAGTCAACATAGCTTCTTTCTTTCCCAATCCTAAAAACCGGCTTATTAATGCTGATTGTTTCCTCTGTAAGAACACGAAACAAGGTTGGGAATAGAATATCAGCATCATCCCCGACTAGAAGACCAGTTGCGTCATCGTCAGCATCATTATCAGATAAATGCCCTGTAGCCTCGTCATTATCGTCGGCGTTTAAAAGGCCGGTGGGCTCATCGTCATCTACAAGCAGTCCGGTAGGATCATCCTCGTCATCTACGAGCAGTCCTGTAGGATCATCATCTTCAACTAACAAACCCGTAGGATCGTCATCCCCACTTTTCTCTTTACCAGCGTAGTGGTCGTAATAATGCCGGGGCTTATCTGTCATAAAGCCGCTTTGCCCAGCATTTTGTTTCTTGATTGTGTTTATAACGCTCCTGTCTTCTTTTGCAACAAAGCTCTCAACCTTATTGATATCGAAAGGGACCATTGCCTTAAAGAAATAAATAAATCGTGCAACGAAGTCGTTATCTTTGTTGTCTGCTGGCTTTACCGAGTATGCTATAGACTCAATAAACTCAACCAGATTGAGATTTTGTAACCCGTTTTTCATAGTAGGAATATATATAAACTGGATCTCTTTGGTCACTTCGTTTATATACACGTGCTGCAAATCCATCACCAAATTGTTCAGTCCCATGCCATTTGCCTGAAGTTTCTGAACAGCAACGACAATCTGCTCTAGAATGAATAGAAACTCTCTTTTGTTGGTTGGTTTTTTCAATCTCTCATAGAGGCTAATACCTACTGGGCCGGTATATTCAATCAGATTTCTTTTAACCATCTTCGGTTTAAGAAATCCGCGCAAATAAACACGAGAAAACCTATCAAGTTCCTTTTCGTCGATGGATTCACCGATTGAAGTCTTTGCTTTAACCAAAAGCTGGCAATCTTTTGCTTTAGCCTTAAACTTCATGCTGCAACTCGCCTCCTTTTTCACTGCTTCGGGAGGAAGATAATAGATTATGAATTGCCTCCTTTGCAATTCTTATCTGGGGAGTCACAAGGGAATCTTCAGAAAAAATCATATAGTTTGCAACTGCTGTAATCACCAGATAAACATAAGGTTCTACATCTTCCTTGTTGCAATTCAATCTTTTTGCAACCTGTTCTGCATAATGTCCGTATCTTTTGGTCAACCTATCAAGAGCAGGTTTCATTTTGTCTTTGTATTGACTGCTTGCGCACACAGTTACGAGGAACCTCATCGTAGGGGCCATTTCATCGGCTCTGGATTGCAAACGCTTCATCATAGTATCTAAATCATCGATATCATGCAGGGCACCAGGAATTAAAGCGCTTTCCACCCTAAGTGCAGCCTCTTCTGCGCAAGCAATAACCGCCTCATCTTTACTCTCGAAATAATAGTACAACCCAGCATTTTGCAGCTTCAATGCACTGCTCAGGTTTCTTGTTGATGTCGAGGTCAGTCCCTTTTCGATGAAAAGGTCGAGACAGATATTGATTACTTCTTGTTTGCGATCATTTTCCATGCTTTTAATTCTTCACCTTTTCGTTTCTAAACACATATGTTGTTCTGATGTCAAGCGCTTGCTTGGTAGGTGCGCAAAAAAATTTGTCCTTACTTTGCGTAGAACTCAAAGTTCTACACCAAAGCTCTACAAACCCTTGTATTTGCTTGACTTTGAGGACTTGTTGACCATTATTTTGACCACAATGGATCGCTAAGCTCAAGCAGATAAGGTAGCCAGCTTTTCAAGCTGGTTTCTCTTCATTTCCAATGAGGAATGTACATATGTGTTAAGAGTAACGCTTACATTCCCATGCCCGAGGATTTCGCTGAGAGACTTGACATCTACACCGGCTTCTACGCAGCGTGTGGCAAATGTATGTCTTAGGGCGTGGTAGTTCACTGAGGTAATTCCGCAATCATCAAGGATCTTATGGTAGCGGTACTCAAATGTACGGGGCTTAATGAATTCGCTCGTTCCAGTCAAAAGAAAGCCTTTACTGGATAGAGTTTTCAGTTTAAGCAATATTGGCAGCAGTGTCGACGAAATAGGAATATCGCGTTTGGACGCTTTGGTTTTTGGGGTGTCTATAATCAATATTGTAGAACCGCCAGAATTGCCGCTTCTGATTCGTGCGACAGTATGACGGACATGAATAACTCTTTTATTCATGTCAATATCGTTCCATGCAAGACTGCAAACCTCGCCGATCCTCAGTCCGGTATGAAGCGAAATATATATCCCAGCACTTGTTAAGTCGAAGTTATTCAGCAGCGAAGTTTCAAGTTTATTCTGTTCTTCCGAGCTTAGAATGGACAATTCTGTTTTATCCACCGAGGGCTTACAAATAGGAGTTTTCAGTGGCGAACACAGCTGCTCGCTAACCGCATATTTTATGGCGGCATTGATTACCAGCATGATGCTCCTGACATAAGAGGCCGATAATCCACCGGAGCCATCGAACCTGCCTCTTGAAATTTTCTCATCCAGGAATGTGTTGATCCTCGTTGCTGAGAGTTCATTGACTTTCGTCAGGCCGAGTTCGGGCATAATGTGTGTGTCAATAAGGTTCTGATATTTGTTGATCGTCCCGCCCTTTAAGCGTGCCCGATTATTATCCATCCACAAATTCAGCACCTCACCAAATGTTTTCCCTTGGCCTTTTGGTGTGGCCAGTTGTAATGGATGGCTAATGATAGAGGCCATCTTCTCTTTTACTTCCTTATAGGTTTTCCCGTATACTGAACCGTAGATAATACTGCCGTCCGCAGCGCGTCCTTTTTTATAACGCCCCTCCCATCGTCCATCTTTTCTTTTGCGAATGTTATCGCCACGTTTTGCCATGTTATTTGTGCTCCTTTCAACTTATATTTCGATAAAAATGTCACCACCCTAATTATAAAATGGGAGTATTACGATATTACAAGCGTAAGCATCATCAAGGTACCAGGATCGCTGACCCCTAATGCAGACCCAATTCAGCATTAAAACTCTAATTTTTACCGTATTTTTTTGAAAAAACAGTCCGTGAATCAACCGTCTACAGTAAAGAAGTCAAAGAATTATGCTTTAACTCATTGACTTTTCGCATGAAAAGTGGTACAATGAGTCGGAACAGGTGGAGTAGTGTCGTACTTTCGTGAAGGTAAGAACTTTGAGTTCTACGCAAAGTAAGGGGCTGATCGCCCCTTAAAATTTTACTCGTAAATCAAAACCTCCGGCTAAGCCGGAGGTTTGATTTGGCCCTATAAGGGCCTATTG